>JGI24422J19971_10001327_pt1 | contig 14943 bp, 13 predicted proteins | sample DeeMarSWOR152_54_FD_19971 | JGI IMG/M metagenome (IMG submission 19971) | reverse complement strand
GTTTTTTTATTCTCCTTTTCTTTATATCTGCAGGGATATGCAGATAGCAGCAAGTTTGAGTGATAATCTACTTAAAAATTCGCAATAAGCGCCTCTTATGACAATTTGGGAAAAATTCATAAACTCTCATAACAGCCTATCTAATACTGCCTAAAGCGCGCGCTAAAGCTAACCAAGCAGATTAGAATCTGGAGACCTATGAAAGGTGCTAGAGTGAACTTGTACCTACCCGTAAACTTGGCTAACTCGCTGAAAAAACTGGCGCAAGAGGACGGCCGCAGCGTGAACCAGTACGTTACAACAGTCCTGCAGCGCCACGTACAAAACCACCCTTCCCAAATCAGCGTTCAAGAAGCCCGAACCGCTGAAATCCCAGTGCACTTCGGATAAACAAAAAGAAGTAAATAAGCCGTGCTGAAACCGAAAAACACCGCAGCAAAACGTAGACACGAGGAAAAACGTAAACTGTCTTAGCAAGAGTCTAAACCAATTCTAAACTATAGAGTTAACCAAACACCCATTCAGCCACACTTTCAATTCAATCAGTTCGCGCCAGGAAGGGTTTGCTGAGGCTCTGAACGGGCTTAACAAACGAAAGGAGAAAGAAAACTGCAATTTTCTTGAAGCAAGACTACGATTGCTTTTTCCGTTCAGAGTCCTTTTCAGCCCCTTCTCCATCACGGCTTGATTCACTATTGCCTAAGGCTAAACTAAAAAAGGGGAAAGTGGGTTTGTGCGGTTTCGTTTGGGTGCTTACCGTTTCCTGAGCATCAGTAGCAATAGCAAAGCCAAGACTATGACTATTGCAACGATCATGCCGATCGATACGGGCAGGAAGTACATGTCAGCAACTGATGCAGGCGTCGGCGTAGGCGCTGGCGTAGCCGCAGGAGCTTCCTCCACGTTTATAGCGGTTTCCGCATGAGAGCCGTAGTAAGCTCCAGAACCAGCGAAACTAGCGATGATTGTATATTTGCCTGGGACTTCAGGGGTGAACGCACAGCTGAAAAAGCCGTCCGCGTCGCTTCTGGTTCTGCCAACCTCGTAACAGTTGCTGTTCGGATCAAGCACGGCTACGACCACTTCAACGCCCACAACGTCTGCGGGACGCGCAAACTGCGCGTACACATACTTCATCCACTCGCCCACACACTCGTCAGCCACAGCGGGAACACCACTCGGAAAACGTAGTGTTAAAGCAGTTTGCTTAGTGCCTGGAGATATATCAGTCACCATGCCCTTTACTAGGACGCTGCTGCCGTGCACTGAAACTTCTGGTCCTGCCGTGACAGTGGTGGCGCTTGGACCCCTGCCGATAGCGTATACTTGCTGGTCGTATGTGTTGTACATCGCTATTACGTTGTCTCCTATTATTGCTTCACTTCCCCAGTGGGTGTCACGGAAGAGACCATCGACTCGCCATATTACCTCTCCGGTTGTGGCGTTAAGACAGAAGGCTGGTGCACCACGTGGCAACGGCTGATTATCAGAGTGCATATTATGGAAGAAGTAGAGTTTTCCGCCGCAAGGGAAATAGATGTCCGTATGCCAGTCATTTGCCCACAAGATTTCGGTGTACGGGTCGTTGGCTTCGTAGGTCCACAGCGTTTTGCCTGTCGTGAGGTCGTAGCAGTACACTATTCCGCTGACGCCAGCTGAGTAGAGCTTGTCATAGTAGATTTTGCTCATTTGGTCATATATGTCCAGATAATGCTGCGGTTCAGTTACCCATAGATACTTCCCTGTTTCGAGGCTGAAGCCGTAATTACGGCATTCCTCTTTTGACCATATGACTGCAACATTGGACTCTAAACTTGTGTCTTTCCAGCTTAGGCTTTGATTGCCTGCAGCCCAAGCAGTAGGTGCCTTCCAATTATTATTGAACAGCAGCGTTCCTTCTTGCCCTGACTTCAAACTGAAAGCCCATATATTGACGTCTGAATTGTTATAGCTCGAACCGACGACTTTGTCACCAAGCGCAACCGCGCGGACGCTTCCCGCTAAACCATTTGGTATCGTTATGTTGAACGCCCATGAACGCTCGACACGAGAAGCTGATGGTGACGTCCATGACCCAAAAGTTCCATCTGAATTCTGTCTCCGATATTGTCCCGATGACGCGTTATACTCTCTTAGGCAGAACGAGCTTCCGATACTACCTTGCATTGAAACAAGCGCACTCAAGTTCCACAGCTGCATATAGCCGCCTGTCAGACTAACTGTGTATCTGTAGATTTCGCCTCTTTCACCTGTTATGGTGGTGCCCGAAGGCACGTTCCTTATGGTGGACATCCATTCTCCAGTGAAAGGGTCAAATGCGTACCAATCGCTGCCGACAGTTACCCACAAGTATGCAAAAGTGCCTTGATAGTTGTACGATTGCCAATAGTATAGTTGACCCATCGATATCGTTCGGTTGTCTAGGAAGGTTTTAGCCCATAGCTCTTCGCCGGTGCGCAGGTCTACACAATGAATCAGCCTCGGTCGGTCGTAGGCGCCAGTGTTGTAGTAAAGTTTTCCCATGATGATTAGTCGATTCGAATATTTGCCTTCGTATGCATCTCCGGTTTCCATTCCGACGGATGTTCCTCCCGAACCGATGAGTCCGTAAGGCTCTCCTCCGACGAGGCCCCCTGTGGTTAGCGGCTTTGTCCAAAGTATGTGTGGAGTGTCTGGTGCTTCTTCGTTGCCAGGGGCGAGCGCGCCGATGGAACTGCTAGCCCTCAGCCAGCTTCCTGAAATGGTATACCATTCTCTGAACTGCGCATTTATCGGGCGTGTCCAGTATTCGGTTGGAAGCGGATGCCCCGGATAAACGTTTACTTGCTCCTCCCTTACGATAAGCGTCAGTTTCTCGCTGTCGCTGGCTTGCATGACGGCACCCACGGGGGTGCCACCCGCGCGCTTGTCATTCGTTGTCACCTGTTCAGGGAAGTGCGTCTGCAAAGTGTAATTGCCAACCATCGTAGGCACGTACACTCGGCCTGTTCCACCAGTCGAATCGGTTTTGATCCCCGTCAGCGTTTCAGTAGTGCCGTCGGGCCTCGTGATCGTTACACTTAAGTCATCCCAGCCCATCGCTACGTTGGTTAGCTGTTGTGTAATTCCGACGTGGAGCAGCACTTCTTGGCCGACTCCTACTGGGTTAGGCACAGCACCGATGTAGGCATAGGTCGCCCTCGTTCCCTGTGCGTTAGCAGTTGGTAAAGCAAAAAGCGAAACAGCCATAGCAAACATCAGAAACAAAGCAATCAAAGCAGCTGTCTTGTTTTTAGTATTCTTCGTTTTTTTATTCTCCTTTTCTTTATATCTGCAGGGATATGCAGATAGCAGCAAGTTTGAGTGATAATCTACTTAAAAATTCGCAATAAGCGCCTCTTATGATAACTTGGGAAAAATTCATAAGCTCTCATAACAGCCTATCTAATACTGCCTAGATGGAGAGTGTTCATGATCAAGGAAGACGGATGCATTAAAACATTGATGCATCTGGGACTAAGCCTTTTGCAGGCAAAGACATACTTAGCTCTTGCTACGCTTGGAAAAGCAGACGTGAAAACGATATCTAAGGCTTCAAATGTGTTTCGACAAGATGTGTGGCGACTAATGCCAACGCTTGAAAAACTGGGTTTAACGGAAAGAGTAGTAGCTAAACCAACCCGTTACAAAGCTATACCATTAAAAGAAGGCCTCTCCATTTTGCTTCAACGCAAAACAAAGGAAAATGCCAAACTGCAAACGAGAACAAAAAAGTTAATCAACAATCTCCAAGAGGATAACCTCAAGATAACGCTTAAGGAAGAAGATGCGCAGTTCATAATTACTTCTGAAAAGACACTTTTCCGCAAAAGATTCGAAAAGCACATCGATATGGCTCAAACTAGTATAGATGTTGTTGTCTCTTCACATGAAGTTTTCGAAGAAATGGTGTTTCATCATTTCAAAGGCTTCAAGAGGGCGCTGGAGAGAGGCGTAAAAATTCGAGCTTTAACAGAAAAAGCTGAAGACGAAGCAGTTTCGAGAAGCGTACAAGTCTTAAAGCAAAATGGCTTCTTTAAGCTCAAGTACTTGTCTCCGCCTATTCCGGTTACAATGGCGACTTTTGACGACAAAGAAGTAAACATACGCATATCTAATAGTCTAGTGCCTAATTTATGGTCAAACAACTCAACCATTGTGAATCTGGCAGCAAGCTACTTCGGCGAGATGTGGAATAAAACACGGGAGAATCGGGCTAAAGATAACTAGAAGTCAGGAAAAAGAGGGGAAATAGAGGTGTTCTCAGATTTGTGTTTATCGTTACCTGGGTCAGAAACGTGTATAGTTATTACAGAGCAAAAGCGCATGCCCTCGCACAAGATCAACGAATCAACTATAACCTAAACAAGCTTTACGCGCGCGTCTAGGATTAGGTGTTAAGAGCCAGAGATTATTCTGCTTTCGACTCAATTTTCTCTGCACATGGGTGCAGCTTGCTTTTGGGATGAGCTAAATGCTTAAATATTCACGCATGTCGTTGTGTCAGAAGTTGCGATGAACTTTGAGTTGAAGAATCTTAAAACAGTGTTGGAGAATTGTTAAGGTTTTAGTTTGGGTTTTTGGGTATGTGGCGGTTAGGTTTTGTTTTTCATAAGATGGCGTTTGGTCTGCTCTCGGTTTTTGTCCCCCTTTATGTGGTGGGTTCTTCGGGCAGGGGTTTAGGTGGGTCGCTGGTTGATTTGGGCATAATGGTTTCGGCGGCTTTGCTGCTGAGTATCCCTGCTTCGTTTTTTTGGGGTTACATATGTGATAGAACGAGACGTTACAAGCCGTTTATTCTTCTTTCTTTTTTGTCGTCGGCGTTGCTGTTTGCCGTTTTCACCTTTGCGTCGGACATCGCTTTGTTTATGGCTCTCTACGTTGTTATGTACGTGTTCTATGTGGCGTACGAGGCGCCTAAGAACGTTTTGATTGCTGAGCATTATTCTCGTGAGGATTGGGAGAAGTCTTATTCCTTTCATCAGCAGGTCACTGAGGTTGGTTGGCTGCTTGGGTTGTTTTTGGGTTTGATGGCTTCGACTTATGGCTTGACTACGCAGTATACTTTGTTTTTGTGTAGCGGTCTGAGTTTGGCTGCGTTTTTCCTCATTCTCTTTCGCGTTGCGGATCCGCTTCTGGTTTTTGAGCGTAGACTGGTGGGAATAGAAAAGAAGATAAGCACCGCGTACAGAGGCACGGTGGCGGCGTCTCAGCTTCTGGACGGTCGACGGTCTAATGAATCGTTTAGGGGAGATAGTTTTTTCGGATTTGGTTTGGCGATTGTGTTCTTCTCGTTAGCTTCGACCCTTTTTTTCACGCCTATGCCCATTTTCTTTGCTCAAGGATTAGGTTTTTCGGTTGAAATGGTTTTCACGGTTTACATTTTGAATTCGATGGGGGCAATGGCTGGTTATTTTGTGGTTAGAAGAGTAACCAGAGAGATGGATTCAAAGAAGTATCTGCGCCGAGTTGTTCTTCTTCGAAGCTTTCTCGTTTTCTCGACTGTAGCAATTGTGCAGTCGGCGTTTTACGCGATGTTCCTTATGCCCGTGATTCTGGTTTTCCTTAATTTGGCATACGCAGTTTACTATGTCCTCGTGCTTTCGCTTTCCATGGAACTTATGCCTGCGGGTAGATCAGGGATTCTTGATGTTTCTGTTGGTTTGGGAACCGCTTCCGGATCCTTCTTGGGACCTCTTATCGCGCAAACGATGGGTTTCCTAACTCAATTCCTAATAGCTGGCACCGTTTTCTTGTTGGCGTATGTCACTCTTAGAGTTTTCACTTGAGCATCAAATAAAAACAGGACACACACAACAAGATTCTTTAATCAAATTAACAAATTTTGATGGCGATGTCTCCCGCAAACTTTTCGCTTTTTTAATTAAATTAAAACTTGACATAAAAAAGATTAAAAAGATGAGAGTGTAGACAGCTACCTGAGAATTGATTTTCCTGCTTCAGAAAGTGTGAATCTTCCCTCTCTTTCCTCTACGAATCCTGCATTTTTAAGTTCTCGAAGACCACTTCTCACTCGAAACAGTGGCTGACCCGTTTTGCTCGATACTTCTTCAGGAGTTAATGATTCGTCTTTTAGTGATTTCAGCGTTGCCATTCCGGTTGATGTGGGTTTTCCATCGGCTGACACGCAGGGCATTTTATTCTCCTTCTGGAAGCTTTTTCATGCATAGATACCAGTCTTTGCATGCGTAACCTTCTTTCAACCTTTCTTCTGCTTGCTCTGCTGTTGCTGGAGGTGGAACTACCACTGGTTCACCTGGTTTCCAGTTGGCGGGAGTAGCCACTTTGTTTTTATCTGTTGTTTGCAGGGCGTCGATTAATCGCACAATTTCGTTCATGTTTCTGCCTGTGGTTAATGGATAGTATAGCATTGCTCGAATCTTGCTCTCTGGATCGATGACAAAAACGCATCGTACAGTCTCGGTTTTGCTCTGCTCTGGATGTATCATGCCGTATTTTGTTGCTACTTCCTTATTAAGGTCGGCGATTATTGGAAATGGTATTTTCACTCCCATTTTTTCCTCTACGTTTCTTATCCAAGCTATGTGAGAAGAAACGCTGTCCACGCTTAACCCTAAGAGTTCCGCATTTCTTTTTCTTAGTTCATCGTAGATATTTGCGAAGGCAATGAACTCCGTTGTGCATACAGGCGTGAAATCTGCTGGGTGGGAAAATAATATCAGCCATGTACCTTTGTAATCTGAGAGCCGCAGTGTTCCCTGTGTTGTTAAAGCCTCAAAATCAGGAGCTTTCTTGCCTAATATGGGAAGACCTTTTTCTTCGTCTTTTGTTTCGTTTATCATTTTTCTAACCTACCACAAATATTCTGTCTACTTTTATTTATACCCATTTTTTTGCGCTCTATCTTTAGGTATCTTAACAAAGACTTTTTCAGTAAGAGTATGGGGAAGAACTTGATTTTTAAGCGTATCAAATCGGAAGGTTCAGCTCACATTTCATATTTTGTGGGCTCTAACAAGGAAGCCGTGGTTATTGATCCGCGGCGTGACTGTCAGGTCTACGTTGATATAGCCCGAAGAGAAGAGATGAAGGTTAAGTACATTTTTGAAACCCATCGCAATGAGGATTACGTCAGTGGGTCTTGTGAGCTGGAGCATCATACGGGAGCAAGAGTATATCATGGTCCAGCTTTAGACTTCAAGAATGGAGAAACTCTGAAGGATGGGTTAGCGCGTGCTATCCTTTAGCGAACTCATACTCTTAGCGGACAGAAGCTTCCGAACCAACGAGAACTGCAACGGTTGCGGAATTTGAATTTTGCCCTGTGAACAACATTAAGATGGTTGATAACAGAGCCGTTTTGCAGCATCACTGCGAAACTTGCTACGGATGTTATGGTTGGCGCTCACAAGAGGCAATTCACGGCGAAATAGTGTCTTATAATGAGAGGTATCATCATCCCGAAGTAAAACTATCAGACATATTGGGGCGGAATCAAACCTGAATGGCAACAATAATATGATGTAATACTTTCTGCTCAGACTCGCTTGCAACAAATATGCACTAGTCATCAATTCGGCGCAGGCGAAGATTAATTAAGCGAAAGAATCGTATTCTGAGATCATGAAGCCGTGTGTACTGTACTTTTCAAGAACGGGAAACACGAAGCGCATGGCAGAAGCCATATCCGAATCAGTAAAAGCGCCTGTTTTCGCCATGACTTCTTCTGATCCGTCAGTCGTTGAGGACTTCGACCTGCTGATTGTAGGCACGCCTGTCGAAGGTTTCAGACCTGCAATGAAGACCATGAAATTCGTAGAACGCTTGCCTAAAGCCGAAGGCAAAAAGGCAATACTGTTCTGCACATTCTTCCTTTGGAAAGGAAGAACGTTCAAAGTTTTGGAGAAAGAACTATCCCGCAAAGGTTACGACATTATTCTGAGCGTGTCAAAAAAAGGAATGACGCCAGACAAACATGCAGACTTTTCGGACAGCATAAACAAAATACAGAAAGCACTCGAAAAATAGCCACAACATTCCGGTGCTTGATTCACATTTACAGTTCACCTACATTTCAACCTTTATATAGAGGGGGCATAGTTTTTTCCGAACACTAGAGAACACGACCAGCGCCAAGCGTTTTCTCACGGAAACTTTAAGAGCAAAATCAATCTGCATCTTTTGCAGAGTAAACGGACAAGGAAGATTCGCTTTTGAAAATCGGAATCGCAACCAGAAACATGGAAGCTTGGAGTTCCACCCAGCTGAGAGAAGAACTGACTAAACGCGGCATTCCGTACGAATGCTTCACTTTCCCGAAACTAGTCGCACAACTTGGATACAAACCCTACTTTAAAGTTAACGGCGTGAAATTGCTGGAGGAGATAGACGCTCTCGTCATCCGCCCAATCGGACGCGGTTCACTCGAAGAACTGGTTTTCAGAATGGACATGCTCTATAAGCTTGAACGCCAAGGCTTCCTCGTTATAAACCCCGCCGAAGCCATAGAACACTGTGTTGACAAATATGACATTCTAGCAATTCTAGAGGATAACGGCATATCTGTGCCCCGCACAGTTGCAACAGAAAGCGTAAACGAAGCGGTGAAGGCTTTCGCCGAGTTAGGTGGAGACGTGGTGGTCAAGCCCCTTTTCGGCTCCAGAGGCATAGGCGCAACCCGCGTTGTAGACGCCGAAATCGCGTCAACAGTTTTCAAGGCTATAACCTTTCATCACGGCGTAATCTACCTACAAGAATTCGTACCTCATGGCTACTCCGACATTCGCGCATTTGTAGTTGACGACCGAGTTATAGCGGCAATGCGCCGTGTCTCAGAAAGCTGGAAAACAAACTACAGCCAAGGAGCTCGACCAGCGCCTATAGAGCTTGATCCAGCTCTTGAAGCTTTAGCCGTCAAAGCCGCCAAGGCTGTGGGGTGCAAAATCGCAGGCGTGGACATTCTTGAAGGTCCAAATGGTGCGATGATTGTTGACGTGAACAGTCAACCTGGCTGGAAGGGCTTGCAGTCGGTTACGAAAGTCAACGTCGCCCAAGAGATTGTTATCTTCATCTTGTCCGAGTTAAAACGGTAAATGTGAATTATCATGCACAAAGTAGAAGTAGTGAAGTATGACCTCTCCACGAAAACTTCAAAAACGGTAGCCGACCACGTTGCCGAAGAGAAGCCTCTTCACCTGTTTGTGAACACAACTTACTGGGCCACAATTCTGTGTTCACCCTCAAATCTGAAGGAGATGGCAGTGGGACACCTGCTTTCAGAAGGCATTCTGAAGTCAACCGCAGAAATCGAAGAAGTAAACCTGAAAAAAACAGAAGGCTCCTGTTACATAAAGCTGAAAGCCGAGATTAACGTTGACGAGCGGTTTAGTCTCTCGCGGCTTCACCAGCGCATAGTAACCTCAGCCTGCGGTGGAAAATCAATTTACCAGTATCAGCGAAAACCAGTCAAAGTAACGTCAAATTTGACGGTTAAAGCTGAAGTCGTCTTCAACTCCGTCAACCAGCTGAATTTTAAGGCTGAAGTTTTCAGGCAAACTGGCGGAGTACACGCTGCCGCCATCCACACGGCTGACGGCTCCCTTGTGGCATTGGCCGAGGATGTTGGACGACACAACGCTGTTGACAAAGTAATCGGCATGGCTGCGCTTAAACAAACCAGCTTCAGCGAGTGCTTTCTGACTTCGACAGGAAGGTTATCAGGCGACGTGGTTTTTAAGGCGTCGAAGGTTGGTTTGCCGATTTTGGCTTCTTTGGGTGCCGCGTTGGATTCTGGCGTTGCCATGGCTGAAGCGGCGAACTTGACGTTGACAGGGTTTGTGCGAGGAAAACGCATGAACATCTACACTTACCCTAACAGAATCATAATCTAACAGATGAGCAGGTCTTCAGAGCTTTACTTTTCGGACGTTGCGGATGATTTCTTTGAAGGCTAATGCTGTTTGCTCTGGGTCTTCGGCTTTTAGCAGTGCTGAGGTGACTGCAATTCCGTTAACGCCTGCTTTGAGGACAAGTTTAGCGTTGTTAAGGTTTATGCCTCCTGCTGCGAATACAGGCAGACTGATTTGGAATTTTGCCGCTTTTATCGTCTCAATGGGTACTATATCGCATTGAGTAGCAGAAGATGTTGGAAAGACAGAGCAGAAAGACACATAGTCTGCTCCTACAATTTCAGCCCACTTCAGCTTTTCAAAGTTATCTCCCAGAGTGTAGCCTATTATGCTTTGTTCGCCAAGCACTTGTTTAACTTCGCTTGGGGTTACATCATATCTGTCTAAATGTAATCCCTCTGCGCCGACTTCTTTGGCTAGCTGCAAGTTACCGTTTATAAGTAAAGGCACATCATATTGCTCTGTTAGACTTGATAAGTCCTTAGCCAGCCTTAATATTTCGGAACTTTCTTTTCCGGGAATGAGTTGTAATAGGTCAACGCCTCCTTTCAAAGCTTTCTTAACCGTGACAAGCAGTTTATCAAAGGGCATGACAGGGGAAACAACAAAGTATAAGCCTTCTAACTTCATACGAGTCACTTCAAGCCTTTTTGATAAGCTTTCCAATAAGCTTCCCAGTATGGGTCAACGGATGGCTTTTTCAAGGCTTCTCTAACTCCATTTCTTTTAACCCATCTGCCATCTCGTAAATCTGTGACTTTCCCGATTACCTTGCTCTTGATTTTTTTCAACTTTAACGCTTGCAACACTGTTTGGGCTTTCTCCGGCTTCACGCTGATAATCAAAGTTCCTTCGCTTAACGTTGAATAAGGGTCTATATTAAAGAGGTCACAGACAAGTTTTGCCTCCTCAGTAACTATAACATCTGAAAGCTCTATTTCTAAGCCAATTTTGGCAGCTTCGGAAAGCTCGTAAAGTGCTCCCAGCAAACCGCCCTCTGTAACATCATGCATAGCGGTAACTCCCTCATCCCTTAAGCCTGTGGAAGCTGCAGCTAACGCGTCTTCAACCACGCTAAATTGATGGAAATATGATTGAGCCCTTTTAAGGAAAGCTGACCCGTAAGCTTTCCCTATTGTTTCTGGGAAAACTCTGGCAAGTATTCCAGTGGCCGCTATTGCTATACCTTTTGTCATAATTAGCAAGTCTCCGGGTTTACTCATATTGCTCGATAAGTATTGCTTTTCTGGGGCTAAAGTCATCATTACGCCTCCACCTATTATTGTGTAGTCGCATCCAACATATCTCCCCGTATGCCCACCAAATATGGCAATACCTAGTTTTTTGCATTCATTATGAAACGCACTCCAATACTCCTCAAACTCATTATCACTCATGCCAGGAGGAAGACAAAGGTTTACTATCATAAATTGGGGTGGAAAACCGCACGTAGCCAAATCCGAAGCGAGCAAATGCACTGAGAACCAAGCGGAGTCTTGCACTCCTAGGGCAGGAATCATTGATAATGGATCTGCTGTGACAACTAAGACTTGATTATGTCCTAATCTGATTACTGCGTTATCGCGACCGTGACCCGGACCCACAAGTATTTCTGGTCTGTGTGCTCCCAACCTTGAGTAGACTATTTTTTCAATTAAGTCTAATGGAAATTTTCCAATTATAGGCTGATCAATCAAGGTCCTCACCTAACTTTACAGCTATTCCGAGGAAAGCGCCAAAAGGCAAAAGCGCAGATTCCGTATCGCCAAAAATTTTTGGAAAGACTGCTGTGCTCCAGAAAGAAATGGTGTATCTATCGTGAAGCGCCTCTTTTAATACGTGCTTTATCCCGAAGACGGAATAAAATTTGCTGTTTTTGTAATATGGATTCTTTCCCATTCTTATTTGGATAATTCTTCGCATAGTGGGTAGGCTCCACTTGTTCATAAGTCCAATTATTATTCCTTTTCGGGACACCCTTGCGGCTTCATTAACTACTTGTGCGATGTTAGGCATGTACTCTAAGCAAGCTATGAAAGCCACAACGTCGAAAGATTTGTCTTTGAAGGGCAAGTGGCTAGATTCACCTCGCAGTAACGACGCATTCGACCAAAGTTTCTTTGCTTCTCTTAACATAAGATGTGACAAATCAAGTCCGTAGCACTCTAACCCAATAAAGTCTAGCCATCTTGTGAAGTGGCCTGTACCGCAACCTATTTCGAGCAAATTCTCAGTATGCCCTAGCTTATCTAACAGTTTTGTCAACAGCTTTTTCTCTAACTTATCTGCCCTTTTGTATTTGGTTTGGTAGAAATACTCGTAAGTCTTAACTGTCTCTTCTTGGAAATACCATGCTTTTTTCTGCATCTCAATCATCATGCTAAATAAGTAATCTTCAGAATGTTTCGTACAGCCTTAAGGATGCCGTAGCTTATTGGTACATATATAAGATCTGCAAGCGTCCCCAGAGTTATCAGGGCAAAAGCTATTCCAAATAAGAATGTATCCGCCACAAAAAAGATTACGGTTTCAGTTAATATGCCAACAACCATAGCTATTATTTCGTTTTTCTTTCTGAGAAGTCCCACAATTAAGCCCATCGGGGCTCGAGCAATGACTATTCCGAATAAGAACACGTAGAGATATGCTGGAGGCACCATTATTGTTCCGATGTTTGCTCCCGCAATGAATCCAATAGCAGAACCGATGGCGGATGAGATTAAGCCCACTGAAGGTCCCAAAAGAATACTTGTTATAAATATGGCTATTGGCGCTAAAGTTAGCGTGGAAAGTGGAGGCGGCAATGGTATGGCAATGATCGTTGTTACAGCAATTAAAGCAGACATAATCGATGTTAGAGCTATTAGTTTACTTTGAGAAGTAGCTTCAGATGTTTGTTTATTCATATTTTTCCCTCCGCCAGTATTATCTGGTTCAGGTTCTAAGGGTCGACAGCGATTCAGCCGTCCTCTCAGCCAGGTCACAATCCCAGCTCCCCGAAACCTTGAAGGGATAATGTTATTTAGTTGTATTTTAATTTTCCTAAAGCCTATAGTGTAACGGAGAACATTAAGGAATGCAGTCTCTGCCTAAGAAATACAACTTCGCGGAAATCGAGCGAAAATGGCAGCAGAAATGGGAAGAGATGGGCATCTACCATTTCGACTGGGACGACACGCACCGACCCACATACAGCATTGACACTCCACCGCCTTACCCATCTGGCGAGTTTCACATGGGCAACGTTTTAAACTGGACCTACTTCGACATAGTAGCCCGATACAAACGCATGTGCGGTTACAATGTTCTTTTTCCTCAAGGCTGGGACTGTCACGGGTTAAGCATCGAAGTGCAAGTGGAAAAAGAGCGCAACATCCGAAAGCGTGACGCGCCTCCAGACCAGTTCCGCAAATGGTGCGAGCAGCTGGTGGAAAAATACATTACTATGATGAAGGAAGGCATCTTGAAACTAGGCTGCAGCGTGGACTGGACTACTGAGTACCGCACAATGGACCCTGACTATTGGAGACGCACTCAACTGAGCTTTATACTGTTGCATAAGAAGGGCTATATGTATCAGGGCACGCACCCGGTAAACTGGTGTCCGCGTTGCGAGACGGCAATTGCTGACGCCGAGGTGGATTATGAAAGGCAGCAAGGCACGCTTCATTACATACGTTTTCCTCTGGAGAACAGCAGCGAACACTTGCTGATTGCAACAACGCGGCCCGAGTTTATTCCCGCCTGCGTGGCGGTTGAGGTAAACCCTGAGGATTCGAGATTCAACAAGTATGTTGGCAAGAAAATTGTCGTGCCAGTCGTCAACCGAGCTGTAACGATTATCGCAGACGACGCTGTTGATCCGTCTTTTGGCACGGGCGTTGTCATGATCTGCACCTACGGCGACAAAGAAGACGTGAAAACGGTGATCAAGCATAAGCTCCCAGTTATCAGACTTCTAACGGAAAACGGAAGGATCAACGAGAATGGCGGCAAGTACACCGGTTTAACCATAAACCAAGCTAGAAATGCCATAGTCCGGGACCTTGCTGCGGCTGGGTTGTTGGAGAAGACCGAGAAGCTTCCCCAGGAGGTCGGCGTTTGCGACCGTTGTAAGTCACATGTTGAGATTCTTGAGGTTAAGCAGTGGTTTATGAAAACTCGCGTTCTAACTGAACAGGTAGAGAAAACCGCCAACGAAGTCTTCTGGTATCCTGATTACATGAAAACGCGCTTAATTGACTGGGTGCGGTCTCTTGATTGGGACTGGGTGATTAGCAGGCAGCGTGTGTTCGCTACGCCCATCCCTGTGTGGTACTGCAGAAACTGTGGCGAACTAATCCTCGCAGAGGAGGAGTGGGTTCCAATAGACCCGAAACTGGAAAACCCACGCATAGAAAAGTGTCCAAAATGCGGTAGCCGCGAGTTCATTCCCGAGCGTGACGTGTTTGACACATGGATGGATAGCTCAATCACATGCGCGGTGCATGCTGGCTGGCCCGACCGTAAAGACTGGAGAAGATTTTTCCCCGCTGATGTACATCCATCGGGCATAGACATCATTAGGACTTGGGCATATTACCTTATGGTTAGGCACTTGGCGTTATTTGACGAGACACCTTACAAAAGTTGTCTCATCAACGGTATGGTTCTGGGATCAGACGGCAGAAAAATGAGCAAATCGCTTAAGAACTATGTTGCTTCGCCTGAAGTTTTGAGCAAGTACGGCTCGGACGCCACGCGCCAATGGGCTGCAGGAGGCGGCGCTACAGGCTCCGATATTCCCTTCAGGTGGTCCGACGTGGAATACGGCAGGCGCTTTCTCGTTAAATTGTGGAACGTTTCACGCTTTGCGAATAAACTCTTAAATGGCTACGCACCCAGCGAAACAGCTATGTTTGCGCTTCAACCTTTGGACAAGTGGGTTTTAAGCAAGGCGGAGAAGCTAACGCAAAAAGTGACTGAAGCCATGGAGAAGTGCCAATTCAACATCGCTGCGGAAGAGATTCGCAATTTCACGTGGCACGTTCTCTGC
>JGI24422J19971_10001325_pt1 | contig 14964 bp, 14 predicted proteins | sample DeeMarSWOR152_54_FD_19971 | JGI IMG/M metagenome (IMG submission 19971) | reverse complement strand
TTTCGGTGAACCCCGTTGTCCATGAGCGACTCGCGTGAGCAGTGGGGGACCCATCGAGGGTAAGCAGGAAGGGGGTCCGCCGGTGTTATTGCCAAATGGCGTGTCAAGCGCTTTTTTTCTCGATTTCAATGATAGTGATATACTGAATGATAACATGTTTCGCGATCCGTGTTGTTAAGTGGATGAACTCCACGTCATGGTTGAGTTGGTAAAGGGTTTTGACCCGATGATAGTCTTTGAGGTAGCGATCCACAGCGGCTTGGCTATGGTGGCATTCCCGGGCAACGGTCGCCGGGTCCTTTTTTTCAAGGACAACTTTTCTGATAATAGTGGCCTTATGGGACACGGTTGATCCCATGTCATGGAGTGCGCCGGTATGGGGGAGCGTACAGCCATTTCGGGCTTCAAAGCGCCTTCTTACAGAAGAAGCCCACGAGGGCTGCCTCAAGGTGATTAACCCAATATCCCGAGAGGAAAGGATGCCACCTTGCTGGTACGCTTCTCGAATCATTCTGACGATTGATCGTTCCGTGATCTTTGACATGTGAACGCCCTGGGTGAGCAGCTCAACGTCTTCTTCGCAAATGACGCTGACGACAACCGGCACATACCTCCGTTGTGGTGAATCGCCCCGGGTATGTTTATCCAGGGCATTCCACAGCAGTTGTCCGGGCTTGAGCCGCGAGCTCTCAGGAGCGAGGGCTTCGAACAGCTTGATGAGCTCATCGGAAAGCTTCTCCCTCAGCACCGGGCCGAATAATCGGGGACACTCCCGGGCGAAGAAGTTCGCAAGAGCCGGCTTAAGAAAGCGTGCCTTGGCCGAATGGTAGCGTTTGACACTGTCGGGCGGTCTAATCACTGCCACCTCGCTCTGGGGATCTGATGCGTGCCTTTTTTTGGGAACGACGTTAGCTCCTTTACCCGGTGCGGGACAATGTTCATCCTGCACTACAGCTCGTGATAGGATGCTGCCAGAGAAGCTGACACGTTAACCAGGAAGGCAATGGTGTGGATGTCATAGCCTTGTTCAGCCAAGGCCACGATGCGTTTAAACTTACTGACGTAGTTTTGAACCGCGCGTATGCTATGATGGGTGTGGCGAGCAATCTCCGAATATTCTTTCCCCTTAAGCCACTGTTCAATGATAAGGGATCGGTGTGAGATTGAACGGCCCATGTCCTTGATCGTCGAGCGAAGCGGCAGCACGATTCCCTGACGGCGTAAGGCTTCCAGATCCCTGGAAAGGGTGCGCTGCCCGCAGTTAAACAAGCGATTGGCCAGGTCTTCGATGGTAAGCAGGCCTCCCTGCTGGAACGCTTCAATGCACATCCGCTCCATTCGATGTTGTCGCAGGGCTTGAATGCCTTGGCTTTGGCGCACCTTGAGGTCTTCGATGCCGGCATCAAAGGTAAGGACAACGGTGACCTGCTTACTGTGCGATAGCGGCGTATGAGCAGGGGTTTGCTCGGATATGACGTGAAAGAGAATTTGTCCTGGCTTCAGCGTTGGGCTGGTTTCGAAATAGGGAGCATAGACCCGGTAAACCGTATCTAAGATCGCTGAAGCTTCAAACGGGGAACAATCGAGTCCATGAATGATCTCATGAATAAACTGTTGATCGAACTGTTTATGGGCCAGGCGTTGCCATTTATTAAAAGAGGAATTGTTGATCATGATGCCCCTTTCTGAATAGAGGTTTCCGACACAGGGCAATTCCAGTCGGGCTACGCCCTCCTTCCATTGCCCTGTGTCCCAAGCTAACAGATCCATCATGATAGTGACAACCTCCTCAATGCCATATGGCACAATTATAGGCGGACAGAGCCGGGAAGGGGCAAGCATTCCCCACCTGCGAACCCCGAAAGGGTCACCTCAAAAGCACCGGAGCGAGTAGTCTTACGGTGTTCGCTTACGGAAATCAAGAACCGTAACATAATCAATACGTTGCGAAGATAAGACATCTTCAAATCAGGAGACTTCGAGTCTCAAACAGCGTGGAGGCAGGAGTATGGAATGCAGGAAAGAGGACAACCTTGAGAAGTGCAACTGCACCTATGAGCCGTGTTCAAAGAAGGGTATGTGCTGTGAGTGTATCGAATACCATCTCAAAATGAGAGAGCTTCCAGCGTGCTGTTTTCCCAAGAGCGCCGAGGCAACCTTCGACAGGACCTTTGAACACTTTTCAAGACTGGTTCAGGGGGGGAAGGTATAGTGCCCCTTAATGACGTTGCTACTCGAAGCATCAAATTGTTTGCATGGCATGCCAACAAGCACGAGGGTTATGGGGCTTTCCCCAAGTGACTGGCGGGAGGCTGCCGTCGTTTTCGTGACGTATCTGTGGGGGAAGCCGCAGCTCCGAGCTTGTCGAGGAGAATGCGGAAGGGGCAAAACTCACCCACCGATAAGGCACTGAAAAGACCAGGTCCCGATTCTGTAAATCGGGAAACGAATGAAACGTCTCATGACCCGTGGACATGTAAACAATATGTTGCTCTCCTTGATAACTCTTGACGGACGTGTGACTATTAATCTCCTTTGATCGGGACAGAAGAAAGAGTTCAGGCAAAGGTACAGTAAGGAGATTAGAGGATCTCTATTTCTCCGAGAACCCGTTTCTTGATCTCCAGTGGCACGCCTTCCTTCGACGCCTTGTGAGCGATGTCTCTTCCAAGTAGCGCGGCACCGACTGCTCCGGTGAGTAAAGGTTCGGGGGGAACCAACGTGGCATAACCCAATTTGTCGGAGAGCGCCTTAACCAGACCGGAATTTTTGGCCCCACCACCCGTAATAACAACCTCATGCGCCACCTTCAATCTGTTGACCATCCGGGAGATCCTGCTAGCCAGTGATTCGAGGATGCCTGCGACTAGATCGTTGAGGGGAACCCCTTCCGCTAACCGAGCTACTACTTCCTGCTCGGCAAATACCGTGCAGATATTGCTTATCTGTGCAGGATCCCTGCTTTTGAACGCCAATCCACCAAAGTCTTCGATGGTGATTCCCAGCGCCTCAGAGATAACCTCTAAGAATCTTCCCGTACCAGCAGCACACTTGTCATTCATGACGAAATCTACTGGTCTGCCAGCTTCTACAGTTATCCCCTTGCTGTCCTGACCTCCAATGTCAATAATAGTCCTGCACTTGGGGAAAAGGTGCGCCACCCCTTTGGCATGACAGCTAATTTCTGTTACCTGTTTGTCGGCAAAGGGGACATTGATTCTTCCATAGCCGGTGGCCACAAGGTAGGTGATTGCTTCAAAGGGAAGGCCAGCCTGATTGAGGGCATTTTCCATTACCCTGTTGGCCAATCTTCGCTGCTCCGGACCGGTAGGCCCTATAATAGAGGCGATGATCCCGTCATCCATGATCACCACCTTGGTCATGGTAGAGCCTATGTCAATGCCTGCAAAGTAGTCCGGCATAGCATTTTAGCGGCGATCGGCCCTGGTTTTTCTTAGTTGTTCCAAGGTCTCAATAAAGGCGTCTATCCTATTTCTGGTGTCTACCTCGGAGTAGGTGCTTATATCCACGATATCGCTTTCCAGGATCAGGGAAGGGAGCTCACGGTTTTCCTCTTTTTTTCTGCCATCTCTGCCTAATATTAATACAGGGATGGGCCTGTATATCTTTCTCAATTGGTTGAGCTGCCAGATAAGGCCAAGATGAAAAGTTCTGCATGAGAATGCCTCATGCATGACAACGCCGTCGATCTGGTAGTCCTCGATGTACTGAATGAGGCGCTCCACATCCGGCTCCGATCCGGGCCTCTTCTTGGCCTTGTCATACCAGTAGGTCCAGTATCCAAGCCACCTCCAGGCCAACCGCTCTATGGGGTCATTCGTGTCGGGTATATTCAGCCGGTAGATGGGTTCGATCATGCGATAGGTGGTCTCAACGGGAAAGACAGCTCCCTTGCTGTTAAAGTAGTTGAAATCGGTCAGGGCAAACCACGATGGCAGACCCCCGCCCCACAGCAGTCTGTATTTCTCGTTGGAAACAACTCCCTGACCCTTTGCGATCTTCTCCTTGAGCTCCCTGTTGAGCTCTACGAAGAAGTCATATCCTTCCTGGGTTCCCAGCATGAAGACCATGGGAACCATGGTATTCATGGCGTCGCCCGTGCCCATGGGGGTGGGGACGGCCCTTCTCAGCTCATAGGTCTCCCAGATCAGGTTCCACGTCCTCTCGCCCAAATCAACGAGCTCACTGAGCCGGTCGTAGTCCATCTTCTTTCCAGTCTGCTCTTCCAGGAATTTCACCAGGCCCCGAAGCTCTGAGACGATGTAGTTGATATAGTAGTCCTGGACCTCGGAGACTTCGATATCATCCTCATACAGGGGCCACGGCAGGCCTACGTCGTAGATAGGAACATCGGGCATGAATTGCTGTGCTGCCTGGTACCACTTATTTCTCGGGTCACACAGAATCTGGCCGCTGGAAAGCATCATATCGGGCCTTGCTTGCCCTCCCCATGGTGCATCCGGAGGCATTTCACCCAGTTCCTCTCGCCACTGGTCAAAGCCGAGCCCGCAGAGCGCATAGGTGCACAGGGAGCGGGAGAATCCCAGGGATTCGGCTCTCTCTAGGAATCGTTCCGCATCTCTCTTTGCCCCGCATATACCGGCATAATTCTCGGTCCATACCGGCACGATATCCATGGCGCGTATAATTTCATCATAGCTGCAAACTATAAATGAATAGGCGAGCTTCTTGCCTTCCTCCTTTGCCCGCACCGTACCCCCGATGGCTGCCTTTACCATGCCGCCGATCTTGCTGGCTGCCTCGGTGGCGGTCTTTCTCTTCTTCCTTGCTTCCTTCTTATCTTCCTCAGCCATTTCCTCAAACCTCCCTAGCGGTGTTCGCCGTGAGAATTTCCTTTCTTAGCGTATGTCGTGCTTTTCCTGCCCACCAGCACGAACGGAATAGGCCCGAGCAACCATCCTAGCCTATCATCTCAAGGAATGCCTGGATCCTCGTCCTCATTCGTCCTATAGTCCCAATTGAGTATTCGTCCTCAAGGTAAAGGGACGGGACCCCGAGGTTATCGAGGTACGCCTTCCGCGCGGGAACCTCAAATCCAAAGGGATCACAGTACTTGTAGACGTAAAGGATAACCCCATCGACTGCGAACTCCCTCACCAAGGAGCCCGTGTCGCCAAACCTCGCCTCGAGGTGTTGTTCATAGGAACCCTCGGTCTTTTCCCGGTACGTCCTGGGGCAGTTGATCTTGTCCAGATATCGATGGGCGAGCGATTCAATTGGCTCTATGCCGGTTTCGGCATGGGGCCAGTAGTCCCTGGTACCAATACAGAGGTTTTCGGTCACCACATTGGCGCCGCTATCCTCTACGAGCTTGATAAAGTTTATGTTATCCACACAGCCGCCGTCAACGAGGATTCGAGGCGCCTTGCTCAAGGGAGAATCCTTTCGCCGACCGAGTTCCTCCAGAACCTGGTCGAATAGCTCATTGGCCTCCTGGACCGGCAGGCTCATCCCTACGGTCAATATCTTCAGGATTTCGGTGCCTGAGACACGGGGCGGGTCAGATTTCCTCAGCTCATAGAACGCCTTTGCCTTATCCCTGTTTTTGTTGTACGCATCGATAGCCTCAGCAAGGGCCTCATCACTGATTTCCTTTCCCGCGAACCTCCCGAGGCTTTTTCTAAATGTCTGCAGCTCGTTCTGGAAAAACTCCATTGAGGCGCCCCTCACGGTATGGGGTAGGTTGATGAAATGAGAGTACGGGAGGCCCAGTGAGTACCGCCATACGCTATAGGTGCGGGTCATGCTGTCGCATGCATGGGGGATCACGATCCCATCGGCGAATTCATAGGTTCCCTTGAGCGAAAGATCAAAACAGCTCCGGACAAAGGGGCATGCAATGGTCTCCAGATTGGTATTCCCCTTGGTGATGGGCTCATTAACATTACCCCTTATCCTGAAAGGCACCAGTCCCGCTGCAGTAATAATCTCCACTGGTACCAAGGAGCAAAGATAGGCAATCACGGTTTTACCTTCTTTCTTGAGTTCTCGCGCCCTGAGTCCGTAGTTCTCATAATGCCTCTCAACTTTAGACATCGCGGTACTTTTCTGTTCACTCATCAACCTTGTCTCCTCTTACATTTTAGCACATGACCCTGGGCTTCGCTTCAGGGTTATACATGAAAGAACCAGTATGCTTGAGCATGGGGATGTCTTTTTTTGCTATAGCCCTCAAAACAAGGCCCCGTACAGGGCCGTTGCAAACCGGCGCACCGCCCCATAAGCCTTAGCACTAAGGTAACAGTCTGTGTGCGCCGTTTTGAAACGCCCATTCATTGGAGGGATGAGAGGGCACAGCCAAAAAAGACATCCCCATGCTCCTTTCTATGGTTAGTTTCTTATGAGGCATACGGTTAGTTCCTTGGCTGTGTGGCTACTTTGTAGCTATAATGTAACTAAAACACGATACCTTGTCAATAAGTTCGTGCTACATGTACAACCTCATCGCCACACCAGTAGCTTGTATTTAGCTTCGAAGCCGAGCAACGGAACGGCTCACTAGCAGCCAATGGGATTGGGCGTACTGAGTCGTTGTACGGCCTCGAGAGAAAAGCTAGGGTTTTCATATTTGTGCTTTCCCGGCTTCCATAAAAACTTGACGATTTAATCTGAGGTGCTATAACATGCCTGAACAACAGGTCGTAACAGCATTAAAATATAATAATATCAGATAGTTATGGGCATATTCCAGGATCCACTGCCTCTCTTCTAATTGAGCAAATTGTTCTCAGTTACCAAAAACTAGACTCGTATGCAACTACAATTCTCCAGCCTTCCCGAAAGCCTGGGAGAGCTTTAAGGTAGATGATCCCTACTGTTGCCCTTGACGCCCACGAGAGGTTTAAGGCGTATTGCTATAGGTTAGGCGGTAGCAGGTGATGGATAACAGGGAAAAGATCTGGCAGGTAAAGCATGAGCCCCCCTCCGCATCCTGGCTGGCAGGAAAACTTGGCAAATCCAGACTACTAGCCTCTCTCCTGATCCATAGAAGGGTATCAACCCCAGATGCCGCAAGATTGTTTCTTTCGCCCAAGCTCGCCGAGCTACGTGACCCGTTTCTCCTCAAGGATATGGACCGCGCAGTTCAGCTGATAACCGCGTGTATAAAAAACAGGGAGAGAATAACCGTATACGGCGACTACGATGCGGATGGAATAACCGCAACGGCCCTGCTGCTCGATTTCCTCTCGAGGCTCCAAACACCCATCTCCTTCTATATCCCTCATAGGCTCGAGGAGGGTTACAGCCTCAATGAGGCCGCGGTCAGAGAGCTGGCTTCAGGTGACACGAGGCTTATCACTACCGTCGATTGTGGAATCAGCTCCGCTCCCGAAGTCGCCCTGGCGCAAGAACTTGGCATGGAGGTCATTGTCACTGACCACCATCAACCGCCTGCCGATTTTGAACCGCGCTGCCCGACGATTAATCCGGCTCGACCCGACTGCCTTTTTCCCTTCAAGGAGCTCTCAGGTGTTGGTGTGGCCTTCTACCTAATCATAGCGCTGCGTGCACGCCTTAGAGAGGACGGCTTCTTTGACAGTGAGAGCGAGCCTGACCTGAAGCCGTATCTCGACCTCGTTGCCCTTGGTACAGTGGCTGATATAGTCCCCTTGGTTGAGGAAAACAGGATTCTCGTGAAAAATGGCCTCTTGGTCGTGAAGGAGGCACGGCGACCCGGCATCAGGGCATTGTTGCGCGTTGCCGGCCTCAGGGAGGGTCAGGAAATCACAACGCATGATATTGCCTTTCGACTTGCCCCTAGGCTCAATGCCATGGGGCGCTTGGGATCGGTAACGAGGGCGGTCCGATTGCTCACTACCGACGATGAAGCGGAGGCAGCTGAAATCGCAAATCAGATGGACAGCCTTAATGCCCAACGCCAGGCAATTGAGAACCGCATCCTCTCAGAGGTGAGGCAGAGGATTGCGAGGATCGGTGATTTCGAAAAGCGGCGAACCATCGTTCTGTCTGATCCCTCGTGGCATCGGGGTGTCGTAGGCATTGTTGCGTCTAAGATTGTGGAGGAGTGTTGTCGACCCACCTTGATCCTCGAGGCAGAGGGGGAGCTACTCAGAGGATCTGGCAGAAGCATAGAAGGGTTTAATCTTTACCAGGCTCTATCCGATCTGAGCGAACTGCTGTCCCAGTTTGGGGGTCATCAGCACGCGGCAGGTCTAGCCCTGGGTATGGAAAACCTCAACGAGTTCTGTCAGAGATTCGAGGAGCTTGCCAGGGAGCGATTAGATTCCGAGGATATGGTTCCCAGAATAGATATCGATGCCAGGTTAGGTTTGGAATCCATAAGCCCCCAGCTCATAAGCGAGCTTGAAGAGTTACCGCCCTTCGGTCACCAGAACCCCCAACCCATCTTCTGGGCGGGTCCGCTTGAAGTTGTTTCCTCCAGGGTGGTGGGAAACGATCACCTGAAGCTCAGAATACGGGAAAAGGGCCTCACCTTTGACTGCATTGCATTTGGTAAGGGTCCCTTGCATCCTCTGGAGGGGAAATCGGTGGACATACTCTTCAACGTGGGAACGAATACCTGGCAGGGAATAGAGTCAATCCAGCTCGTGATCACAGATCTGAGGCTCAACCCTTAGGGAAAACGACTGGCTTTCTAGGATTCAGGAAACAGCTTGGCAGCCCCTTCGATGTCTTCAGGAGAGAAAATGAAGAGCGATTTCTCTCCATCGGGCAGAGCTGAGCCGTAAACATAGTTGATATTTATCCCTTTCTTGCCGAACGTCTCGGCCATCTTAGCAAGGGTTCCGGGTTTGTTGTCGAGAACCAGGGCAATAACCGGCATTACGTCGAAGATGTAGTCACCCCTGGCCAGAAGATCAACTGCCTTATCTGTCTGGTCAACGAGAAGTCTAATCAGGGCATACTCTGCTGAATCCTTGCTCATTGATCCATAGCTGGCAGCAGGGGCAATCCTCTTCAGCGACTTGCCCCTGGCCCTAAAGAGCTCTTGAACATACTGTGATGCATCCTGTATTGTCAAGGCATCGATGTTGATGCCCGCCTGGGACAGTGTGCTCGCAAGCTTACCCAACTCCCCCGGAACATTCTTTAAGAAAAGCGAGATCTCAGTCCTGACCATCTTTCAGCCCTTCTCTATCGCTCTCCCATATACCCCTTCATGTATTTAAAGAATTCCGAATCGGTTGAAAGAACCAGAGTGCTTTCCTTGTCCAGGGTTTCTTTGTAGATATCTAGGGTATTAACAAAGGAATAGAAATCGGCATCCAGTCCGTAGGCTTGGGCATAAATCCTGGTGGCCTTGGCGTCCGCCTTTCCCTTAATCTCTTGAGCCGTTCGGTATGCCTCTGAGGTGATCCTCTTGAGATCCCTTTCCTTATCACCCTCAATCTTTCGCGCCTCACCCTTACCTTCAGACCGAAACTTCTCCGCTATCTGCTTCCGCTCCGCAATCATCCTGGCGTAAACCGATTTCTGCACCTCTTCAACATAGTTTACTCGCTTAATCTTGACGTCTACTAACTCTATTCCGAATTCCGCTAGCTTGGGCTGCGCCTGTTCCATGATGCCCTTGACGATCTTGGCCCTACCGGTTTTGACTTCACCGAGGGGGCTGATCTCCTGCACCTTATCAATTCCCACTTCAAAGGTGTCCAGCTCTCTGTTGGTCATCCTCACGGTTTCAATCAGCGGGTAGGACGTGATAAAGTTACGTACCGCAGGATCTATGATGTCATCCAGCCTGCCCAGGGCTGCAGTCTCATTGTTGACCGTCTCAAAGAATTTCAAAGGATCAACGATCTTCCACCTGGCAAAGGTGTCTACCCATATAAAGGTCTTATCGAGGGTTGGGATCTGGCCAGGGTCCCCGTCCCAGTCCAGCAGGTTTTTTCTAAACCGGTTTACCTGCTGAATGATGGGAATCTTGAAGTACAGACCCGGTTCAGTTTTTGGTTTGCCGATAGCCTCACCGAACTGGGTGATCACTACCTGCTCGGTCTCGTCAACAACATACATTGGCCCGGCGATGAAGAATAGTATGATCACAACGATTACAGCATAAAGTATTCCCTTAGATTTCATTTCTCAACCCCCAGTTCCTTTCCTAGGCTGAGCAATGGGAGGAGGTTCTTTTGCTCTGCGTCGATAATGTATTTTTCTCCCAGCCTCGGAAAGAGATCCTTCAACGTTTCCAGATAGATCCGTCGCCTGGTGACGTCCTTTGCTTTGGCATACTCTGAATAAAGAGCGAGAAACCTGGCTGCATCGCCTTCGGCCCTGTTAATCCTATCAAGGGCGTATCCCTCAGCAGCCTTTATCGTCTTTTCGGCCTGTCCACGAGCTGCCGGGATGGCCTTATTATAATCCTCTCTGGCCTGATAGATCATGCGCTCCTTTTCTTGAGTCGCCTGATTTACCTCATTAAAGGATGGTTGAACCGGCTCGGGAACATTAGTCTTCTTCATCTCGATGGTAACAACGTTCAAGCCGGTTTCCGCTTCATCCAATTCCTTTTGCAAGAGCAATTTCGCTTGGTCGGCGATTTCCTCCCGCTTGCTGATTACCTCGTTAATGCTCCTGTCTCCCACTACCAGCCTCATGCTCGCTTCGGCCAAATCCCTTAAGGTCGAGTTCACATTCCTGACCTTAAAGAGATATTTGTAGGGGTCCTTGATCCGGTACTGTACGATCCATGGGACCACGGCGACATTGAGATCACCGGTGAGCATGAGGGATTCGCTGAGATAGGCAGAACCTCGGGCATACTGGGTCCTCACGCCGGGCATTATAGTCCGTAAGCCGAATTCCTCTTTGTAGACGAGTCTCACCTTCACCTTGGTTAGCTTTTCGATTCCCCAGGGAAGTTTAAAATTGAGCCCGGGAGACGTGGTTCTCACATATTTGCCAAACCTCTGTATAATACCGACCTCATTGACGCCGATGGTATAGACCGAGGAGGACACGATTATTATGATGATTACAAAGCCAACTATCACCCACAGCCCAGGGAGCTTACCCTTGAGCCCCTTGAATTTACCAAAAACCTCTTCCATCTGTGGTGGAGGACCACCACTTCTACCAGTTTTTTGTTTTTGGAGCTTGTCCCAATCCCACGGCATAATTCCTTACCTCTTTCATCGGTTATTATAAAAATGCTAATGGAAAAAAAGGGTTGCGTCAAGGAATAAAATAAATGATATTGGTAACCTCGCCAGGCCAGGGGACAAGGGCATATGAAAAAGGGCACACGATCATTCACTCACATTGGAGATGTGGTAAACGATATCTTTGCCACATCGGCGCTTCCCATAAACCTTGGCGATGCAAGAATCTGGAAGCTATGGGATGGCTTAGTGGGAGAGGAAATTGCACGCCATGCGCGGCCCGCTACGATCAACAAGGGTGTTCTTTTCGTAAAGGTGACCGATAGCGTATGGTTGCAAGAGCTTGAGTTCATGGCTGAAGAGATAAAGACAAGGATCAATGAAAAGCTCAAAAGAGAGGCTGTGAGAAAGATTCGATTCAGAGTTGGGGCACCTCAACAGAGCCCGGAGCCAGAAACGCACAAACCAACACGAGATACCGATCACGATCTTTCGCCGGAGACGGAAAGGGAGATGAACCAGCTCTTGGCCAGGGTCAAGGACAAGGAGCTCCGCTCATCGATTCGTCAATTCCTGAAGCAGGCAGTCAAAAAGGACACTGTCCGTTGATCGTTATTCCTTCTCTGGTGTCGAGCTACAAAAGCTATCTTCCTTTACTATGGACCACCTACGTAATTGAATACTCGCCCTGCCCGAAAAGAGGAGGCAGGATCTTTAGCCCAGATCTCCCTTGCAATCTCCCCTCGATCAATGCGAGCTTTGCCTGAGACGCCGAATCTGGAAAGATGATCTGCAGCCTCTTAGGCTCTAATCCCTCTGCGCTCATCCTCGTGAAAATCTCGGTCAACCTCGCAGCCGGATAAATCAATGCCAGTCTGCCCCCTCGCTTGAGCAGCGTTTTGCCTGCTGCCAAGATAGCATCTGGAGTCGCCGATAGCTCATGTCTGGAGATGGCCTTGATGATATCAGGGTTAATTCGGCCGCTTTTTACTTGCCTGAACGGTGGATTGCAGACAACCACATCAGCAACTCCTCCGGCGAGGGGCAAGCGTCTGAGATCTCCCCGGATTACGGTAATCTTCCCCCCAAGCTTGTTCAGCGCGATATTGCGCTGAGCTTGTGAGGCCAATTGTTGTTGAAGCTCGATGCCGATGACATAGCCGGGCTTTCTCCTGAGGGCGAGAAAAAGTGAGATGATTCCACATCCCGCACCGAGATCAACAACGAAATCCCCCTCTCTTATCGACACGAATTCCGCCAGAAGCAGCGCGTCCACGGAAAATCGGTACCCCTTTTGAGACTGAATGATTCTTAGCTCTCCATTGAGAAAGCTGTCTATGGTCTCATCTGCCCTTGTGAGCGGCGCCATGATCTAACCTTGTCCGGGAATTTGGATTTCCTCCTTGGGGTTTATTTTATTCAATACCAGTCCCGTCAGGATTTTGGGGTAAAAGTAGGTGGATTTTCGAGGCATCAGAAGTGAGTTCCCGGTTACCTCCATGACCTGTTCCATCCTCGTGGGGTTAACGAGGAAGACTATCTGATTGTCTCCGGACAGAACTGACGAGAGCGCGGCACCTGTATTGCTCTCATATTGGATTATCCTTTCGTCATCCAAGTCTTCCCTTTTGATACTGAGAGTCCGCTGAAGAATAAGTCGAGATAAGGCCAATACATCGAGTTGTTTTAGCGAGGGGTGCAAATCGTCACCCAGAGCGTCCCTTGCCCCCGATTTCAGATTCAGCAGGTAATAGCTTCTTGATCCTGAGAGGTAAAAACCGATAGCGGTTGTGTGGCGCCCATATCCCTCGAGTTGGTCGAGGAAGGCCCTTTGTACCTCTCGGTGATCGTTATTTGAAAAAGGGAATGGCAGAATGTCAAACCACCTGCTCACTGCTGAGAGGAATTGCGGTTCCTTAAAGCCCGGATAGGATTTGAATAGGCGATGAGAAGGCAAGATTGTCATTCCCTTATCAGTTAAGTTGGTTAGATACATCATGACATACTCATAGGGGCAGCCAAGTCCGCGGCTTCCATACCGAGCCCTCATCAGATTTCTGAAGTTTCGAGCCGACTCATACCGATGATGCCCATCAGCGATGACAATTGTCTTAGAGGACATCTGTGAGGCAACATTGTTTACAATAGAAGCGTTGGCGACCTCCCACATCTTGTAACCGTAACCGCCACGAGCCCTAAAGGATATCAAAGGAGGGGAGTCCTTCACTTTTCCAAATTCCCTAAGGATTGCATTCGGCTCATCCTCATATAGACCAAAAACGGGACTGAATTGGACGCTGCATGCCCTCAGGAGCTTTGTTCTGTCTTCTCGGTGAAAGGTAAAGGTCTTCTCGTGTGGAAGGATCACCGATGAATCATTCTCCTCTATCCGGAGCAGGGCTATGAATCCCCAGCGGGTCCTCTTCTCGGCCTTGTCCGGTGTTTGGTATTCGATAGCAACCAGATAGAGCGAGGGAAGCTGAGATCTGATGAGAATGTCCTCCGACTCCCATCTCTTAAAAAGATCCGCTGCCCTGGTATAGCGATTGTCCCAGTCAGTATCACCGATTTTCTTCTTGCCCAGAGTAAGCCTCACGACATTGTAGGGATCCCTCCTATAGTATTCCTCCTGCTCACTTTCTGATATGACATCATACGGTGGGGTAACGATTCTCTCCAAATCAGCTACCTTATCAACATTGTAAAGTACCCCTTTAAAGGGTGCCACAACCGCCATGTCTGCGCTTCCCTATGCTCGTCCCAATTGGGCTTTCATTTTCCCTGTCTTATTCTATAGATAGAAACGTATGCCCCTCAAAAGCACACCTAGTAAGGATTTCAACAACTTAGCGTTGCAGTAGGTGCGGGTTTTTCGTAGTTTTTGACAAGACAATGCGCCCAGGCCGCACCCAATTTTTATCTGAAAAGAAGGGAAAAATCAAACTTGCAGCAGTTAAACACGGGATAAGAAAAGACGGAAGGTTGTAAGCCGATCCTGGGTAGCGCGCAGGTAAGAAGCTTAACCGGAAAATGGCATTTCATTCCTTTTGGCGAGTTGCGGCTTACAGCCTGTAATCGCACGGTATTGAAGGGCAGCTGAAGCTTTCAAATAGAGATACTTGTATTCAATATATTGTATGCAACTTCATTTCTCTGAATCGAAAGTTTGTATTTTTCTGGACTGTGATATCAGGAGAATATAGGGAAAATAGGTGATCCTGACATCGATACCAGGTGGAGATATACAAACTTTGGATCTTGTTTATTTGAAACCGAAATAAACAGAATACTGATAGATGAGCAACCGCTTATTTCATCTTGAATTAGGTAACTTCTGGAGATTCTTTTGCTCCCTCGGTTCAACTGATATTCACCTTTCAACTACGATATGTAATCGCTAAAATTGTGCATTTCGAGGTTATGGTACGTAAGCTATAAATCAGCTCACAAGGGAAAGAAAATTTACTGCCCTCCCGCGTCTTGTTCTTCTATTGCCTGACAATTCGCGTCATTCAACATAGTCAATTACGTTCCGTAATTCACATTATTCATGGACCTTTATGAAAAAAAGGAGCTATTTAATCCTGAATGCCTAATGCCAGATTAGAAAGAAATGTTCCTTGTTCGGCTGGAGGCCTTGGGTAACATCGTTGAGGCTTTTAAGACCTCGGGAGGGACAATCAAGGTCCTCGCGTTAAACTCAGCAACCTGGATGAGGGACGATAGGTGGCTGCTCGCGTGGTGCAACACCGGATAATACTAAAAAGCTCATCTTGGAGCTTTGAGAGGAGGTGTCCTCTAAAAACCAAGAAATTCACAAGTCTTTGATTTTACG
>JGI24422J19971_10001323_pt1 | contig 14977 bp, 8 predicted proteins | sample DeeMarSWOR152_54_FD_19971 | JGI IMG/M metagenome (IMG submission 19971) | reverse complement strand
AAGGAAATCCTTGAAAAAGCTAAAACTTTCGAAAAGGTGAGAAGCTAAATGTCGGAACTGAAGTACTTGGTTTTCCTTGGATGTGTTATTCCATACAGACTTTCAAGTTACGAAATCTCAGCCAGAAAAGTCCTCAAAAAGCTCGGCGTGGAACTTGTAGAGATGCCGGAATTCAACTGTTGCGGCTTTCCAATGGATCCGATAAACCATGACTTGATGCTGACTTTGGCAACGCGGAATCTCTGCTTGGCAGAAAAAGAAAACTTGGGCATTCTAACCCTTTGTAACGGTTGTTTCAGCATATTGAATGAGACAAACAAGGTTCTTGCAGAAGACAAAGGGCTTAGAGAGAAGATTAACGGTCACCTCAAAGAAATTGGCATGGAATTTAAGGGAACGACAAAGGTCAAACATCTTGTCCATGTGCTTGCCGAAGATGTAGGTTTCGAAAAAATAAAAGATGCTGTTAACAAGCCTTTAGCCAACCTTCGTGTGGCACAACACGGTGGATGCCACATTGTTCGTCCAGCGAAACATGTAGATCATGGTGATGATCCGGAAAACCCCACGATGTTGAAAAATCTGATAAGGCTGACCGGTGCCGAATGTTTGGATTATATGGATGAGACAGAGTGTTGTGGTAACCCGATAATTGGTGTGAACGAGGAAGTTCCGTTTCAGATGGCTAGAGAAAAGCTTGAGCATGTTAGGACTGTGAAGGCGCAAGCGTTGATAACTGTTTGTCCATTCTGCCACATGATGTATGATTTGAATCAACCTAGAATAGAAAGAGCCTTCAGCGAAAAATTCGGCATACCGGTATTGCACTATACACAATTGCTGGGGCTAGCAATGGGCTTCACGCCAGAAGAACTTGCATTGAACGAGCTTAGAGTGAAAGCCACAGAACTTTTGGGTCGAATTCAATAGGGGTAAATGTGGCAAAAAGATAAATCAGAATTCTTATGGCGATTTGCAGTGATTAGCGGAAAATACAATATTGAAAAAGGGTTAAGAGTATGGCTTTCAGACGCTGAAAAAGTGGTCGCCGCTGGCATTGGAAATCCTATTCGCATGGATGATTTTGTGGGAACTAAAATAGTTCAAGATTTGCAGGGAAAAGTTTCTGAAAAAGTTTGCCTAATCGAGTGTGAAACTGTCCCGGAGAACTTTATACAGAAAATCATAGACTTTAATCCTACACATGTTCTTCTGATAGATGCTGCTGTTTTAGGCTTAGAACCTGGGGATTCGAGGCTTATCAAACCAGAGCAGTTGGCAACGTTCGCTGCCTACTCAACACATGCGCTTCCGCTAAGAATTTTTTGCGAATACCTTGCTGCAACGACAAAAGCAAAAATCGCCCTATTACTGATAGAACCCAAAAAAGCTGATTTTGGAGAAGGGTTGACGTCTGAGGTTGAGGTTTCAGCTCGGAAAATTGTTGATGTTTTCCTTAGAATCCTCCCTTTAGGCTGATAATTGTAGAGGGAAAGATTTAATTTTGTTTAGGCGAGTGCAGATTGAAGTGACGGATGACGGAATAGGTTTATCTGATTCGGAGTTCAAGCATTTGATAGGGAGAGAGAAGGTAAATGTATGCAAAGCCATTGAAGACATTAGTTTTCCTACCCATTTTCGCAGTAGCTGTCGGGTTGACTATATCCAGCTCTACCTCCTTGCAGGTTGTTTCGAGTTGTAACGGTTCTTCTCTAGACAGCTTTCTCATTATAAGTCCTGAACAAGAGTACATTTCAGGGAATTTTGGCACAATACAAGAAGCCATTAACCAAGCTGAGAACGGCTCAACCATCCATGTTCCTTCAGGGGTCTATTATGAACGTATAATCATAAACAAAACGATTTCACTTATTGGAGAAAACGTTTCAGCAACAATTATTGATGGCAACAATGGCGGAACGGTCGTAAAGATAACAGCGGACAATGTCACGATAGCTAATCTTACCATACAGAACAGTGGTTGGGGATGGACTAACAACGGAATTTATGTCTACTTTGCCGATAACTGTGAAATAGAAAATAACCGTCTACTGCATAATTGCCACAATATCAGGTTGAATCATTCTCGTGCGTCACGAGTCATAGGAAATACTGTGGATGGTGATGGCTACGGGATCAGATTCATCAATTCTCGTAATTGTACAGCAATCGGCAACAATGTTTCTCACTGTATTGGAGGTGTCCATTTGCAGAATGCCACAAAGTGTGTTGTGAAGAAAAATCGCTTTACTCAAAATAGTCAAGGCGTTCGCCTATATTCACCATGCACATTCAACAAGATAATGTCTAACACGGTTCACAATAATACTAATGATGGCATGATAGAGGCGATGCCTCCAAACGGAACTTTCTTCGGCAACTCTATTTTTCACAACAACTTCGTCAACAATACAGGTCCGTTTATTTACAAAGTGTCCGGCAATATCTGGGACGACGGTTATCCCTCAGGAGGTAACTACTGGAGCCGATACAATGGCACAGATTTGTACAGTGGATCTTATCAAGATGAACCGGGCAGCGACGGGATTGGTGATGTCTCTCATGCTGTTAATAGTTTTGAGGTGGATGAGTATCCGTTGATGTACCCTTGGAGTCTTCTGCCAGTGCAGAACATCAATATGGGGGTAGGGTACAATGGAATTCAAGAGGCGATAGATGTTCCTGAAACTTTGAATGGACATGCTTTGTGGGTTGAGTCAGGAGTCTATCGTGAAAATGTTGATGTCTACAAGTCTTTGTTCCTCATAGGGGAAAATCGATTAACGACAATTATAGATGGTGACAATGTAGGGAAGGTTTTGTCTGTGAATGCAGACAATGTTAGTGTTGTTGGGTTCACTGTACGTAATAGTGGGTTGCTGGCTCCGACTTATGGGGATGATTGCGGTGTTTTTCTGAATCATACTATTGGAAGTAACATAAGTCAGTGTTTGGTGACGAACAATCGAATTGGGATTTACCTTTTCTACTCGAAAGGTAACGTTGTTGAGCGCAACATTGTTTCTTCCAGTCATGTAAATGGGATGTTGCTGTGGTATTCAGGGAATAATGTTCTCGAGAAGAATGAGATGTCGAATAACTCGTATAATTTCGGTGTTTTTGGCGGTGGTTTTTCGGATTTCGATAACGTCATAGACACAAGCAATACTGTCGATGAGAAGCCGATTCAGTATTTAGTCGGTGTTGAAGATGAGGTCTTTGACAACCAAACAGATGTAGGGGTTCTCTATCTTATCAACAGCATTAACGTTACCATGCGGAACTTGAATTTGATGAAAAATGGGCATGCGGTCTTTTGCTTCAACATGACGAATTCCGTGATAGAGAACGTGACTACTTCTGGAAACAGTTATGGCATATATCTTCAGGATTCCAGTGACAACTTCATACATAATAGTGACTGCTTCGAAGACTGGGTTGGAATCTACCTTCAGGATTCGGACGGCAATGTTGTTGAAAGCAATACCGCTGGGAATTGTGAGAAAGGAATTTCCCTTTATGAAGCCGACAGCAACAATCTTAGAGGCAACACTGTTTTTAACAATGTTTATGGAATTCGATTCTTCGATTCACATCTTAATGAAATCTTCCACAATAACCTGATCGAGAACACCCGTGAACAAGCGAGCTTGATTTCCTCGTTTCAAAACATTTGGGATAACGGTTTTGAAGGGAACTATTGGAGTGACTATGTTGGCCCTGATGCTAACAGGGATGGTTTAGGCGATATCAATCGCACCATCGATAACGCGAACATAGACCACTATCCTCTATTAGGTGCTTTTTCAAACTTCAGCGTTCATTATGAAGGAGACTTTCACGATGTTACGGTGATTAGTAACTCAAGCATACTCAGCTTTGCTTTTGAAAGCACTAACAATACGATTAGGTTGAGTGTGAATGGCACTGATGAAACCTACGGATTTTGCAGAATTTGTATTCCACATGTTTTGATTGAGCCGGAAATCTCGGTAACAATTGACAATGGATTGACAGAAGTAATCTATTCGAATTTTTCGCTTCGTGATAATGGTTTTTGTAGATGGATATACTTTGATTATCAACATTCAAGACATGAAATAGTTATAATTCCCGAATTTTGGCCACTGGCTTTGCTTTTGACCTTAATGGTTTCGACACTTTGGTTTCCGCTGTGCAAAATACTGAGAATGAAACTGAAAAAATGAACTTTTGCAAAGTACTTTTTGTATAAATGTAAAATCCAAGCGCTAAAAGCTTTCTGGTGGTGTAGACAGAGATATAACTTGAACAAAGACGTAGAACTTAATGACACAAACTTTAATAAACTATGCTTTTCAAGTTAGATATACGTTAAAAAATTAGGAGAATGGAGAGATTGAAAAAGAACGTTAGTACTAGTGCTATTGCATTGCTTTTTGCATTATTGATGCTAATCAGTTCTTTGGCAATACTGTCGTCCAACGTAAGTTACGCTCAACCAAGCTCCATGACTTTCACTTCTGGCGAAAAGATCGACTTTACCAGCGATACTGAAATGCAGTTCAAAGACTACACAAGTATGCAGTTTTGGTCCGGCGTGGAAATGAAATTTTCATCGGGCATTGAAATGTTGGTTGTGGAGGGGGCATTACAACCCCCCAATCCTGATGGTTGGCTCGAAGCGTGTGACGTGATTATAGTCGTGGAGCCACTGGGTTATCTACCACCTGAATGTTCATGGTGGGAGGTAATTGACATGCATACAGGCGCCCTCTTAGGCGAGTTTCACGTCGATGGCAATGATGGTATTGACACGTTCCATATAGATGCAACGTGGCCAGCCGAGGGATTTCCAATTCCTTTCGAGGTTTTTAAAGCTGTTAAGAAGATAGACATCATAGAGCCATGCCAATACTACGAGGTTCACTGGCCTGCGCATTGGTGGCCTGAGCCGTGCACTTGGTGGGAAATATTAGATCCTGAAACAGGCGAACTGACTGGCTATGAATTCCATGTTGACTGGACTAACGAGAGCTGCGAATTCCACATAGACGAAATAATACCTGGACCTTACATACCGCCGTTTCCATGGTACGAAATATGGGCGCGACGAAAGATACCTGGCATCAAAACATGCGACTATTTCGTGGTTGAAGAACCCCCACACTGGTGGCCTGAGCCGTGCACTTGGTGGGAAATAATAGACTTTTACACTGGCGAACCGACTGGCTACAATTTTCACGTTGATTGGACTAATGAGAGCTGCGAGTTCCACGTTGACGAAGTAATCCCAGAACCTTATGTGTTTAAGTTTCCAGTGCCCTACGTGATTGCTGAAAAGAAGATCGAAGAGATTAAGCCTTGCGACTGGTTTATCATTGTTGACCCGCCTGACTTTCTGCCTGAGCGATGTTCGTGGTGGGAAATACTAGACGATACAGGTGCCCCCACTGGTTGGGAATTCCACGTAGACGTAAATGATGGAATTAACATGTTCCACGTAGACATTGTAGTTCCCGACCCCCTTGTGATACCGCCGACACATACTGTTTTAGTCAGAAAGAAAATAGACATCATACAGCCATGCGAAACGTTTAGAGTTGACGACCCTGCGCTTACTCCAGAATCGTGTTCGTGGTGGGAAATACTGGACGACATCGGTGAGCCAACAGGCATTGAATTCCACGTGGATCAAAGCATACCAGCCGATGGACTATTCCACATAGATGAAGTGTGGCCCGATTCGCCAATCGCCATACCACCAACACACATGTTGACAGCAGAGAAGAAAATTGATACAATTCAAGCGTGCGATTGGTTCGTGGTTATTGATCCACCAGGCTTCACTCCTGAACCGTGCTCATGGTGGGAAATAGTCTGGCCTGACCGGTGGGCAGGAATAACATTCCACGTAGACCAATCTGGAGCAGGAATCTTCCACATAGACTTCGTGGACGATGCGCCAGATCTTCCACCACCACCCCCATGGAACATAACCGCGATACCATATGAACCGCCGTCACTGCCATGGTACATGAAACCACCATATCCAGACTACGCTCCAAGCGGAATGCCAGACTTCGACCAAAGACAATGGGGAACCTACATATGGCAAGATCCGGGTGGTCGATGGAGCCACTGCGGACCAGTGGCGGTCGCAAACTCGCTCTGGTGGCTAGACTCGAAATTCGAACCAAACACTATACCCCCGCCAACCGCAATCGACAACTACCCCCTAGTTCAAGCATACGGTGGACCACCATGGGACGATCACGACCCACAAAACGTTCCACCGCTAGTAGAGCATCTGGCGTATCTTATGGATACTGATGGTCTCAGAACTCGCATCGCTCATCTTGGCACAGACGTCTTCGACATGGAAGCCGGAATCACACATTACCTCTCGTGGAGCGGAGTCAACCCGATTGGAGACGTAGACGGCGATGGGAATGTCACTCCCAACGACGAAATGATCGTCCTGATGGCTATGGGATCGGTGCCTGGAGGACCAGGTTGGGACATTCGTGCAGACATACATCCTGCAACAATCACATATCCTCCTGTAGCTGACAACATAATCGACGGATTCGATCTGGATCTTGTAATGATGAACATGGGAATGACCGGACAGTTCTACGAGCATACAGTGATGGCGCCGATGTGGGATATTATCGTAGAAGAAGTTGAAAGATGCCAGGACGTTGTTCTCTTGATTGCTCCATGGTACTTTGACGGTCAGGAGTGGTACCGCTACGATGAAGGCGCACACTTTGTAACCGTTGCAGGCTTAAACGCCACCACTTGGGAAATAGTGCTGAGCGACCCAATAAATGACAATGCCGAAGCAGGAGGCCCTGGTGACGTTCCAATTCCCCACGTACACTTACCACCCGAACCACCATATGTTACTCACAATGACGCAAAGCTAGTTTCGCATGACATGTACCCTGTTGTTATGGAACCATGTCCAGGCGGTCCTCTAGCAATCCTGGGCTATCCAGGATCCATAGCCAATCCGCCAGGGTCACTATGGCAAATTGAAGCTGCAGTCATAACTTCGCCTTTAGCTGTTCCTGACGTTGCGGTCATCGATGTTGTAACATCCAAGAGTGGCTGTCTCGGTGTGGGAGGGGATCCATACCCAGTTCTATGTCAAGGACGCACAGCGAAAGTCAATGTAACCGTCGAAAATCAAGGCCCCTCCACGGAATCCTTCGACGTAACCGTGTACGGCAACGACAGTGTCATCCAAACCTACGCAGTCACCAGTCTAGCTCCAGGCAGTCAAGAAACTCGAACCGTCATTTGGAACGCCACAGGTTGGGCAAGAGGCAACTACACCCTAAAAGCCGTAGCAGACCAAGTCGCGGGTGAAACCGACACTGCAGACAATACCTTCATAGACAAGTGGGTCATGGTAGTGTGTCCCGGCGACTTAGACAACAGCGGTGAAGTGGACATAACAGACGTAGTCATGGTAACCGGCCTCTACCGAGCCAGAATTGGCGATCCCGAATACAACGCCTGCCGAGACGTCGTCGAAGACGGTGTAATCGACATCTCAGACGTAGTCGCAGTCACAGGACACTACAGAGAAGTCTGCTGAAAATCAAAAACCCTAAACCTCACTACCTTCTTTTTTCTTGGTCGATCGTATGTGTAGCAGAAAAAACTGCCAATAGCATGGATAGTTTTGTCGGAACTAAAATAGTTCAAGATTCGCAGGGAAAAGCTTCTGAAAAAGTCTACCTAATCGAGCGTGAAACTGTCCCAGAAAACTTTATCCCGAAAATCATAGATTTTGACCCTACACATGGTTTTCTAGTAGACGTGGCTGTTTTGGGTTTAGAACTCTGAGATTCAAGGCTTATTCAACCAGAACGATTAGCAGCGTTCCCGGTATTCTCAACACATGCGCTTCCCCTACGGGTCTTTTGCGAGTATCTTGCTAAAACAACAGAAGCAAAGATCGCCCTGCCGCTAATAGGGCCTAAAAAACTGATTTTAGGGGAGGCTTAACTCCTGTAATCAAAACTCAGCTCAAGAAGTCGTTGATGTTCTGCTTACTGTTCTTCCTTAACCTGAACATTCTGACGTTCATTCTTCTCAGATATCTCTGCCATTACAGAGCCAGTTGGGCACCCCATGCATCACAACTCATTTCTTACTGTACTAGGTACAACTGATTCAGACGATCTCAAGGTAAAAGCCTAGTACTAGATGTCTGGGTATTGAAAATTTAATGTGGTGTCTACGGAGCTTATTTCTATAGTGCTTTAAATATTACTTAGGTCTAACGTATGAGAGAGGGGAAGGGAATGTCGACAGAACACATGAGTTCATTTAGTGCCTTTCAGCGACTCTTTGATTTCTTCCCTTCAGGAGCGCCGAGTGTGTGGCGTAATGACATAAATTTCCAACTTCAAAGGAGGAATGAGAGTGATTAACAAAAAACTGCTAATAGCCATACCACTTATCATTGCCATCTTCATTTCAGCCTTTGTGGCACTTCGCTTCGCACATGCAGCAACAGACGCGATGGTTTCTCTGGAACCACCTTCTATAGATGCTGCTGTCTGCGGTAATTTTACAGTTGACGTAGTGATAGTTGAACACAGCTACCCTCTGATCTACGACTACGACTTCTTCTTGCAATACGACTCTACACAGATGACAGCACTGTTCGCGTGGGACGCCGGATACCTTCAACCAAACGTTAACTTCAATTGGGAGGTACTACCTGACTGGTATAGTCCGGGCTTCAATGCAGTACACTGCTGGGCATATACTGATGATGGTGGCAGTTCGGGTCCAGGATTCTTGGCCACAATTGCGTTCCACTGTGATGCTCCCGGCAATAGTTCAATAATCCTTGAAGAGATATGTCTGTCAGATGAGACTGGAGCGTGCCATTACCCAGAGATCCTGAATGCAATCTGTACTGTGACTCAATTCTATAACCCTGCCCATACGTACATAGACCCGCCAGACTATACAGTGCCCATATGTGTACCGTTCAAAGTTCACGTCAAGGTTAAAGACGTCACCAACCTTCATGGCTACTCGATGAGTCTGAGCTATGATACCGCCTATGCAGACTGCCTCGACATCGTTGATGCATGCTTCCTTCCATCGCCCAAATCTCAGACCGGTAAAACAATCGATGACGTATTGGGCACAATAGACTTTAGTTATCAATCCACTGCCGCGGCAGGAGTCAGCGGAGACGGAACTCTTGCGACAATCACATTCCATTGCACAGGAGCAGGACAGAGCATCCTAAACATAGATTCGATAAGCCTTTGGGATCCAGCAGGACTCCAAATACCTACAACCGCAACTGGTGGCAGAGTCATACAGATCGGATATTGGGAACCAATAAAACTGCAACACATCGTAGAGTGGCCATATCCATACTACATGGTAGACATACCTTTTGTGCCACCCAGTTCACCAGAAGGTTACGCAGAGGTGAAGGCCGAACTCGAAGCAAAAGGATTCAGTTTTGATCCTTCCATGGGAACTGCCACAGAAGTAACTATGTTCATAGAAGAGGAAGAACTTACAGGGGTTGCAACATCTTGGTGGTCAGACAACACTCTAGAGGACGGTACGCGGGCCTGCATGTTATCGTATGAAACAGAAGACCCTGAAGATCCTGGAATGGCAATGGGCTTTGTTACCAATCTACTTGGGCCTGAGCAGATTCCTGAAGTTGACCCCTACATCATAGTAAACGCACAACCATACCTGTTCATTAACTTCTACTGGTGGTCTTGGTATCCAATTGGAAGAGTTGTCACCTGGCCTTACTGGTGGTATGATTCCCACAGTCACAAGAACTGGTTCTGGGGACCCTACTGGTGGTGGCGATCCTACGTAAAAGGCTACTATTATCCATACATTGACATTCCATACTGGCGGCCATGGTGGGGTTGGTGGTGGCACTGGACTTACTGGAGACACTGGTATTGGTGGTGTACCCTGTTCCCATACGACCCATAGACAAACTCAGCGGAGATCCTCATCAAAGGAGATTGAGCCTATGAATTCAGTGAAACTCTCCCACAGAAAACGCTTCGCAGTAGTTGCGATAGCTCTATCCCTATTTATCAGCCTTCCGTTCACAGCATTGCTGATCCGAGAAGTCGCTGCGCCAACAACCCATCAAGTAAATATTACTAACTTTGCTTTCGTTCCGCAGAATCTAACAATCAGCCCTGGGGATTCCATCTTGTGGAATAACACGGACGAAGTCATCCACACCCTTTGGTTTGTGTACGTCGCCAATGAATCAACGTATCTTCTTTCAGACCCGATCCCCCCTGATACAACATGGACGCACACGTTCAACGAAGCCGTAGAACTTCAGTACTACAGCTTTGACAAACTCTGGATAACCGGGTTCATCAATGTCACAGGAGAAATACACGACATCGCAGTAACCAACGTTACCACGTCCAAGAGTGGCTGTCTAGGTGTTGGGAATGGAGCTCCATACCCTGTTTTATGTCAAGGACGCACAGCGAAAGTGTACGTGACCGTGGAGAACGAAGGCGACTTCACCGAACTATTTGAGGTTTCAGCTTACTGCAACGACTCAACCATCCCCATACATGAGCAATGGCCCACACTGACGCAATCGGAAACCTTCTGGACCATGGGCGACGTAAACAAAGACGGCTACATTAACATCTGTGACATGTACCTGATAGAGGCTAACTATGGCTGGACTGGCCCCCCAGGTGAGAACCCAGCCGACATCGACCAAGACGGCGACGTAGACGTGTATGACATGGTGATCTGTGCCGCAAACCAAGGTCTAGACATTTGGACATACTTCGGACTATCAACTATCATTGGGGAAGCTACACTGGTCAACCTACCCAATGGTTCATCCACAACCATCACCTTCAGATGGAACGCTACAGGCTGGGCGAAAGGCAACTACACCATAAAAGCCGTAGCAGACCACGTCGCGGGTGAAATCGACACTACAGACAACACGTTCATAGACGCGTGGGTAATGGTTGTACATCCCGGTGACTTGGATAACAGCTGTGAAGTGGACATAACAGACGTAGTTATGGTGACTGGTATCTACCGAGCTAAAATCGGCGATCCCGAATACAACGCCTGCCGAGACGTCGTCGAAGACTGCGTAATTGACATTTCAGACGTAGTCGCAGTCACAGGACACTACAGAGAAGTCTGCTGAAAACCAAAACCCTAAACCTCACTATCTCTCTTTTTTCTTGGTCGATTGTACGTGCAGCAGGAGAAATTCTGCCAATAGGCCGATGCAAGGTTGATATTCTTCCAGGCGTGTCATGAACAGCATTCGTTCTACTTCCGAACGATGACTAGTCACATTTATCTATGCGCGCCATCAGCACCGTCGTTGCCTTCTTTAGCATCTATGATATCACCTGCTAACATAATAATCTATTATGGTTCAAAATACCTTTTGACGTAACCAAGACTTAGACGGAGTAGAACATTCCAGAAGGTTTAAATCGGATAGTAAATCGTCTATACGTAATGGAGAGGAGAATGGATGTTAAAAACAAAGAACGGTTACATCTTTTTGCTTGCAATATTGATCCAAGGCTTGACCCTCAGCTCCAACTTAGGTCTCTCTATCGAAATAGAAGAAGAAACACCCTTGCTGTATGTCGATCCCTCCACCGTTTTAGATGTTCCACCATCAGAAAGCTTCACGATAGACGTAAAGATCGCCAACATCTCCAGCTTATACGGCTTCGACATAGTGTTCCAATGGGACCCAGATCTCTTGGATTATGTGGACCATGTTGCCAAAGTCCCAATTGAAGACTATCCTGACGGTATTCTTCATGAACCCGTCATTCCAGTTGATGATACAGTAGATGAAATTGCGGGAACCTACTATGTCGCCTATGCTTGTATGAGTCCTGCGCCGGTCTTCGACGGTTCTGGGACGATCTTTAACATGACCTTCCATGTGAAGGGTCTAGGCGAGTGCCTCTTGGAAATTTACTACCACAAATTCGTGGACAAGAATGCGGAGGAAATCATCAGTGATGTACAAGATGGCTACTTCAGAAATTATGTTCCTGTCCCTGCAGAAATTTATGTGAGTCCTGAGGAGATCATCGACTCAACGATTGCTCCCTGTAACAACTTCACTGTCGATATAAACCTTGAAGAAGTAGTAGATCTTTACGCCTTCGAATTCCAGTTAGACTACAACACTACAATTCTAGACACAGCAAATGTCACTGTAAACTCAGGATTCACCGTAGTGGAGGTGACGATATCTGAGCCTCAAGGCTGGGTACGAGTTAATGGTTCACTAGAACCCCCTTCACCTTCCATCGAGGGCAGCTTACTCCTATCGTCAATTACCTTTCACACCACAGGCCTGGGCGAAACTATTCTGGACCTGCACAACGTTACACTCCTGAACCCATCCAGCGAAATCATTGATTGCGAACCACCAACAGACGGGTATTTCAACAACATGTTGAAACCTAAGATGTACGTTCACCCTGAAGAACTTATAGATCCCGGCTTGAAACCAGGTTCACAATTCAATATTTCCATAAGAATAGAGGAAACCGTGGGCCTCTATGGATACCGATTTAACCTGACCTGTGACACTGGAATACTGAACTGTCTTGGTGTTATCATAGTTCCGCCCAACAACGATACAAACTTCACCACAGAATTGAGCTGCATCGACGGCACTGTATGGGTCAATGTCACCTACTATCCCCCTGCAGAACCCATCACAATCATGGCTCCAAAAACCGTTGCGAACATCTACTTCCAAGTCAAAAACTATGGATGTACAGATCTGGATCTGCATGACACCGAAGTACCTAACCAATATGGTCAACCGATACTCCACGATGTTGGAGATGGATACTTCTGCACCCTCATCCGAGATGTAGCCATTATCGAAGTTCAACCTCAAATCAACGCAACTTACTCTGAAAGAATCGTGAATATCACCGTAGTCGCCTCTAACGTAGGGGATTTTACGGAAACCTTTGACGTCACTGTATACTATGATAGCACGATAATTGGAACACAAATAGTCACAGATTTGGTTCCACACGAGAACATAACATTAACCTTCATGTGGAACACTACTGGAGTTGAGCCTTGCTACACATATGTCATAAGCGCTGAAGCCAGCCAAGTTCCCTACGAAACCAATCTGGGAGACAACGTGTGCATTGACGGGTCAGTGAAGGTCAAGATATTGGGAGACGTAAACGGCGACGGAACAGTAGATATTGAAGACTTAGTGCTTATTGCAGACATCTACCGATGTACTGAGGATGACCCAGAATGGAATCCACAAGCAGATTTGGCCCCCCCATACGGAGTGATCGACATCGCAGACATTGTAACCGCAATAGGAAGATATCGGCAATCATGCCCTAGCTAGCTTAACTTCGAAATACAGCACGTTACCCGCTTTTTTTATCCAGTATAGTAAATGAAGCTCTATTTTTGGTGTAATTAATTTCTAGAAAAACCTCAGTCGCTTACTGATACACCATAAAATTCAAATAGATAATGAATGATACCTATCTGAGTATGGTGATTCAAAATTGAAAAAGACTTTCAGGAAAACAATAACAGAAAATTCTATACCGATCTTAATGGTCATCACGATTTTACTAGGCGTTGCAATGGTCTTGGTGCCAAAAACACATGCTATCCCTGCGGCTATTAGATTATACCCCGATTCTCCCATGGTGTTGGGAGACGCTACTGGTACAAATGTTGTGGGCCAAGAATTCAGTATCGCAGCAGTGGTAGAAAACGTTACGAACGCTTTTGGAGGTGACGTGATAATTGCATGGAACACCACCTACTTCGATTATGTGAGCCACAACCTCACCATGCCTTGGAACGGCACAACATTATCTGACACGGGACCCAGCCCCTACCTAGGATTCCTGTACAGCGCCGGCTTTACTGTTGACAACACAGTGGACACGGTTGCTGGAACCTATTCCGCAGCCTACGCATGCGTCGCGGGTACAAACACTTTCAGCGGAAACGGAACGTTTTGCAGCGTGAAACTGAAGGTGAAGAAGCAACCAGCATCCTATGAGGTGCCTCTCGGCAACTACATCACTATCGCCATGGACATCGCTTATGCCAAAATTGTGGACAAAAACGCGAATGAGATTACGCCTCCAATAACGGATGGAGAAGTACACCTGTACTCGAGGCTCTGGCAGTACCCGCCAGTTCCCATGCTTAAAGTGATGCCATCAAGCATTGATGGCTCGGGAATTGGAACCACCCACGTCGTTCAGGTATGGCTAATGGGTGCAGACGGAAACGATTTGGATCCCTTCTGGGACCCAGGCGGCTTCGAAATCCAGATGAACTTCAACACCACCTTGCTAGAAGCTTTAGACGTTACTATTGACCCGGACGGCTGGTTCGCTGGACCAACCTCTAGTTTCTGGGAAATTCTCTTGGAGGTAGAGGAGACAATTGACAACACTGCGGGAACCGTCGTTGTAGTGTTCACTGGATACGGAGACAATCACAACGCAACCGAGGGTAAGGGAGTCCTATTGACCGTCACATTCAACGAAATCTACGCGTCAACAAAGCTTCCAGCGCCATATGCATCCATAACTCTCCAAGTTCCCAAGTTGCACGAAGAGTGGTTCCACGTGCACGCGGATGCAGGGTTGATTCCTCGGGATGCGCCTGTGGGCACTGATTGGCATGGCGTGGACGTGGGGTTCAAGTTCTGGACTCCATTCCACATCAATGATTGGATGGACATGGACGGCGATGGATTGCTGAGCGAGGGCGACGAATTAAATATGACGGACGGCAACACTGGTAAATGGCGTGACTACACATTGGAAGTGTTAACCGGCACCCTAAACGTCACTCAGGAAGAGCTTAACGTAACTGATACTATACTTGCGTGTCCCACACCAGAAAACCTTTCATTGAGCATGCCGAACTT
>JGI24422J19971_10001321_pt1 | contig 14990 bp, 12 predicted proteins | sample DeeMarSWOR152_54_FD_19971 | JGI IMG/M metagenome (IMG submission 19971) | reverse complement strand
AATGTGCCCCGTCAGACAATCCTGTTAGGGTTGTGTTTCCAGTGATGGTTACGTTTGCCTGTCCATCCAGACTGTAGCCAATCCATGATGTTGCTTCATTCACGGTGAAGGTTAAAGAAACATCCTGGACAGCATACGTCTTGTTTTCCGGAGATAGGACGGAAATAGCAGGCGAAGTGGTATCAACAGTAAAGTAGTCGAAGAGTAAATCGTATGGAGTTGCCGTGCCTTCCTGCCAATATGTTGGAATCTTGTTGTTGCGCACTTGATATGACGTGGTTATGTAGTATGGAGACGTGAAAGTGTCTCCAAATGGATACGTATCGTTGGTGTCCCAACTGCTTGTCGAAGCGACATATTTGCGGTAAGCTATTTTATTGTCTGTAGTGTTGAACCACATCCATAGGTTCCCATTGCTCGGGTCAACGGTTAAGCTAATTGATCCCAAGTTTCCCGACGCCCCAGTAACATTCTTCACAACGGTTTCAGAGCCCCAACCGCTTCCATAAGTCCGTTTGACATAACGATAGATTTTTGTTGCTGTTTCGTTTTCGATGTACACCAAATGCACATCGTCCCCATAAGCAACTGCAGAGAGTCCCCGTTGATCTTCTCCAACAAAGTTAGACGTACAAGTTGCGACACTTCCCCAAAAAGCCCCGTTATATAGAGCGCCCTTTACCTTTCCGTCGTCCAGCGACCACATCGTGTATAGTTTGCTGTTTGCTAAAGGAACAGAAAAAGGCCACGCTTGGTCAGTTGATACGACTACTGGAAATCCCGCGGCGTTAGTCCATGTTCCGTTTTTTGTAGAGCTTTTTGCCACAGATACAGCATAAGACCCGGGGCTCGTGCGGTTTAGGTAGGTTATCACGGGATACCCATCACTATCTGTTATGATTTGGGGTCCTCTATAGGACCGGTTTTCCACGGCAGGTGCAACCATTTGTTCAGCAGCGTTCCACGTGATAGTGCCATTTGCATTAGGAACGCCCATTCTATAATACAGTGAAGTATTTGGAACTTGGTCTTTTTCTCCCTTCGCGTAGTGGATGTATGCTCCGTCAAACCAAACCGAGAACTCTGGACCCATGCTTGCAGCTCTTACTGTCGTGGCGCTACTCCACGTGGCGCCGTCAGTAGAAGTCGTATAGACGATGTTCGTATTGTTGCTATAAAAAGCCCAAAATCTTGTGTTAGCATAGAACGTGTATCTTTGATAACTATGTCCAAAAACATTTGTGCTCCCAATAACCGTTGGTTCGGAGGGTTGAGCTTTAACGGTAGGAGTGAATATAGACAGATTAACGAAAGATAGGAAAGCTAAAACCAGTAATACATAAACGACAGGTTCTTCTTTTATGCGTACCCATTGCATTTTTTTCATGTTTGATTTCTCCAAGAGTTCTGAAGTATGCACGTTTACTATTTAAGGTGTGTGGATGAGTAGTACGTATTTTGAGTGGAAGATTTGATCCGCGAATGTACTGAGATCCAAACTAAGTGACTTTGATCATTTTGGTAAGGAAAATTTCTGGGTTTTGTATATTTTGAAGAAATACCAGAATAGCGCCAGGGTGCGTATGTTCAAAGAAATTGCAAAGATTATCAACGAAGCGAAAAGAACGTTTAGTAATGCACAAATTGTTAGTAACGTGCCTATCTTGAACAGGATGTTGAAGGGAAAATTATGAGGACAAACAATATTTTTGCACATCCAGACTTTAAGGGATTCATGATCTGACTTGGTTTTGTTTTCTATGAAAAAATCTTTGTGAAGATCGTGAAGATCTTTGATCATGAAAAACCGAGTTGGAGGGCGTATACAAAAAATTATTGGGACAGAAAGTCCGACAATTGTCAATATCCCACAAATGAGAAGAAATTGAACTGGAATTGATATCGAATAGAAACCTATTCGAAATGTGCCATTCGAACCTAGAACACCAATTATTATTCCAACGAATACTAGGTTATGACCTATGTAATCGATTGGTGGATCGATCATTTCACCTAACCGAGTGCACATTCCTCGGATAATCGCTATTTTGCCATCTATAATGTCGAGAAAAACAAATAGATGATAAAGAGCCAATGCAGCAATATTAGCATAATAGTTGTTGAGGGTGAATAGAAACGCTGATGGTGGAATAAGTAGAAGAAGTCTAAGAACAGTTATTTGGTTGGGCGTCAAATTCATTTTTATTAGAATCGGTATCGTAATTTTTGTTGCTTTTTCATACAACATGTCACGATAACGATGTAATATACCTCTCATTAGAGTTGCCTCCTCAACAGCGCAAACCTCTCGTCTGAGTTTATGCCTTGCAATAATTTTTCATTTCATATTTTCATATCTTGAATGTGGCTAGGTACATAGAATGTATAATTAAAAGTATCTCTTCAGGTTATGGAAGGTTTTAATTTTTTTCATGAAGAATAGAATACTGATGCTCTTTTTGATCATAAGTTTCATCACGTGATCATCTGTAACCGTTCTCACACGATTTTGCACTTCAAGTCTTTCTTTCAAGATAATCCTAAAATTCTTCAAAACCCAGAATACAGCTTTGATTATGACCCAAACTCTATTTATGTCCCTTTCCAACGCGAACTTGCAGGCTGAAATAAATTCAAGACTCAATCGAGGAAGGAAGATCTTAGTTAGGTTGTGCGTGCTATAATTCTTCAAAAGCATCACGAGATCGTTTCTATGAAGCAGATACCAACTCGCGTAAGGCTTTTTCTTGAAAGTCGCTCCTCCTTTATGAAAAACTTTGGCTGAGGGCACAAAAACCACCCTAAAACCACATAAGTGGAATCGCCAACATAGATCTGTTTCCTCGTGATATATGAAAAAATTTTCATCTAATAGACCCGTTTTATCTAATGCACGACGATTAATTAACATTGCAGCGCCACTTGCCCAAAAAATATTGCAGGAATCATCGTATTGCCCATGATCTTCCTCAACAAACTCAAAGACTCGACCACGAGCAAATGGATACCCGTAGATATCAATGAAGCCTCCAGCAGCTCCAGCATATTCAAACATTTTTCGGTTATAGAAATTCAGAATTTTTGGTTGGCAAGCAGCTATCAATGGATCTGACTCGGCAACTTGAACCATTTCGCTAACCCAGTTCGGTTCCACTTCCGTATCATTGTTTAACAGAATCACAAAATCTCCATTGGTGAATCTAATACCGATATTGTTTGCTGCAGCAAAGCCTAAGTTTTCGTTGTTCTTTATCACTTCCACGTTTGGATAACATTTGTTAACGTACTCCACGCTGCCGTCAGTAGAACCATTGTCCACTAAGAATATTTCTAGATTTGGATACGTTGTCATCGCAACAGATTTTAGACAGGTATCCAGATGTTCCAGTCCGTTAAGATTTAGGATGATAATGCTTACTAGCGGCGATTGACTCTCTTCCTTAAGTTTTTCCATCGCCTTAACCACGTTTTGAGAATCAAGATTGTTATTCAAGTGTTAATTACAAGAAAAACGTGGGCGCACAATGTATGCATTTGATCTAGATTCCCTCATCACCATTTGCGGCCTTGAATATCACGTTTCCACAGTTTCGCCCTAAGTTTCAAGAGTTTGAACCCCATGTTTAGGCTATCTGTAAGCATGTTGAACTTAGATCTTCTGCCATATGGTTCCTTCCAACTCACGGGAAGCTCGGCTATAGAGAAGCCTTTCTTCCTCGCTTTAATGATTAGTTCAGTGTCAAAGATGAAACCATTAGATTCTACATCTTTGAGTAGGTATTCAAAAGCTTTGCGACGAAAGGCTTTAAACCCACATTGATGGTCCCGGATTTCGCTTCCAAATAGTAACCTTACGAGGAGATTGTAGGCTCTGCTCGTTAACATTCTCAAAACGGTTCTAGATACTGTAGATCCTTTAGAGTATCTTGAACCTATCGCTCCATCATACTTCCTTTCAATCAGTAAAATAATTTTGGAGAGGTGGCTAAGGCTCGTAGCTAGGTCTGCATCCATCAAAACTATTATCTCTCCACCTGAGGCTTTCAACGCTCTCTTTAGTGCTTGTCCCTTTCCAAGCCGCCCATCTGCATGTGAATGGATTATCCTTGAATTCTTACGAGTCATGTCTGCAGCTATTTTATCAGTTCCATCCATACTTCCGTCCTCAGCTATGATTATTTGGTAGGATCCTGTTATTGGCTTAACCGCCTCCTCGATGAATTCTATGCTTTGTCTAAGATAAGGAGCTTCATTATAAGCTGGTATTATAAGCGAGATCCGTGGCCTATTCTTCATCTAAATCATGCCCTTAAATTTTGTTTGGGTGAGTACAGAATACATTTTTGTAGTTCCTAATGAAGAAGCGTGAAGCGTCTTGATATATGGCTTATTTCGCTGTTTGACATATGCATGCATGCACAGTTTGAATCATAGCCTAACGGTCCCATAGGTGGTCCAGCATACCAGTGAGCAATTACAGCTCCTATATCAAATATGTCTATTATTCAATAATTGTTCTAAACTTGGCAACTCTTAAATATTAAGTGGCCCCAATAACTTTTTGAAAAGAGGAAAGGAGAAGGAAAGATGAGAAGTAAACATGTTAGAGTAGCATGCATGCATTCAATTACAAATTTTGAAGCAAGCAATGTTCATGCATCTTATTCTAATCAGAGTTACGGAATATGCGAGGAAGCAACAAACAGTACATCTCTAATATCTAACGTTTTTGCATTGAATAACAACAACTTCGGAATGAGAGCAGTAGGCACAAACTACATAGACGCTTACCCGTGAGGCTCTTAAACTTGAAACGGAAACTTACTGTTCCCCTGCTTTTCCTGTTGGTTGCAAGCCTCCTCCTCGTCTTCAATCTTAGCGCTCAGCCAATTCAAGCCGTGTTTGGTAGCGAAGATATTTTCTTTGAGTATGGAGCTGAATCTGGAGAGCTCCAGCCTCCTTGGGATTCAGTTGATGGAGATGGAGAAATGACGGTTGATGACACTCATGTTCGCACTGGCACAAAATCAGTCAAGTTTTATCAAAGAGATGGAAGTTCTGGAGACCCAAAAGATGAACAAGAAAGGAGATGCCACTTGAGGGTTCATGGAACAACTCATGGCAAAACAGAGGCATGGGTCAGTTATTGGATTTATATTGATTCAAGTTTAGTTGCTGACAATGATGACTGGGGTCCGACATGGGGAGGCTGGCAAGCATGGTTTGGACCTCCAGAAATGACTTACTATTGGTGGACTGGTATGAGAATGGGCTCAGCTGGAGGCTCAGCCTCAACAAGAGGCTTTCAAGTCGCTTATAGCTGGGGAAAAGTTCCAACTTCTCAACACCAAAAAATCTGGGAAGGAAGTGCACAAGATTTCAGTCAATACATTGAGGAGAATGTAGAAGAGGTTTGGGATATAAGACTCAGTGATGCAAAATACAGATACTCCAATATGGCTGGCAGCTGGCAACACATCCAATTTTACTATAAGATAGCAACTGAAACAGATGGAGTTGTGCAATGCTGGGTCAATGATACAATGGTTTGTGAGAAAACTGGTATTTCAACTGACCCAAGAGGCTATGATGAATGGTATGATAACCCAGTGAATGGTAAAGAATGTGTCATAAGATATACTAACAAGCCAAATTTTGCTCCAAATTTAGGTCCAGACCTTTATGCTGGCTATGAAAGCCCAAGAATGAGTGCTTGGTATGATGATTTTGTTTTTTCTGACACACAAGTTGATGACTATGGAATTGGAGAGGCCTCACTTGAATTTGAAGGCTGGGAGGATGGCTTTGAAACTGCAGATTTTTCAAAGTGGAATGGCACTCAATACGGTGGAGGAGGAGTTGAGCCTTCAATAACATCAACCTATGCCAAGAGTGGCACATACTCACTCAACTTAACAACTGATGGGTCAGAGTATAGTCACTCAAGAGCCATGCATTTTGTCCAAGATGTCAATGAGGTTTATCAAAGGAGCTATGTCAGACTTGAAGAGTTGCCAGACACTGATGGCACTATAATGTGGTTGTTGAGAGTGGCTCAAAGTGATGGAACATGGATTAGCTCAGCGGGCATCAATAGGACTGAAGCCAATTATTATTGGCATATTCAAGAAAGTGGAGGAACAAGAAACTACACGCAACAAACAATTAACGCCGACGTATGGTATGAATTAGAATATTATTTTAATGCAACAACAAATGGAAAAGCGACGTTGTGGGTCAATGGAAAGTTAATGTGCGACATGACAGGGGACTTTGCCAATGATATTGCAATTGTTTGTCCTTATCTCTATTGTGATTATGAGAACCAAGTATCACCCAAAACAGTTTTACACGACAATTATCTGGTTGACAGCATTAGAATTGGTAGCAGAACGCCGACAACACCTGAGCAGTGGGAAACCTTCTGGAGCATGGGAGACGTAAACGAAGACGGCTACACAAACGATACAGACATTACCCTCATAGTTGACCACTGGGGAACCAGCGACCCGCAGTATAACATAGATGGAGAGGGCTTGGTGGACCTCCATGATATATCGATTTGTCTCGGAAACCAGGACTTAGACATCTGGACTCACTTCAGCACCCTCACATAAAGCTCTATTCTGCAGGATTATCTGCCCGAAGCTGGAGAGTAAACACAGCCCACTCCAGGGCATCTGCCTTTCGAGGACGATTTCGACCGGGCAACTTCAGCAAATGTAACAGCACGTTCTACGGTGGAGGAAGATATGAACCAACTGTAACGTCAACATGCATGCATTATGTAGCGTTAATTGTCCGTATGCTTCACTATTCTTGATCTTGAAGCAATTTGTTGTATGTGCCCATTAGCATCTTGTAATGGATATTTTCATTGTATCTCTCTGCTATTTTTCTTCTTGCATTCCTACCCATTTTTGCGATTAGATCTCTGTTATTTGATAAATAGATGATTTTCTCAGCTAAGTCATCTACATTTCCACTTTCAAATGACAATCCTGTGTGCCCGCTATCTATCAACTCGGGGATTCCACCGATATTAGCTCCAATTACTGGTTTGCCTAGTGCATATGACTCTAAGATAGACATCCCAAATGGCTCATACCATTCGGATGGAAGTACGGTGAATAAACTAGATCTTATGAGTCCAATAAGTTTCTTCCTTGTTATGAAGCCAAAAAAAGTCACATTTCTAATGTTGTTTTTCTTCGTATATTTTTCTATGAAATCTCGATAGCTACCTTCGCCAGCTACGTATAATTTTAGATTCTCAACTTGTCCCATGGCTTCAATGAGAGTCTTTACGCCCTTATGTCTTTCAAGCCTTCCAAAATAAAGGATGTAGTCAGAATTACTGTAATTTGGAGAATACTCACTTTGCATCACAAAATTGGGGATATGGACGATCTTATTTCGATTAATCCCAAATTCAATCATCTTTCTCATTAGAAAAACACTAGGAGAGATAAAGAGATCGATGTTCCTTTGGTAGGTTCTTGATAAGTGATACAAATAGGACTCTATTGCAATGTTTAGACCCACCAAAATAGATGATTTTTGACACCTTCTCCTCACCGCGTTAAAGTATTTGTGTTCCTTGCAAGCCTCGCACACTTCAAACCTATTAGGATCGTACATGCTGTAACTCGGGCACACTAGACGGTAGTCGTGCAATGTCTGAACTACGGGGACGCCTTTTTTCTTTAAAGCATACAACACTGAAGGTGTAAGGGTGTTATTGATTTTGTGAAGGTGAGCTAGGTCAGGTTTCTCCTTCGCTATCAACCTTAGGAGTTTGTTTCTCGCTTCCAAAGAGTAAATAGCTTTAAAACCTGCACGAATTCTTTCAAAGATGTTTCTTTTTATCACTCTTTCATAATCTATGTTTTCTACAAAGTATCCTGAGTAAACACTTGGCCTGTTCTTCTCATGCTTCATAGCGAAAGGAATGACCTGATGCCCATGTTCTTCGAGCAATGAAGAGACGTCAAACACGTACGCTTCTGAACCACTTTTGCGAGAATAGTATGGGTTTATCTGCAGTATTTTCAATGTCGCGTTTCTCCGCGTCTCTCGGACACTATTCTCTTTCTTTTATCGGGTTTTGTTTATACGTGAGATCTATGATTTTTGACACTTTCAACCAGTCGTCCACGCTTGGTTTGGGTTCTTCATCGTTGAGGATACATCTCACAAAATAGTTCAATTCTTCATAGTATATGTAGTCTCCGAGGGGCAAAAAAGGCTGTCCCTTAATTCTTTGCGAGATGGTCTCCGTTATGAATGTGGTTAATCCCCTCCGAATGCCCATGTCGAATATGCCGAATTTTTGGCTTAGAGCTATTTTTCGGCCGTACTCTCCAACAATTTCGACGCGATAACAAGGAACTCGCGAGCGCCAACTTACCACTGCAGAAGCGTTGACTCCATTTCTAAACCTTATGAAGACCTCAGCATAATCATCGTAGCCTAGGTTGAATTGCGAATCAGTGTATCCAACTGTGGAGTCAGGTTCTCCAAAATACCATAGCAGTAAGTCGATTATGTGGCAACCTGCGTCCAGTAGCGATCCACCTATTTTGTCAGGGTCAAACATCCACTCAGGCACTCTTTTACCCGCAAAAAAAGGACCAGTGAAAAATAGGGCTGAGGCAAAATCTATATGACCCAGTGTTCCTGCTTCTATTTCCTCTTTCAATTTTCGGCAGCCTTTTATGAATCTGTGGCTCATTCCCACCATTAGTTTAACTCCGGTTTCTCTGATGTGATCAGCGACGTGTTTCCCTTCCTCGGTATTCATGGCTAAGGGTTTCTCTACTAGGATGTCGCATCCGTGTTCTGAGGATTCTAAACAGCAGTCTGCGTGAAGATAGTTTGGAAGCGCTATTATGACAGCGTCTGGTTTCTCCTTTGATATCATATCTCGATATTTTGGATAAGTCTTTACTCCCAGTTGGGAAACTTTGGATAGAACGAGTTTAGAGCGATCTGCCACCGCAACTACTTCGGTGTTTTTTAGCTTCAAACAATTTAAGAGATGAATTCTCCCTTGACCGCCAACTCCTGCAACAGCAACTCTTAAGCGCTTCACTGTAGATTAACCTCCCCATGAAGGTTGCAATCCAAATTTTCGTCCTTCAGAAGTTAGCAGACGAAGGTATAAACTGTAGAGTTTGAAAAGCCCCTTGCTGTAAACGTTGTAAAGAAAGCCTCTTTGTGGAAACATGTTGATAAAATGTGAAAGTTCGTCTCCAACACATTTCACGTTTGTAGAACCTACACCTAACTTTTCTGATTCAACCATGTGTCTAACTCGTCTGGGGTTTAATCCTGCAATCTTTGCCGCAAGGAAATCCACCGCAACCGCGTTGTAACCAGCCATGATAAGATCGAGTCTTTTAGGTGTCTTCCCCTTAGAAACGATTCCATCAACCAAGATCAAATCAGGAATGATCAGCCGATTGACGAAAGCTATCACCCTGTTAAGGTTTTCATGAAAGACAACTTTCCTCTTAATGGGAATGCAGCCGAATTGATTCTTTAAGGCGCAGCTCAATCCTGTTAGTGAATGCACCTTTAACTTCGGAACGCTAATGAAAAGGTCTACCTTGGTTAACGTTTCAGGTATTTTGATTTCGTTAGAAAACGATGTGTCTGCACCTGTTTTTGCTGGAAGCAAAACATCTTTACATAAGTTGATTAGCTTTGCACCTTTTCTTAAGGCAAGTTTTTCGTAGTCGAGCATTTTGAAAGCATGCTTTGTTCTCATTACTGTGGCGTCGGACTCGACAATATAAACCTCATCAGTATTGCTGTGGGTCTTGAAGACATCTATGATTGCTTCAACTACTTTGGGGTCGGTTGTTTCTCCGGTGCTGCTCTTCCAGTAGTAGCATAGATTTGGTTTGATAGCTATTCTCTTAAACTCTTTGTTGAAGTCAAAGTGAATGAGTTCTAACGCCTGCATTATTGCTTCAGCAATCTTATCATGTCGTGATATATCAACTAGGCTGACTAGTCGTCCGGTGGGGTCTTTCATGTTATCACACCATCAATTTGGCTAAGGAATCTTTTAATCTGTTAACAACATTAATTAGAATTCTTTCACCATAAGATACCATGTTTTCTGTGATATTTCTGGATCAGTTTCTTGTGAAGAATTTTCTCGCGTTCTGCTATAGAGAGATTTTCTTAGCGTTACCATACGAGCGTAACCATACGCTTGCTTCGAACTGGTGAAAATGTGTTTCGAATATCTGAAGCCAAATTTCCGGAAAAAGCTTCTGGCTGCTGAATGACGTCTAGTATTGTCTACAGATATTAATGCTCCTTCTGCTTTTTTGTCTTGAAGAGATTTCAGCGTAAGTTCCATTATGCTATTTCCTATACCGAAACCTCGATAACGTTTGTCAACCACCACGGGGCCTATCACCCACACTTTTGCAAGAGGGAATCTTCTCGCAATAATTGCGCCCGCAATTTTTTCATCGTATGTTTGGGCGATTGAACAAAAAATTGTGTCTAACCCCAGCGACCTCAATGGTAGGTCAAAGATGAAATGGATTAAATAAACAGGTACTTTGTGGTCTTCAACTCTAAGATTTTCTACTATTAGTTTCCTGAGCTTACCCAAGTCACGTATTTGAAGCTCGCGAGCAATTATTCTTCTATTAGCATCCCTTGTTTCATTCATACCACAGCAACTCGCGTGGTTATTTGAAGGGTACGACTTTGCCTGTTTCAAGAGATTTCTTTATGCATTCCAGCAGGATTATTGTATCTTTTCCTTTTTCAGGAGATATAGGGGGAGAAGAGTTATTTGATAAACTTTCAACATAGTTTTTCATTAGAAGATATTTTGAATTCATGAAATCATAGTACCTATTACGGTGGTATAGAGAACGAAAAGTGGCTTTCGTCCAACTCCACAAAAGATCCTTTTCTTCGTGAAAAAATTTTAGGGGTGCTTTACTTATGAACTTAGATTTGTCCAAAAAACTGTCGAGGGAGATGAAAATTTTGGCGCTATTGCCATTTTGGCTCGTAATGTGGCACATATATTCTTCTCTATAGTTTGATGTAAAACAAAACTTCATAAGACCAAAGGAACCGTTTGATGTTGACAACATCACTGAAAAACCATCATAGACCCGGTTGCTTTTTTTTCCAACAGCGTAAACATTTTTAATATTGGGCAAGAAGAAAAGGGAAATATATGTTGGGTGCGTGCCTACTTCCCATAGGAGCCCGCCATACTCAGGTTTATAGGCCCAAGCGGGTAGCCTTTCGGTGTATAGATTCTTATGGAAGGAAACCTCGAAGGATTGAAGGTCGAAATAACCTGAGTTGACAAGAGCTTTTGCTTTCCTAATTGAAGGATAGAATAAATTATGATGATTGACACATAGACTGACGCCGTGCTTCTTGGATGCGTCTATCATTTTTTCGCATTCTTTACTTGTGAGAGCCATGGGTTTTTCCAACAGAATATTATGTCCAGATTTCGCTGTATCAATAGCGATGGATGCGTGTGTCCAGACCGGTGTACAAATGTCAACAAAATATAGTTCTTCGAGTTCAAGAAGGTCTTTATAATCTACGAAGAACCTTTTTATTCCCCATTTGTCGGCAAATTTCTTTGCTTTCTCAAGAACTATATCTGATACCGCAACGACTTCAACGTCTTCCAGTTTCCTGAAAATAGCCATATGGGTCTCTGAAATCCATCCGCAACCGATTATACCCACCTTCATTTTCATAACTCCGAAATTTGTTTGTGTGAACTTGACGCTTTTATTATCTTATCTATGAAATTTTGGGATTTGTCTATTTGATATCGATTGATTGAGTTTCAATGTTTGTCTGCACGTGCATCTTTTATGACTTGTGAAACTGTTAAAACTTTTGATTGTGCATTTTGCACTAAATATTCACACAGCCATTTGAATTTCAGAATTTTATCTTTCTTTAGAGACCTTTCTTTGACGAAATCTGCTATACTTGACCCTCTGGCAAAGCGAAGGGCAGAGTGTTCAATTGCATTTTTGGGCTTTTTTAGAATCCATGAAATGTTTTTCCCATGATATGTTCCATGTATCATGAATATTATCCAAGCGTTTTGCTTCATGTTATATTCGAGTAGTTCCTTCAGAGTTTGTTTAAACTTGGTGAAAGGAAGCTGAAACAGTGAACAACTTTGTAAAGCTTCAAAGCCTTCTAATGGAACGGATGTGCGCGCCTCAAATGGGAAAACATTTAACTTGTACATTTCTTGATTCACATCGAGATTAAGTCCTAAATATCGGCTTCCTTTGTTTGGCCTATGGCGACCTCTTGCTGCTATGAAATATTTTCTGGCGTGTTCAACAACTCTCTCGTTGTATTCACCGTAAGGATAAGCCAATGTGCTACAATTGAATAGGCGCAACATATTGCGACTTTTCTTGAATTCAAAATCCAACTCGTTATTGGATAGAGTTGTTAAATGAGGGTGGGTGTGAGTGTGACTTCCGATTTCATTACCATCTTTGTAAAGGGTTTTGAGTTCATCCCAACCCATTACTCCTTTCCAACCGATGCGTTCTGTGACAACATAGAAGGTTGCTTTCAGATTGTATTCATTTAATATCGGATAGAATTTACTGTACTGTTCTTCACGTCCATCATCAAAAGTCAAAGAAACAAAGCTTTCCAACATAGTCTTTCACGAGAACTGTCGTGATTGCGCCCGTACGCATGTATGCATGTTTTTAAGCGCGCACTCTCTTCTGAATCTAAGTTGAAGGTTATTCGATAGTTCCAATTGCTATAAGTTCGGCGTTCTGAAAAACTGCAAGATAGCTCAAAAAGTTGTGAATTATGAAATTGACTATGGTAGGAATCGTTCCTTTCCAATACCATTTCATGGGACGCGGATTGAAACTAACTGTTATCCTTTGGAAAACTAGACGCATGAAGCTTTCCAAACTGCTTTTGCTCCAACTGTGAAGGTGATACTCACATTCCTTGTGCATGAACACCGCTGAACTAAGAGATGGAACCGTCACTATCACGCGCCTAGACGCCACACGCTTCCACTCCTTCAACGTCTCAAACGGATACTTCACATGCTCCAAAACGTGACTCGCTATCACGCTCTCAAACGCTATTTCCTTAAAGGGCAAGCTCGAAGCGTCAGCTCTTACAAAGTTCGGAATTCCATGTACATCCAAAGAACCACGCCTGTTGTACCTTTCCGTATACAAATCAACGTTTAACATCGCCTTTCGGTGTTTCTCCACATCCCACGTCTAGAATCGCAAAACGTGATATACCAAACATCTCCACGCTTCTGCCCACACCAAAAACCTGAAAAGTACGTTGGCAAATTTAGGTTGCGACCTTCCTTATGATTCCAAATGATTTTCTTGTACATGAAACTCGGAAAAATCAGATCGCGTGCGCATTGAATTGCACACCATTTAATGGGGATTCGGGGTGAGCTTCTAATTGCATCAAGATTCTCCGTAATAGGAGATTCTTTCAATAACTGATTTTGCGCTTCGGATGATTCTTTTAGCCTCTTTTGGATTCCACAGTTTTAATGTGGTTCTCAAAATGTAGCTGGGTCTGAGGTAGAATTCCCTATAGGCTTTGGTACGAGATTTCTCCACATCTTTGATTGAAAAGTTTTCTGTTTCAATGAGTGCTTTTCGGCAGTCAAAGTCTTCCCAGGATTCATATCTAAGCCATCCCTTCTCAAGGCATACATCATAAAGTTCTGTGCCTGGATGTGGGATGACTACTGCAAATTGGGCGCTATCGGGTTTGATTTCTTTTGCGAAGTCAATTGTTTTTTTAACTGTTTCATGGGTTTCTCCGGGTAAACCGAGCAAGAAAAATGCTTGCGTCTTTATTCCAACTTTCCTTGTCAACTTGAAAGCTCTCCTGACGTCTTCTAAGGTGATCCCTTTTTTCATTGTGTCAAGCATCTCCTGAGACCCAGATTCGACACCGTATTTTATGTAGTGACAGCCCGCTCTCTTCATCTCCCTGAGAAGTTCCAAATCAACCTTATCGACTCTACACTGGGGCATCCACATCACTTCAATTCCGCGTTTTATGATTTCTTTGCAAATCTTCATCGTTCTGCTCATATTCAGATTGAAGGTGTCGTCATCAAAGTATATTTCGTCGACACCGTGTTCATTTACGACATGCTCAATCTCGTCGACAACATTTGTGGGGCTCCTAGCTCTGAATTTTCTACCGTACATTGTTCTGGGCCATAGACAGTAAACACATTGGTAGGGGCAACCTCTTGAAGTGACCAAGGTTGTGCATCTCTTACCGGTGAACACAGCCTCTCTGTAGCTTTTGGACCTAACGATGTGGCGGGCTGGGAACGGGAGACTATCGAGATCTTGTATTAGAGGGCGATCTTCATTTATGCGTACGGTGTCGCCATCTCTATATGAAATGCCTTTTACATCCTCAAGTTGGTTTTTGCCGTTTTTGATGGCTAAAGACAAATCTCTAATTGTTAAGTCGAATTCGCCTCTGGCAATGGCGTCTACAAACTTGTTTCTTGAGAGAATTTCTTTATGAAAGTATGTTGGATGTGAACCCATTAGAACTATGAAACTGTCTTTTAGTTCTTTTTTTAATTTTTTGGCGGTTGTTAGATCTTTCGTTATTGAAGGAGTTGAGCATTCCATAGCTACTAGATGAGGATTTATTTTCTTAGCCCTGTCTACAAAAGCTTGTATAGAGAGATCATCTGCAATCCCGTCAATGAAATGTACATCTATTCCCGCTTTTTCAAGTATGGCGACAACATATGCCAAGTATATAGGGTATACGAGGTATTTGTCACTTCGTCGGTGTGGCCACCTGACGTCTGATCTGGCTCCGTATCCGGGTCCAGGCCACGGCGGATTTGTAACAAGCACACTCATTTTGTTTACCTCTATAGCTTTCGCCAGAACAATATTCCTAAAGAGATTATG
>JGI24422J19971_10001320_pt1 | contig 14998 bp, 9 predicted proteins | sample DeeMarSWOR152_54_FD_19971 | JGI IMG/M metagenome (IMG submission 19971) | reverse complement strand
TTCGGGCGAGCCGATCTCACCCCATCTACTTCGTTACAGCGCAAGAGCGGTGGACGACCACAGCATCTTGCGCTGTGCCTCGTATCTGAGGCAACCTCGACTCGTGAATAATCCAGCAATGCAAGCGATTTCATACCATCTTTCGTAATCTGAATATCTGATTCCTCCCTTAAATTTCTTACCCAATCCTCAATCTGGGATTTAGTCTTTTCCTGATTGACACTGGTCTCAATCTCATCGAGGATTTCCATCATCGGCTTAGGCTCAACATTCTTTTCTTTCTGTGCAGGAACGTATACTTCCTGGTAATAATCCTCCATTTCTTTTAAACTGACTGGATTCACTCTGCTGAAAATCTGCGATATGATGCCTTTATACTTAATCATTTCCCGAATGTAATCCCTTAAATCCTGCTGAGATAGGCCAAATTGCATGAGCCTTCTTTCCACTTCATCGGCTCCCAACTTCTGCGCTATCTGCAGCAGGAATCCATCCAACTCCTCTCTCTTTATCAATACATCTTTGCCAGATAATTGAATCACCACCTTCTGGTCAATCAATCTTTCCAGAATCTGCGAACGAGGATCTCCTCCTTCCTCTTCAATCTCACCCGAATACAGCCCGAAGACTTCACCGATCCGCACATCAGTTAAGGTTATGACCTCTTCATTGACAACAGCCACTATTCGGTCGATTATTTCTGAATAGGAATAAACACATGAAAGCCCCATGAACAAGCTCAGGAGAAATATGATTGCTACCCGTTTCATTTTATGTGTACTCATTAGAAGACATTTCCAATCGTAATATAAAACCGAACCTTTCTCTGCTCCTTTGGGACATTCAGATTCCAGCCCAGTTCCAGTCTAATTGGACCGAAGGGAGTTTTGTACCGGATCCCAAAGCCTGCCGCACTCTCAAGAGAAGTCAGGGAAATTTCATTTGCTTTCTCAAAGACATTGCCAATATCATAAAAAACAGCGCTTCTTAAATTCCTGATTCCCGATACAAGAGGAAAAGTCAGCTCAAAATTCAACAGCAGTAAGGCCTGGCCTCCGACGGGTTTTCCCGATTCCTCATCGACGGGTCCCAGCTCATCAAACCGAGCTCCGCGGAACGAATTGCTGCCCCCGGCAAAAAACCTCTCGTGGATGGGAATATCAACCTTTCCGCCACCCACGCCCAAACGGGAGGTCAGGCTAAAGGTCACGCCGGGTAATACGGGAACGAAATGTTGTGATTTAAAGAATGTCTTTATATAGTTTGATTCTTCCTCCAGAAGCGGAAAAGCACGTTCAAGCACAAAACTAACAAAAGACCCTCTTTCCGGATTGAAGAGGTCATCTCTTCTATCCCAGATAACACTGCCGGAAATCGAGGTTGCAGAATACGGGGAAAATTGACGGTCAACCTCATTGGGTTCAATTTGCAGGTCAATAAGGGTAGTTTCAGCCCACTGTAAGGTTGCCAAAAGCAACGTCTTCTCTGAAACAGGCTTTATGTTCGTCAAGCTTACTCCTTGACGGTCAAAGGTAAAACTTTCTCGACCTTCTTGTTCCAGCCAGGCATTCAAGTAAGTCTGCAGGGGAAGCCCGAAGAAATAAGGCTGCTCCCAGGTCAGCACAACTCTCTTTTCTCTGAGGCTGAGCTGACCGACAAGGCTGGCTTGTCCCGCCGAACCAAAGACATTGCTCCGGATAATTTCTGCGACCCCCCTCAGTCTAAAGGGACTATTCCATACAGCAAACTCACGAGGTTTGGTCTCTGATTCAACACCTAATCCCAACCCGGCATAATTCCTCTGCCCCTCTCTAACATTGATGACCAAATTTTCGCTTTCCGGAGAAAGAGAAATTTCCTCTATCTTCACGGAGGTGAAAATTCCCAGCTTTTCCAGCCTTCTCTTCGATTCGCTGATTTTGTCAGAATAAGCAAAATCACCCTCTTTAACCCTCAGTTCCCGGAGAATAGTCTTTCGATCTGTGGCCACATTTCCAGTGACCACAATCTTCTCAATTTTGACCTTCTCTCCCTCTTCTACTGTGAAGGAAACGGAAAAAAGACCCTCCTCAACCTTCTCCACTCTGGCCACAACTTCTGTTCCCCGGAAGCCCAAGTTCAAGTAGAGACTCTCCAGTTTTTCAATGTCTTTCTGAACGTTGAGCGGAAAGAAAGGCCCGTTCTCAAAACTGCTTATTCGCTCAAACAAATCTCCGGGATTAAACAATTGCGCTCCCTCGAAAGAAATACTTCTAATCTTCTGCTGGTTTCCTTCCTGGATCTGGAATTGAACTTCGACTCCTCTTCCCTTCCTCAAAAAGACAAAATTCACCTGCGCATTCGGGAATCCTCTCGATCTATAAAGAGATTTTATATTTTCGGGCAGCTTGAACAACCTTTCTCCGTCAATCCAATTCAGAAAAGAAGTTCCTTTTCCGGGAGCAAGCTCGGCTTCCAGTTGAGAAGGAGTGAAAGAGTCTAAACCATTGTAAGAAACGCCGATAATGTCATACTTTTGGTTTGGCGTGACAGTGTAAATCACACGCATTCTATTATTTTCTTTCTGGATGGAAGACGTAACAGAAGCAAAGAGAAAGCCTTTTTTCCTCATGTGATCCAGGATCTTGGCTCTTCCTTCAGTCAATCCCCATTCTTCAAATATCCGCGATTCCCAGATCGGCCGCAAGGGCTCTAAAGGAACTCTGGCTCCTCGCACTTCAATCTCAATCTTCTCATGGGGGATGATGTTTAAAGACAACGAAACGCTTCCCTCTCGTTCATCAAAATTGACATCACCAGCCTCAATCTCCGCTCTCTGGTACTCCAAAGAATACAAAAGCTCCTTAAGCCTTGTGATATCCTCCTCCAGGATAGAAGGGATGTACTCTTTTCCTTTTTGGCTTTTCATCTCTCCCATCAACTCCTCTTCAGGAATAACCATTTCTCCCGTTAAATTGATTTCTTTGATAATGAACTTCTTGAATGAGACTATCCTGAAGAAGACATCAAAGGAATAACTTTTGGGCTCTTTCTTGGTGAAAACCTCTATTTCTGGCTGAAAAAAACCTTCATGAACAAGAATTCCTTTTAATTCCTCGACTGCTTTCTCAAGTTTCTGCTCTGAGAAAAAAGTGCCTTCCCGCAGGGTCAAGAGGTTGTCCCTCAGCTTTGTACGAGGGAGCTTTTCTTTGGTCTGGAAGATGATTCTTCGGGCAATGAGCTTCCTCTTCAGGAAAAAAGTCAGGTGGACTTCCTGTTCTCCTTCTCTGGCTACCTGAATCTCGGAGAAAAGACCGGTTTTGTAAATCTGCTTGATACTGGAGCTTATCCTTTTGAAAGAAAAGGGCTCTCCTTTTTTTATGGGGATTAACGTTTCTAAATCCTCCCCGCTGGATTGACCGTCAATCACAACAGAAACACTGGCAATCAGAGGAGGAGAATTCAGTGACTGCGAAACAGACTCCAGGGGCAAAAGAACAAAAATCAGGCATAAACAAAATCGACAGAAAAATGTGAGTTTTCTGTTCTTGAATCTAGAATCTCTTGCGTATCTTAACATCAAAGCTAATCCGTCCCTCTTCATCACGGGTCCCGATCAATGAGATGTCATCCGTCAGTTCCCATTCCATTTTTATGATTTCCTCTCTCTGTGTCGTGAGATTGGTGGAGTAAAGGATATAGAAGTTTTTTGATACTTTTTTCCCGACCGTCAAACGAGCGGCCATCTCTGCGGAGGATCCCATGATAAACGGGTCAATCCTGAACCGATCGAGAGTGAATAGTCCTTCAGCTCGCTTTATCGCTTCCTCAGAAAGCTGAAAAGAAATCAGTGAAGCTGTGCTCACCTGCGTGCTGGTATCGTATGAATACGTTCTCCTGAAGGCTTCTCCCAATGCGAGCAAAGCAAGGACATCCTCAGGGGGTAAAGGAGGCGAAGATGTGAACGCAGGATTAAGATTATCCAGCAGACCTTCGAGAGAAAATGTGACTCTGAAATCCTTAACGTAAGTCTCACCCAAAAAACTTATATAGGGTTCGGTGCTAACCGGGTTTACGAAATTCACGCGTCCAACAAGAAGCTTAAACTTTCTATCCTGAAAATTAATGTCACCTTCCATGGCTTCGATGTCCCCCAAAATCACAGGCTCACTCACACTTCCACCCACGGTCAAATCAAACCTCGTCCTGACTCTTCCTAAAGAGTTCTCTATCCACGCATTGTCATCCGCCCGCAGCCGGATATCCAGAGTGAGGTCATCAAAAAATCCCTGTTCTCTTTCTTGCTGATAATAGGGAGTGGAATAGAAAATGAATTCTTCATTCACCTCCCTTCTCCAGGAAAGCCTGTGCGCAAAGAAATCGCCCTTCAGGACGAATTGGTCAGGGCCTTTGATCAGATTCAACGTTCCATCGGCCAAGGCTCTTGTTCTTTCAACAGGAGAGATCGTCATATTTTTTCCTTCTAATTTGAGATCGATCACTTCGATCCCACCTTCTCCGAGCCTCAATTCTCCCGCTCCCTGCACTTCACCTCCGCCCAGTGTCGCCTGAAGGGAGCGAAAAGTGAGCAAGCTGTTTTCAACAAACATCAATCCAGAATAATCCCTGAACGCATGGGCAAATCCAGGCAATGGGAAGACGGACCCTTTAAAATCTACGGCCCCTTTCACCTCGAGAGAAGACAGAGGACCTTTCACTTCACCAAGATAATTGGCGCGCCCTTCTGCGCCATCCCCCCAAGGAAGAATAAGATCGAGGTTGGTGTAACTGCCTCTAATACCGACCGATAACATATCTTCACTGAGAGGGATAGAGAAGGAAACATTGAAAAAATTCTGCCCGGGAGAAAAATTCCCCATCAGATCCAGATCAAGCTTTCCCTCAGAGTGATTAAAACGCGCCAATCCTATTGCTGTGGTTTTCTGGAATGGAGAATGATAGAGGTCTTCAATCTCAAAGGGTCCCAGAGCAAAGTCTTTACCAAAAAAACCTTTTCCGTTAAGGAGGAAACTCAAGTTTCCCGTCATCCCGGAATAGAGAGAGGAAAAATCAATTCCCTCTCCCAGAATATTGATATCAAACTCCTGGTTGAGAAGGCCAAGTGTGATATCTCCTTTCACTGCTCCTTCATGCATCTGGAACTGAAGCTCGGACAGAGAGAGAAAACCTTCTTTCCATTCCAGTTTACCTTTGAGCTCTTTCAGGTCCTGGCCCATAAAATTCACCAGAGAACCCGCGAAATCTCCTTTAACCTGGATGTCTTCTCCTTTAAGCTTGACTTCAAAATTACCAGATGCCTCCCCTTTGAGAGGGAATTCAAAATCCAACGCCGGAAAGATCCTCTCCACGAAACCCCGCTCCATGTGGATATCGACTCTTACGCCATCCAGGCCTGAGAAAAGGCCCACTCTCCCCTTCATGTCAGGATCATCCACGTTGAACCTTGCGAAGAAATCCCCTTTGATAATCTCGGCTTCCCCCTCGACAGACTGAGCGTCGAATTTTCCAAAACTGCCCGGGGAGAAAGAAAACCTCGAATGAACCTGCGGGTCATAATAATCTCCGAAAACATGGAGGTCCACATCGCCGCTTCCCCTCATCTCCGGAAAGGCATAGTTTTTTGAAAGCAAGATGGATGTGAATTCTCTGGTCCTTTTGAGGTCTTCGACGTCTCCCTGAATTGTGATATCCAAATCCCTGCCAACATTAACCGTCCCTTCCACATCAAATTCACCGAAATCAGAAGTAAAACTGGGAGAGGAGAAAGTCACTGTCTTCTTTTTATCCCAATGGAGCTGGAGCGGGCCGCGAAAAGAAAAACGTTCGGGTTCGGAAAGGGCGTACTCATCCCTGAATTCCAGATCAGCCTCGAGTTTTTCATCGTCTAGTGAAAATTCTCCCCATGCGGGAGTGGAGATCGGCCATGGCAAATAGAAATATTCTGTCACCGGGTCCAGGAAAGCGCCTCTCAGGATCCCCTCGACTTTTTCCTCTGTGAAACGTAATTTCACATACTCCCTCGGCAGCGAATCCTTCTGATAATTGAATTCAACAGTCTGTGTATCTTCCTGATAATCAATCCTTCCTCTGATGTCACCCATGAAAACATCGTTCAAGAAGAGATTATTGCTTGAAAAGTCGGCTTTGAGCGAGACTCCTTCCTCGTTTCGAGTGAGAGTCCCCTGACCTTCCGTGTTTCCTTCCCAGTCAAAAGGCAAATGAAGAAGCTCGATCAGCCATGGCGCGTTGGCTCTGAAAGACATCTCAAGGTCGAGCTGCGGATTTGTGAGGTCAACCAAACTGCCTTCGGATTCAAAACTAAAATCACGGCTATCGACTTTAAGTCTTTTGACGTAAATCTTCTGTCCCCGTCCTTCGATCAAAAAGTCTATCTTCCCTTCCACACGAGGTTTTGAGGGGCCTGGATAAAAGAGGCTCCTTTCTGTTTTCGCATCCAAAGTAAATTCATTTCTTTTCTGCGTGAAAACAGCCTCGATTCCTCTCGACTGGAAACTTGCCTCTGAACCCTGGAAGTAAAACTCTCCGTTTTTAATCAATCCTTCCTCAACCAGAATCGGAAAAGACAGAGCGAATCCTTTTTTCGTCCCGGCATCTCCTTTTGGGGAGGTCTCGGAAATGATTAAGACCGGCTGTTCGATCACCACATTAATGGGTTTTTGCCTGGTCAATAACGCTCCATAAGAAATTCTCATACTGATTTTTTCGGCGGAAAAGTAAGGAGACGGAATGCGAGTTTTCACATTTTCAATAATGAGCACAGGAGGAAAAAAAGACATGTGAAGGTGGTCATAAAAGAAGCTTGCATCAATTTCTTTCTTGATCCGGCTGAGAAAAATATTCTTGATGAAGACTCCTGCTCCAAGAAAAAAAAGGACAATAACCGCAAAGACGATTAGCGATCTAACTTTTTTCTTTATTTTCATGATTATTCACGTGAATAATCCCGGTCTCCAGGATTATTCTTCAGGAAGGGAGGCAGTTCCTCTCTTTCTTAATACAGGGACCTACATGGACTGTCCCCTTTATGATGAAAATAACCTGCAAAAATAACATTTTTAATCGAGAATAAAAATTTGTGCACATTTTATATTATACCACTAAGCGTCTGAGACTTCATTCCTGTAGTTCAGATGTGGAAAAAAGGGGACAGGCTACTTTTTCTTAAAAATGGGACAGTCTCTATTTAACTAAAATAAGGACTGAAAGGGATAGTCACGATAGAAAAAGTCGCCTGTCGTACTAGCTCAGTAATTCGGTAACGTTTTTATAATGTCATTGCGAACAGAGTGAAGCAATCTCATAAAAAGAAATGCATCTTTCCCTAAGAGATTGCCACGCTTCGCCCGCAATGACACTTTTGCCTTTAATTTCATCACAAAAAGTGTTACCTAATTACTGAGCATAAAGACCTGTCCCCTTTTTTCTTTTTTTCCTTTGGGGGGCTTATTCAACCGAGAAAAGGAGGGTGCCGGCCTCAACCGAATCGCCGGCTGTGTGATTGATCTTGGTGATGATGCCGCTCTGAGGAGATTTTATCTCGTTCTGCATCTTCATGGCTTCCAACACCAGTACAGCCTGACCTTCTTTGACTTTATCTCCTTCCTTCATAAAAACCTTGATGATTCTCCCCGGCATGGATGTCTTGATATCTCTTTTCTGTAACTTCGCTCCCTTCCTTGCTAATATCTGAGAGATGGATTTCTTCTCGATCTTAAAAAACTTTCCGTTGACATAGACTGAATAAAACAGCGTATTGGAATTGACGATGACATTATGAATCCGTCCTTCGATGTTCAGCAGGATTTCATCCCCGCTGATGAACTCGACAGATACGCAGTACTGCTTTTTTCCGAGAGAAACAATGATCTCATTCCCAACTTTCTCCTCCACATTCAGCCTGTATTCCTTGTTGTTCAACCAGAATGAAAAATCCATTTTACAGCCTGTTCGCAAAGTTCTTTAACCTTCCCTGAAATTTCCAGCTGCTTTCTTTTCTCTTGGAATGAGGCTTGGAGCCCGACTTTCTTTCTGAATAAACCTTTACTCCTGCGGCAATCAGAGCGATAACCTCATCCTCTGGCTTCCTGCCGTCCGCTCTCCTCTGGAGATTGGCAATGAAATGTGTGTTGTAGTTGCCCGCGAAAAATTTCGGATGAAGCAGAATGCGCTTGAAAAAAGGAATCGTTGTTTTAATGCCGTAGACACGGTATTCAGATAGAGCCCGGAGCATTCGATGTATGGCTTCCTCTCGTGTCCTTCCCCAGGTGATGAGCTTGGAAAGCAGGGGATCATACTCTAAAGGGACCTCATATCCCTCGTAAACTCCATTATCATCCCTCACACCCAATCCTCCTGCGGGTGTGTGAAGATGCACTATTTTTCCGGGGGACGGCATGAAATCATTGTGGGGATCTTCCGCGTATATCCGGCACTCAAGTGAATGCCCTTCAGGTTGAATCTCCTCCTGGCGAAAATTCAGCGGAAACCCGGCTGCGATCTCGATCTGGCTTCTGGCAAGGTCAATCCCTGTGACCATTTCAGTGATCGGATGCTCCACCTGCAACCGGGTGTTCATCTCCAGAAAATAGAAGTTTTTCTGTTTATCCACCATGAATTCCACGGTCCCGGCATTCCGATAATTCACAGCCGCTGCGGCTTTCACAGCGATCTGTCCCATCTTCTTCCGTATCCCATCATCTATAAAGGGTGAAGGGGTTTCTTCCAGGACTTTCTGGTACCGCCTCTGGATGGAGCACTCTCTTTCTCCCAGATAGACAATGTTCCCGAAATTATCCGCCAGGATCTGAATCTCGATATGATGCGGCTCATCAAGGTATTTTTCGATGTAGACGGAAGGATCGTCGAAGCTCGCCTTGGCTTCAGACTGAGCCAGTCTGAAGGACGACAGAAGATCCTTCCTCTTCCGGACCAACCGCAATCCCTTGCCGCCACCTCCCGCTGCGGCTTTAAGCAGGACAGGGAATCCGACTTCCTCTGCTTTCTCCTTTAAATCCTTCTCACTTTCTATCGGCTCCAATGTTCCCGGTATAACCGGCACTCCCGCTTCTTTCATCTTCTTCCGCGAAGCCGTCTTGTGTCCCATGATCTCCATGGGCTCTGAAGGGGGTCCGATGAAGACAATTCGCTCTCTTTCGCAACTTTTCACCAGCTCGGGATTTTCAGCCAGAAACCCATACCCAGGATGGAGAGCTTCGGATTTACTTTTTTTAGCGACTTCTATGATTTTTTCGACATTGAGATAACTCTTGGAAGGAACCGACTCGCCGATAGAGTAGGCCTCCTCAGCCAGCCTGACATGCAGAGCCTTCCTGTCCGCATCCGAATACACGGCCACAGGCGCAACACCCAGTTCGCGGCAGGCCCTGATGATTCGCACAGCGATCTCGCCCCTGTTGGCGATCAGTATCTTCTTGAACATCCTGGGCATTTCTTTTGCCTTCGCTCTCCAGTCTGTACTTTATTTCTTTTATTTATTTTTTATAAGAGATTGCCACGCTTCGCTCGCAATGACACATCCATACTTTCAGTTGTCCCTATTTTTTCGAATTTTCTCTTTTTTATTAGATTGCCACGCTATGCCCGCAATGACAGATACATAAGATGGCCGCGTCGCTTCGCTCTTCGCAACAACTCATATAATGACACATATGTAATAATTGGGGACTGTCCCCAATTCTCCCGTCGTAAAATCAGGTCCTTCCAGTCATCTTTTCTTTTTATGAGATTGCCACACCTTTTCGCTCCTGGCAATGGCACTTCTTCCTGCCTATTGGCCTCTCGCTATAAAGGTATATTTCCATGCTTTTTCGGAGGATTACTATCCCGCTTGTTCTCAAGCATCTGTAAAGCCGCAATGATCTTGGGCCTTGAGAATTTCGGCTCGATAATCTCATCGAGATAGCCCTTCTCACAGGCGATATAAGGATTGGCAAATTTCTGCCGGAATTCCTCGACCTTTGCCTCTCTCTGCTTGGCCCCTTCCTTCTTATCCAGCTCACGCTTATAGACTATCTCAACCGCTCCTTCTGGCCCCATCACAGCGATCTCGGCCGTCGGGTAAGCAAAATTGATATCCGCTCTGATGTGCTTGGAAGCCATAACGCAGTAGGCTCCCCCATAGGCTTTGCGAGTGATAATAGTGATTTTTGGCACAGTCGCTTCGGCAAAAGCATACAGAAGTTTGGCTCCGTGGCGAATTATTCCTCCGTGTTCCTGAGCCACTCCGGGCAAAAAACCGGGTACGTCCTCAAAAGTAATAAGCGGTATGTTGAAGGCATCGCAAAAACGGACGAAGCGGGCCCCTTTATCCGATGCATTAATATCCAGGGCTCCAGCCAGGACATCGGGCTGGTTGGCCACGATGGAAACTGATTTTCCTCCCAGCCGACCGAAACCGATCACGATGTTTTTCGCGTAATGCTCCTGAACCTCAAAGAAATAATTGTCATCCAGGATTTCTCTAATGATTTTTCGTATGTCATAGGGATGATTCGGGTCATCGGGCACCATGAAGTTGAGTTCATCACTCACTCTGTCCGAAGGATCAGCCGTCTCCTTGAAAGGGGGGTCTTCCAGGTTGTTATCGGGGACAAACGAGATAAGTTCACGGATCAAATCCATTGTCTGTTTTTCGTCCTCGGCTGCAAAATGCGCCACACCGCTAATGCTGTTGTGAGCCTCTGCCCCTCCTAACTCTTCCATGGTCACATTTTCGTGTGTCACAGCCTTGATCACATCCGGTCCAGTGATGAACATGCGGCTGATATCTTTCGTCATGATGATGAAATCAGTAATGGCTGGCGAATAGACAGCACCGCCCGCACACGGACCTATAACCGCCGATATCTGGGGAATGACTCCGGAGGCAAGAACATTCCTCAAAAAGATATCCGCATAACCTCCCAGGCTGGCCACTCCTTCCTGTATCCGCGCCCCTCCTGAATCGTTGAGGCCTATTATCGGAACACCATTCTTCAGGGCCAGGTCCATGATTTTGACAATTTTGGCTGCATTCGCACCGCTCAACGATCCTCCGAACACGGTAAAATCCTGAGCAAAAATAAAAACTGTCCGACCATCGATTGTGCCGTGCCCTGTCACCACTCCATCTCCATAAATCCTCTTTTTTTCCATCTCAAAATCATGGCTCTGGTGCACCACAAGTTTATCCATTTCCTGGAAAGAGCCCTCATCCATAAGGAGGTTGATCCTTTCCATGGCAGTCAGTTTTCCGGCCTTATGCTGTTTGTCTATCCTCTCCTGACCTCCTCCAAGTTCTGCTGACTGCGTTTTTTTCTTAAGTTCCTCTAATTTTTTTTCGATAGTCATCGTTTTCTCGCTCAAATGATGATTCAGCGCTTGACTTTGCTCCAATCCTTCAGAAATTTCTCTATTCCGATATCGGTCAGAGGATGCTTCACCATCTTGTCCAGCACCGCAAAAGGTATAGTGGCAATGTCTGCTCCGGCCAGAGCCGATTCCACAACATGGAGGGGATGGCGGATACTGGCAACGATAATTTCTGTTTCAAAGCCATAATTATTGAAAATGGCGACGATTTCATCGATCAAGGCCATTCCCTCATGGGAGATATCATCGAGCCGCCCGATGAAGGGGCTGACAAATGCGGTTCCGGCTTTGGCGGCGAGTAATGCCTGGTTTGAAGAAAATATTAGAGTTGTGTTGACCTTGATTCCCTCGCTGGACAGAACTTTAGTCGCCTTCAATCCCTCCACACAAATCGGTATCTTCACTGCGATATTTTCAGCCAGCTTGGCTAATCCCCTGGCTTCCTCAATGATATCTTTGGCCTTGGTGGAGACAGACTCCACGCTCACAGGGCCCGGGACAACTTTACAGATCTTCTTGATTAAATCCTCAAACTTCATATTCTCTTTGGAAACCAGTGTCGGGTTAGTTGTGACGCCGTCCACAATCCCCCAGCTCGCGGCTTCCTTGATCTGTTCCAGATTGGCTGTATCCAAGAAAATTTTCATCAAGACCTCCAAAAATTATTTGCTTGTCAAGAGAGAAAAGTCAGAATGCGGAAAATGAATTCTGATCATCTCTCCATTCGTGTATGTTATATCACTCTCTCATATTTTATTGAAGTCCCACAGACAAGAAAAATCTATTTTTATTGAAAAAAAGGGGATCAGGTCTCCGCTTATGTGCACTCATCCGGTAATGTTTAAATTATGTTAAGCGATATAAAGTCACCTGGAAATATTAACGAAGTGGAACCCAAATCCCCTAAAGCCCTGGGAAGAGAAAGACGCTGAGCAAAAGTTAGCACCTCACTAAGAATGACGAAAATCTCAAAGAATTATTACAGAGCATTGAAACAGTTCTGGTCGAGGACGGAATACTTTTGTTATAATTTTCTATATTGAGAAGGAGGGTTGTATTTATGAAAAAAATAAAAATAATTGATTGTTTTCTTGTTCTCTTCTTCTTAATTTTAGTTAATCAAGTAGGCATGCCGTTTGAAGATGAATTCTTAAATCTAAAGGTCAGAGTCTTTCGTGTTCAACCATTTCAAGGCAGTGTGAAATCCTATTCAACAAAAGAAGGAGGAGTAAGAAGTGAGGTGAGTGGAGGAAATGTTACAGCTTCTTTCCCTGATGGAATTGTACTCCTTGAAACAGATTTATATCAGAACGATGAAGACCTTATTAAATTCATAAAAGAGAAAGTGAAATTTTCAGATTTAGGTGAGAAAGTTGAAATTTCTCCAATAGGAGCTTGGAGGCTTGGGATTCCTAAGAATTTAGAAGCGTATTTAGAAGAATTAAAAAGAAAGGAAGAAAAGGAAGATGTGGGATTAGTATATGTTAAAAGTTATGAGCCTTATCTGCTTTCTATTAGCCCTTTGTTAGTTCAAAGAGGAGAAGTAATATTAAGAGTAGTATTTCATAATTTTGAAAGGTTATTAAACCAGACTATTGCCGTGAAATTGCGCAGAACATTACTTGTTGGTTTTCCATCACGTGTAAAAGGACGTAGAGAGGCAGGCTATTGGATTGTATTTTCCTTTGAGGATTAAGATTTTAAATATTGACATCGAAGACTGCAAACGTGGAAGCCAAATCCCCTAAGCCCTGGCTTCCCGACACTGAAAAAGAAACTGATAAAAATAATACTTCTTGATAGAAAAATATAAAATGATTCTTTTACTAAGGTGGAAACAATGAACAAATCATTAAAAGAGTTCATTTTGCTTATTGTTTTATGCTTGTTGGTTGGTAATATTTACTCAAAAGAAAGTAAATACAGAATTTATTCTTTTAAGAAGATTGGAGGAATAAAAGAAGGATTTTCCACTGAAGAAAGCAACTATTTTTGGAGAATCGATGACCTTTGCTGTGATGATGAAAACAGCTTGTATGTCGCTGACAGAGGATGGAGCAAGATATTTAAATTTGATTCAAACGGTCAATTCATTATGTCTTTCGGAGGAAAAGGTCAAGGGCCAGGTGAGTTTGGTGGTCGTGGCTTAGGAATTTCGTTTGGAAATGACGGTAATATTTATGTCTTTGATCGTGGAAATTTTAGGCTTTCTGTATTTTCAAAGAAGGGAGAATTCACAAAAAGTTTTTCATTGCCTCAATTTTTATATGATAAAGCCCAGGTAAATTCTAAGGAAGACATATACCTGGTTTCAACAAGTGGAGAAAAGGTTATTGATTGCTATGATAAGAATTTCAAGCTGAAAAATAGTTTTTTGGATATTGAGCGTCATTTTTACTATCCATTCCTTAAGCCCAATTTTAAAAAACGGTCTTCATCTGCGCCTCAAAAAGATATTCCGAGACGCATCACAGAATTTGATTTAAATAAGGTCATAACCAAGAAGGATCACTTAATCGCTCTCTCTAATTTTTCCTTAACCGTATTTCATTTTAATGAGAATAATAAATTGGTGAATGAATTTAAGATGGAGAATAGAATATTTATAGATGATTTTAAAAATCGCTTAAAATCTGCAGTGGGAAGAGGTGCATTTATATCGCCTTGTCGAATGTTCTTAGACGATAAGGAGAACCTTTGTTTTCTTTATTACAATAGTACCCTCCCATTTAAATGGGAAGTTTATAGATATAAAATAGATGGGACATTTTTGGATATTATAAGATTTTCAGAAAAAATTTCACATCCAATTTATGTAGATAGCTTTGGTAATTTCTATGCGACTAAAGAAGAAGACACTGAGATTGGCATGTATAGAATTGAAAAAGAGAAATGAGTGAGCCTTGCTGGGCTGCGCTTGCAATGACATTTTTCGCTTCATGATTTTCATTAAATTCACATTAAAGCTTTATCCTTCATGGTTTCATTAAAGACATTTGTCCGTGACTAAGTATAAACACCTGTCTATTTTTTCTGTCATGATCTGGAGGAGCCCTGTTTGACTTAACTCTTGATTTTCATGACTGTGTTGGAGAGAGTCCCAATCCCCTCTATCTGGATATCCACTCTGTCACCCGGAGACATCGGGCCAACCCCAGCAGGAGTTCCGGTCGTGATGATATCTCCAGGCTCGAGTGTCATGATCCTGGAAATGTATCTCACTATAAAGGGCACAGGAAAAATTAAGTTTCTTAAGGAGGACGATTGTTTCAATTTTCCGTTGAGAAAAGTCTTCAGTCGAAGACCCTCAGGCTCAACATCGGTCGCGATGCAGGGTCCAACGGCGGCAAACGTATCGAACGACTTTGCCCGAGTGAACTGGACATCTTTCTTCTGGAGGTCTCGAGCCGTCACATCATTAAAGCAGGTGTAGCCGAGAATGTAATCTTCGGTACTCTCCTCATCCCTGAGAAGATGCGCTCTTTTCTTGATGACTAAAGCCAGCTCTCCTTCGTAGTCAACTCTCTTGGACATTTTTGGATAGACGATGATATCGTTCGGTCCAACGAGAGAGGAGGGAGGCTTAAGGAAAATCAGGGGTTCTCAG
>JGI24422J19971_10001317_pt1 | contig 15016 bp, 21 predicted proteins | sample DeeMarSWOR152_54_FD_19971 | JGI IMG/M metagenome (IMG submission 19971) | reverse complement strand
CCAGAAAGTTTCCGCAGTTCGTATGTATAATCCTTCAGCTGAATAGGCTCGTGCCGCCTCCTCAAGGGTTGAGAAAGATTTCCTCAGGAACTTGCGGTTACTGGTCAATTGGTGAAGTTGAAACTGAATCCGACCGAATTCTAATAAGGCGTTGGCCAAGTTGATCCTTAGAGACTTGTCTAGATCGCCCGTTCGAAGATATTTTATTCCTTTTTTTGAGTATTCGGAGGCTTCTTGCAAGGTTTTTATCTGCTTGTCTGCAGCTTCCATCTGTGCGAGTTTGGCTCTGATCGATGAGTAGACCAACAGATGATCTGCTATTAGTCGATAGAAGTATGGAAACAGGTTCTCGATGCTTTTCATCCATTGATCTGAGGTTTTCAAAGCTTCCAACAGTAGCTTCTTTCTTTTCGCGTCGTCCTGTTCTATGGAGGCTCGAGTGTTCAGGTGATAGCTGTATGTTGAAAGGAAAAACATCTTGCCGATTGGAGAGGTGTGGCTCGGTATCTTCTTGGCAATCTGGATGCCCTTGTCCAGCAGTTTGACTCTGACCTCAGGGTTCATTTCGAACAGACAAGCGTAGTTTCGATAACCTATTCCCAGATACCAGTAAGTATCACCCAGAGAAGCGATCGCCTTTGATTTTCCCAAGGTTACACTGTTAAGTCTAATGGATTCACTTGTGTATTTCTTGATGGCTGCAAAGGTCTCTTCAGAGCTGTCGCTATCAGTAGCGCCGATTAACTCGTGGAGTAGACCATAGGTGATGGAGTTTATCACAGTCGTGATTACTGTTCTGTTCCGAGTTTTCCTGCAATCCTCAAGCACATCTTGCATATTCCTTAGATAGACAGGTGCAGCTTCACCAGCGGATCTGAGTTTTCGCCAATGAACATGAGAGCTGACAGCTTTTGCCCGGATAATCGAATCCCCAATTCTTTCTGATAGTTCTAGCGCGTTTTTCAAGTATTCTTCTTGTCTGTTTCTGCACGTCATACGCCGGGTTTCATCCTCAAAAATGCCACTACCAACTCCAAGGAGCTCTGAAAGCTTAAGATAAACGTCAGCAAGATCACGTTCATTTTTCAGATCTAAGCATGCTTGTATAGCTTCTTCCCCGTAGGTCAGTCCCAGATCGACAAGCTCGACACGTTTGCCTCTCATTTCCTCGTATTCCAAAAGATCATCGATGGTCTGCAGGATATCCCTATATTGAGCGATTGCACCGGCTGCGTCTCCACTTTTCTTGTACGCTTCAAGTGCGTCTTTCTGGAACTTGAGGACTGTGTGGAGTTCCTTCATTATTTCCTTCGATTTATCCAGAAGGTCTAGTGCACAGAACAGCGCCAGCGCCTTGCATCGTATGGCTGACGCTTTGCATGAAGGGTCACTGAGGGAAGAGAAGGCACGGCTTGCAGCCTCATATGCTTTAGTGGCTTTTTGAACATGCGAATTGAGTACATCTTGCTTATCTGTTTGTAGGGCAACCTTGTAAAAGCAGAGTCCCAGCTTCTCCTGAATTTCAGCCCTCTTCAGAAAATCTTCTTCTTCAACCATCCGCAAAACTTTACCATAGAGTTCCGCAGCTTCTAGCCACTCATGGTTTTTCTCAAATTCTTCAGCTTTGCTTAAATGGCCCTCAATCCGTTGCATATAGATGAACCGATATGTCCTTAGACGTTCTCTCCAAAAAACCTTGTGCAAGTCGCGCGCGTGTGCTAAAGGGGTCGCGCGATCGTAACGGGCGGGGTGGGATTTGAACCCACGACCGCAAGCTTAGGAGGCTTGCGCCCTATCCATACTAGGCTTCGGTAGAGAGCTTACGTGAACTCTCTCTACCCGCCCATGATCCCGCCCAAATAATAGCTAAGTGGATGTCGAATTTTAACTTAATGTGTCAGTATGCAAAAAGCTTAAACTATACAAGACATTTTCAACATTAATGCCTTTGCGGGGGTACCCGAGCCAGGTCTAAATAGGCGCCAGCAAGCCTAAGATATGGGGGAGGACTTAAGATCCTCTGGCGAAGGCCTCCGTGGGTTCAAATCCCACCCCCCGCATTTGTTCCTAAATGGTTGGCTCATTGCACACCTATGGAGAAGAAAGAAATGAAAATGAAGAAGATCCACAGACAAATAATAGAGATCCTGAGACAGAGCTCTTCCTTAACGCTTGTTGAAATCTCTAAGAACCTTGGGGTGCCTAAGAAAACTGTCTTTAAGGCACTCCGCAAGTTGTTTCAAGAAGGACTGATTGAAACTGAGAAGGCGAAATACTACAAGCTCTCTGAAGAAGCGGAACCGAATGCCTGATCTTTCATTGAACGACGTAAAACGCAAAAAAAGGACCTGCGTGAGGGAGAAAGGCTGATTTGTTAGTAAGAATATAATCTCCCGGAGTAATGTGCAAGAGATGGATGCTGCGACTAAGCGTATAGCAACCCAACGCATTCGAAGGCTTTTCCGTTTAGCAAGGGAAACTATACACGAGGATCGTGCGTTGGCGCAACGTTATGTGAACATGGCCAGGAAAGTAGCTATGGCTGCTAGGATTCGTTTGCCAAAGGAGTATAGACACCAAGTTTGTCGGCATTGTAAAAGCTTTATTTTGCCAGGTGTGAATTGTCGTGTGCGCATTAAGCAGAGGAGAGAGCCTCACTTGGTGATTACATGTTTGAACTGCGGTAAGCAGACGAGGATACCGCTAAAGCTTAAGGAGAAGCCAAAACCATGAGTAGGCTGACTGCCAGAATGAAACGTCGTATTAAACGCCGACTGAGCGGGGAAAAACCCACAATACAGATTGGAAAGAATGGAGTTTCACATAAATTGGTGAAGGAAATCGAGAAACAGCTGGAAAAAAAGGAAATGGTAAAGATAAAAATTTTGCAAAGCGCTCTTGAGGGGGAAGAAGCCAGGGAAATCGCCTCAAAAATAGCTGAACAAACCGTGTCATCTCTGGTTGAGGTTAGGGGTCATACATTCATGCTTTACAAACGTAAATCCAATTAATCTCTCGACTTTCTTTTTTCTCCTTGTCTCATTTTGTCTATTAGCCATGAACTCGATTGAACCTTCCCGCCACCAACACTAAAAACTATTTTGATTCCCAACCTTTCACAAACACTTATTTCAGACTCAGGAATGTTACCCTTTGTTCGGTCCCCACCTTTAGCAAAAATATCTGGCTTCAGCTTTTCGAGAGTTTTGGCAACTGAGCCATCTGTGTCTATGACTGGTATGACTTTGTCAACGTATCTGATACTTCCGATTATTTCTTTTCGTTCTTCAAACGGCATAAAAATATAACCTTTCTTTTTCGTAAGCCAGTCATCAGTGTTCAACATGACAACCAGAATATCTCCTAACTTGTTGGCCTCTCTAAAGTGTCTTATATGCCCGACATGAATCGGGTCAAAACCACCACAAACTGCAACAACTACTTTGCTTTTCACTTCTTTGTCCCTCGCTCTTCATTAATAAACCCATAAAAACCTATATAAAACATAAACGTCGTAGAAGTGAAAGGCTTTATATGAGGCTTCGTGATTTTACTGAAAGGAAACGAGGATAAAGAGTCTTGGCAACCCCTTACGATGTTCCAGCATCAAAATTCGTTGAAAAGCTAGCCAAACATCTAAAGGAAAACGTGGATGAAATATCTCCGCCGACATGGGCTAGCATTGTAAAAACAGGCATGCATGTTCAAAGACCACCCCAAAACCCAGACTGGTGGTATATCCGATCAGCGTCCCTATTACGAAAAGTTTTCGTTCACGGTCCAGTGGGCATAGAGAGATTAAGAGCCGAATATGGTGGGAGAAAAGACTACGGAGCCAGACCTGAGCGTGCAGCCAAAGCAAGCGGCGCAATAATAAGAAAAGCGTTGCAGCAGTTGGAAGCCGCTGGCTTTGTGGAAACCCTTAAAACCGACGGAAGAAGAGTGACAAAAAAGGGAAGAAGACTCCTAGAAGAACTAACTGAAGAAGTGAGAAAAGAAGTTTTAAAGGAAATCCCTGAACTGAAGAAATACCAGAGAAGTGGTTGAAATGTCAGATGAAGAGCTGGAGGAGATTCGCAGAAGAAGACTTCTGGAATTGCAGCGTGAAACAGCTGAGGAGCAAAGAAACGTTCAGATGCAGCAACAACTGGAACTGCAGAAGCAGGCTTTGCTTAGGAGTATATTGACACCAGAAGCCAGACAGAGACTGACGAATTTGAAAATGGTTAGGCCAGAATTCACTTCTCAGTTGGAGTTACAGCTCATTCAACTGGCACAGCAGGGAAAGATACCAATACCATTAAAGGACGAACAGCTAAAGCAGATACTCATTCAAGTACAATCCCGCAAGCGCGAAACAAAAATAAGAAGGAGATAAAATGGCTCGAAACAAGCCCACAGCTAAAAAAAGGCGGCTGGTGAAAGCTGGGAAACAGAAAAAACCAGTTCCAACGTGGGTTATCGCTAGAACAGATGGCAAATTCAGGACGCATCCGAAAAGAAGACGATGGAGAACCAGGAAAATAAGGGCTTAGGAGAAGCGAGCGTGATGAAGGGAGAAAGCGAAACAGAAGAGCACAAAACCGAAGAGAACGAAGAAGCAGAGCCAACTCAGAAAGAGGTTGAGGAAATAGAAGAGGCTGAGGAAACCTTAGATAAGGCAGATGAGGTCGAAGAACCCGTAGAAGAAGAAGTTGGAGTTGAAGCTGAAGAAGAGCTTCCAGTCGAAGAAGAAGAAATTAAGCCTCCGCCTCGGAAAGAAGTCGAAGAAGAAATTGTTGAGGAGAGAATTTACACGATTCCCCTAGGTAAAGCATGGATTGCAGTACCTAACAAAAGGGCGCCTCGGGCTGTGAGGATGATTAGGGATTTTGTGAATAGGCATATGAAGTTGGAGGCTCGGGGGGAATTGGAAGAGGAGGAAGAGCCTAAGAGGCTTGTCATTAGCAATGAGGTGAATGAGAGGGTTTGGACAAGGGGTATCGAGAAGCCTCCGCGAAAAGTTCGTGTAAGGGCTGCAAAGGACAAAGATGGTAACGTTACTGTTTATTTGGCTGAAGGAGAGTGATCCTTGGCCATTTATCAGTCTGATCTTGTAGGAAGTGCAAGTATAGGCGTATACTTGCTCACTACGGACAAGATGGTTATTGTTCCGAGATGGGTTCCGCTCAGGAAAGCTGAAAGATTTGGAGAATGGCTGAAGGCTAAGCCAATTCGTACAACTATTGGGGGCTCCGTTCTCGTTGGCGCACTTATGTGTGGAAATACAAATGGGATTCTGCTTCCACACTTCGTTCGAGACGAAGAAATCAAGGCCATAAACTCCGTTTTTAGAGGAAACGTAACGGTGATGGAGACTAGGAGAACTGCTTACGGAAACATGGTTTTGGCAAACGATTATGGTGCAATTGTTGATCCGCGATTGAAGGCTTCGGAAATCAAGAAGGTTTCTGAAGCTTTAAGTGTTGAAGCGGTACCAAGTGAAGTTGCTGGCTTGCCTTACGTTGGGTCTCTGGCTGTGGCAACAAACAAGGGTGTATTGGCGCATCCTTTGTTGAGGGATTCTGAGCGGAAACTTTTAGAGGACGTTTTGAAAGTTCCAGTTGATGTGGGCACTATTAATTGTGGAATACCCTACGTTGGCACGGGTTTAATTGGAAACAGCTATGCAACTGTCGTGGGGTTGTTGACGACAGGACCCGAGATGTTTATAATTGGGCATGCCTTTGATGTCGTGAAGGAAGATGGCTGAAATGAAAGTCTTCAGGGTGGTTGGTGAAATTCGGAAGCCGAACTTAGAGACGCCTTTTAAGAAGGAAGTTGTTGCCATGAAGCGTGAGCATGCTGTGGAAAAGGTTTACGCTGAATTGGGCAGTAGGCACCGTGTGAAACGTTTTCAGATAAAAATGTTGAGGGTCGAGGAGGTTTCACCCGAAGACATAGAAAATCCTATGTTGAGAAAACTTGTTGTTGGAGAAGAAAAAGTTGGCGAGCAAAGTTGAAGAAGAGCTTCGAAGACTAAGCATTGAAATACGCTTTCTCGAAGAAACTGCGCAAGCTTTGCAATCCAGAATGAACATGTTGAACGCAGTTATACAAGACTTAACATACGCAGACATGACCTTGGAAAGCTTGGAAAAAAATGAAGTGGGTTCAGAGCTTCTCGTGCCAATAGGCGGAAGCTCCTACATCAAGGCAAAACTTGACGACCCAGACAAGGTTATTGTGGGAATGGGCGCAGGGGTTTCTGTTGAGAAGACCGCGGAAGAGGCAAAGGGAATAGTCAAGAAGCGCCTAGAAGGCCTTGAGAAAACTGGGGTGTCACTTCAACAACGTTTTGCACAGGTTGCACAGACAATCAACGAAGACCGAGCAAAATTTGAAGAGTTAGCGGCTGAACTCAGAAAGGGGAAACCTTCCCAAAATGTTTGAAAAGCTGAAGTCGGGGTTAAGTGGACTCGTAAACAAGATTACAACGACAGAGCTTAAGGCTGAAAAACTGCGTCCAGTGCTTTCGGATTTTAAACTAAGCCTAATAGAAAATGATGTTGCTTTTCCCGTGGCTGAACGGATATGCGATGAGATGGAAAAACGCCTAGACGGAGTTCAAATTAAAAGGCTTGAAGACCGCAGAAAAACAGTGAAAGCGAATCTTAGGGAAATACTCTTAGAGACCATGCTTACAAATGACAAAGTAGATTTGCTAATGGCTATGGAAGAAAAACGGAAAAAGGGGGAGCCATACGTCATAGTTTTTGTTGGGATAAACGGCACTGGAAAAACAACATCCATAGCTAAATTTGCCCAGTTCTTGACAAAGAAGGGGCATTCTGTAGTTCTTGCCTGTAGCGACACTTACCGAGCTGGTTCCATCGAACAATTAGAAGAGCATGCTAAACGATTGGGCGTGCGCATGATTAAGCATAAGTATGGCGCTGACCCTGCTGCTGTCGCTTACGACACGGTGAATCACGCTAAAGCTCATGGGACAAATTTTGTTTTGATAGACACCGCAGGCAGGATACAGACAAACCGAAACCTAATGAACGAACTTGCTAAGATTAAACGCGTAGTCAATCCGGACTTGACTGTTTTGACCGTGGATTCTCTTACTGGGAACGACGCAGTTATGCAGGCCGAAGAGTTTCACAAAAGCGTGGGCATAGACGCAACAATACTGACCAAGGTGGATGCAGATGTTAAGGGAGGTTCAGCCTTAAGCGTAACATATGTAACCAAAAAGCCGATCATTTTTATCGGGACAGGACAGAAATATGAAGACTTGGAAGAATTTGAACCTGAAAAGTTTTTGGAACTAATTCTGAAATAGCCGTTTCTCCGCGCTCTGGAATGGAGTTTAGGGCTACTCCGCTCACCAAGTTATCGAGAATCTATGAATTATCTCACCCAAATATGGTTGTTCGGGTGTTAATGTTACAATTTCGTCGGTCTGTGGTTCAATGAAGATTAAACCGTTGTCTGAGGTGTTGAAGCAAACTATTGCGTGGTTAGTTTCTCCGAATTCTATTGCGACGTATCCGCATCTGTATCCTTCGTTGAGGGCGTTGTCTCTGAAGTCGTTGGCAAATTTGATGCACGTGTAGCTTTGATTGTATTGGTTTTTGTCGGTTTGATCTGAACGAATGAATTCCACGGCTTCTTTATACGTTGGGTCCCTAAGGTTGTAGTCTTTCTCTAGGTTTATGTTACGGGCTGCAATCACACCTACAATAACTGCACTCACAATGATCATACTAAGGAAGGATACTCTCTCTATAACTCCTTTCTCCATCTCTACCCATTCTATCCTTCTGCAGAAAGAATTCTATAAACAAGCCTGCAAATCTGTAAGATGTCGAAATTTGACATATTTTGACCTCTTGGAAGAAGTAGCGCGAGGTCGTCAAGTGGGTCTTGGCTAAAGGTCTATGAAAACGAATTTTTAAAGGAAGGAGTCTACGGAGAAATAAACGAGATTTATGTTACCACTCTACAGAAAGAATCCTCGAGAGAGGAAGACTAATCCCGATATGTATTGTTGTTCAGTTTAAATTCTAAAATCTTTCTAGTAGTTTTAGCAGTATTGCTTTTGCTGAGTACAGTCTGTTCTCGCTTTGCTCGTATATTACGGATTTTGTACTTTCAATCACGTCTTGACTTATTTCGTAGCCTCGATGAATCGGCATGTCATGCATTATATAAGCGTCACTGTCCTTCAGCAATTCCTTATTTATTTGATATGGCATCATGAGTTTGACCCGTTTCTCCTTCTCCAACGCATATTTCGGGTCTAGGAAGAATTCCATGTCAACCCAAGTATCCGTATAAACAAAATCTGCGTCCCCAACAGCACGCTTAACGTCCAACGTAGTCTCGTACAATCCTGTTTTTCCGGCGTCTTCCAGAAGCTCCTCATCTCTTGAAGGCTCATTAAATATGGGCGTTACTGCCGTTATTTTGACTCCTGTCTTTGTGCATCCTTCAATGAGCGAATTGCAAACGTTGTTGTGGATGCCTATGTAGACGAGTTTCACTTCTTTCAAGGTACCTTTCTTCTCTTTCATTGTCATTAAATCCGCTATTGCTTGGGTCGGATGATATTTTTCATCACACCCGTTGATTACTGGAACACGTGAAGCTTCAGCCATAACCTGCAAATCAGCATTTTTCTTCAATCTCGCCATGATGCAATCTACATTACGGGACAGATACTGCGTCTCATCGTACACATCTGCTATGGCAAAGTTCGTTGTCCTCCAATCTATGTAAAGCGAGTGACCGCCAAGCTGAGTCATGGCAACCTCAAAGGAAACCCTAGTCCTTGTCGAAGATTTCTGAAAAATCATGGCCAAAGACTTACCAGACAGGGCTGCGTGACATTTTTCAGCGTTTCGCTTAACCTCTACAGCTTCATCAATTATTTCCCCAAGTTGCTGGCCCGTCAAATCCTTAAAATTAATTAAGTGCATCTCTCCTCCTTCCCAAACTTCAAGTCTCAACCAATTTTAACAATTATAAGCTTTGTGGAACACTACTTAGCTTGCAGCAAGGGAACACAAGATGATTTTAATTGTTGCTTCAAGCAAGGACATGGCAAGCCTGAACATCAAAAAACAGATTTTAAACAGCTATAATTTCAATGAGACAACAGAGAGTTTTCAGGGAAATCTCATATACACGACTGAAGTTGATGGCAGAGAAGTTAGACTTGTAACTTTAAGAGATGAATCTACATACGCACAAAACATAACGGAATTTTTCCGTAACTCTAAACTCGTAGTTTTCATTTCCAGACATAGCAGTGTTAGCGGAACCCCGACGCTTTCAACACATACCCCTGGTAACTTAGGAGAGGCAGAGCTAGGTGGAATCCGGAGGAAAGTTTCTGTTTCTCCTGCTAACGCCATGAGAGCTGCTTTGAAGGCAATGTTTCGCCTTAAGGAAGAAATGCAGCTTGACTACGAAGTTTCTTATGAATGTACACATCATGGACCTTCGTTAAACGTGCCGACAATGTTCGCTGAACTGGGAAGTTCACCTAAACAATGGAAAGATTTAAAGGCGGCTGAGGCTGTCGCCCACGCAACCATGGAAGCTATTTCAAAATTCGACGACTTCCCAGCCAAAGCTGTGATTGGCATAGGTGGACCCCACTACAACAATAGATTCACCAGAATAGCGTTGAAAAACGATTTGGCTTTTGGCCACATGATTCCGAAGTATGCCATTCCAAACATAGATCTGAAGATTCTGAAACAATGCGTAGAAAGGACATTAGAAAAGGTTGAATTGGCAGTTTTGGACTGGAAAGGAATAAAAGGAGAGCACAAACCAAAACTTGTGGAAATGCTCAAGAAAATAGACATACCCTTCAAGAAAGTCAAACATTACAAATGATGTTTTGATAATGGATTGTGGAAGGGAAAAGTTAATAGAAATGTTCGGGGTTATCTATCAAAGCCGAGAGCTACAGTAACATTTATATCATGATTAAAATGTTGAGTGTGCGATGAACCATGGGTCTAGGGTCATTTCTATCCCAATGTGCAAGAACGTTGAAGCTGGCTGTAAAACCTGGAAAAAGTGAGCTCTGGCTATCAATAAAAATATGCTTCCTAGGCATAGGTGCAATTGGGCTAATTGGGTTTGTAATTAAATTGTTGTCTTCTGTTCTGCAACAAACTGCTCTAACTTAGAAGGAAGGAGCCTTTATGGAGAAAAACGAGAAAACGCCAGAAACAAAGATTTTTGCTGTGAGAACAACAACGGGACAAGAGAGAAACGTAGCTAAACTTGTCGCTGCAAAGATTGAAATGAAAAAAATACCAATAAAAGCGATTCTTGTCCCTGAAACGTTAAGGGGTTACGTTTTCATAGAAGCTGGCGGTCCACACTTCGTGGAAGAAGCTATAGCAGGAATAAAACATGTGCGGTCGAGGGTTCCAGGCCTCGTAAGCTTTTCAGAAGTTGAAAGGTACATCGTTAGAAAACCAATAATTGAAGAATTGAGTGAAAACGACATAGTAGAAGTGACAGGCGGACCTTTCAAGGGAATGCGTGCAAAAATAACCCGCATCGACAAGACCAAGGAAGAGGTTACGCTGGAGTTGTTAGAGGCAACTTTCACACTACCGATAACTGTTCATTCCGACTACGTCAAGCTAGTTGAAAAAGCAAAAAGTGAAAGTGGTGAGGTTTAGATGAGTGAGAAAAAGACTGTGGATCTACTCGTTAGCGGAGGACAGGCGACAGCTGGACCGCCCTTGGGCCCGGCTTTGGGTCCGCTGGGTGTAAACGTCTTGGAGATTGTGAACAGGATAAATGAGCTGACGAAAGATTATGCTGGAATGAAAGTTCCGGTGAAGGTCACGGTTGACTCTGAAACTAAAGAGTTTGAAGTTAGCGTGGGAACGCCGACGACATCGGCTCTTATTGTGAGAGAACTGAAGATTGAGAAGGGTTCGGGAACGCCTAGTACGGAGAAGGTTGGAGACCTTACCATGGAACAGGTAGTGCGTATATCTGAGCTTAAGCGTTCAGAGGTTTTGGCGAAGACGTTGAAGGCTGCGGCAAAAGAGGTGCTTGGAAGTTGTGTGAGTATGGGAGTTACGGTTGAAGGCAAGGATCCACGTGAAGTTCAAAGAGAGATAGATGAAGGTAAGTATGATAAGCTTCCTAGTGAAGGCGGAGAATAAGAGAATATTTTTATAACTGCGTTCCAATTCCTCATTGCTCGAGGTCCCTTAAAATGCCCTTAGACCAAAAAACGATAGTGGCTGCGATTAAAGAAGTGAAGGAAAAAGCCAAGAAAAGAAATTTCACCCAATCAGTAGAGTTAATTCTGAATCTTAAAGATGTTGACATGAAATCGCCTGAGGGAAGAATCCAGGAGCGAATAGAGCTCCCACATCCGTCGCCGGAGAAGCCAAACAAGATATGTGTGATTGCCACGGGAGAACTGGCGTTAAAGGCAAAGACGGCGAAAGCGGACCTTGTCATCGGAAAGGATGAACTTGCAGGATTAGCCGGTAGAAAGAAAGACCTGCGAAAAATAGCTAATGAATACAACTTTTTCATGGCTGAAGCTCCTCTAATGCCCCGTGTTGGCAAAATATTGGGTCCTGCCTTGGGTCCTAGAGGAAAGATGCCTGTGCCTGTTCCACCAGTAGCAGACATATCTGGTTTAATAAAGAGATATCGCAAAATGGTTTTTGTGAGGATGCGTAACCAACCAGTCATACGATGTCGTGTTGGAACTGAAAGCATGAAAGAAGAAGAAATAGCTGAAAACGTTCAAACGGTTCTAAAGACTATAGAGGGAAAACTTAAAAGAGGAACGAAAAACATCAAAACCGTCTATCTTAAAACGTCCATGGGCACACCCGTGAAGATTACGTAAGAGAGGAAAACAGATGCCATCCCAGCAAGTTTTGCAGAAGAAAATCAGCGAAGTTGAAGAGGTTGCACAGTTGATCAAAAAATACAAGGTTGTTGGAATAGCCAGCTTGCAAAAGGTTAGGGCAGCCCAACTTCAGGAGTTCAAGAGAAACCTGGCGGACAAAGTTTTCATGCGGGTTATACAAAACACTTTAATGAAAAGGGCCATTGAAAACTTCAATGAAAAACCTGAACTGAAAAAGCTTGTAGAGTACTTGGTAGGATCGAACATTTATCTATTTACAGATTTGAACCCGTTCAAGCTTGCATTGCTTCTTGAAAAGGGTAAAGTTATAACGACAGCAAAGTCCGGCGACATAGCAGCCTTTGACGTCATGGTACCCGCTGGAAACACTGCACAGCCACCTGGCCCAATAATCAGCCAGCTTAACGCCGTAGGCTTGCCTACAAGAATAGAGTCCGGAAGCGTATGGATAACCAAGGACACGTTGGTCGCTGAGAAAGGCGACGCCATCTCCGAAAGACTTGCAAGCATCCTATCAAAGCTTGGAATAAAACCGGTTGAAGCAGGACTTGTAATGAAAGTCGCGTACGATGAGAACATGATAATAAATGAGGAACAACTTCGAATAGACCTAGACGAAATTAAGCGAAGCATTAAAAATGCCCACGCAGATGCTTTCGGTCTATCCCTGAGCGTGGCCTATCCAACAAAAGAAAACACGGAAACGCTTGTAAAAGTCGCCCATCAAGAGGCATATGCACTTGCAATAAGTGCGGTCATATCTGCCAAAGAAACGATAAAAGACTTAATTAGAAAGTCACATGCCCAAATATCAAGTCTGACTAACTACCTTCGAAATGCACAAAATTGAGTTACACATCAGCTTTAGGGCGACTTAATTCGAATTATCCATCATGCGCAGATTTACTCATTTCCCGTAATCCTTCTTTTGTTGGCTCTAACGAAGGATACACAAGACTTCTTAATGGAAGTGGATGACCATTTTCTTCTTGTTCGGAATCCGAATTCAAGATATATTTTATAAATTCTTAGCTTTGAGCATTGAAAGGGGAACCAATCATGAAAAAAAAGAAAGCTGTGATAGTATTTTCTCTTGTCAATGAAAGCACTGAAGTGAAGAACGAGGAAATTGTGAAAGATATAATGGATGAACTCTTAGAGGGCATAGTTCCTTGGTGCAAGCGAGTTGAGAAAGTTGTGGTCGAAGGATGAAGTCAACTACGATTGACTCCTCTGTTGCTTCCTATTTTTCTTTACACTATAATCAAATGCGAGGAATTGGCTCAGGGAAGATCGCATCTGAAATTCTATTCCTCTTGTGAATGTCGAAAAAACCTTAAATGGCAGCTTGTCCTCTCAGTGTTTCTGCTTCAAATGTTGCTCAAGGAAATCAACTCTCCTTAAGAGGAGAATGGTAGGGGAGAAAGGAGAAAGGGGAGGGAGAAAGAATCTTTTATCTACCATTCTCCGCAAGATTCATATTGTGGTACTATCGCATTTATAACTGTTCCGATAATAATTCAAAAGAGGTGGAAATATAAAATGGTTAGTGAAGCGAAAGGGCGTTTCTTCAAAAGGAAGAACGGCAAATACTTGATTTATCTGCCATTGCGCTTGGCTGAAGACAGTATGTTCCCATTCAAAGGTCCAGATTCCATATTAGTAAAAGTGAGTTTCAAACCTGGCGGAGGAGAGAAACTAATCGTAGAAAGATGGAAAGAGGCTGAGAATACTCCATAGCATTGCAGACCGATTTTTTCTTAAAGCTTCCATTAAAGATGCATGCATGACCAGTGAGAGAAGTTGAAGATATAATAAGTTGGATAAGTATGACAAGTGAAACGGATGGCACAAAAATAATGAAAATTTCGGACACCTCTGTAACAACATGAGCTTGAGGTTCAGCTGTGTCGGCACGCGCGCAGCGCGCATCTTAACACAACAAGAATGGGAAAACAAGATCAAATCAAAGATAGATAAACGGTCTAAATCAACAAGTTACAGAAACTTGCAATTTTCAGAATGAGAAATCATAGGGAGAACCATAAGGAGGTTCGTCCCTCCCGATTTTTCAATCGGTCAGCTAGTGGACTAGACCAGCATATTCTATAGAAGCAAAACTGACTTAAAAATTTATATATGAGTTGTATCCAAATTACGCTTTTTGTGGTTTGTAGATGGTGGATACTACAATCCGAGTTAAAGATAAGACCTACAAGTCAATAATCAAGACTAGGGGTGCATTTGAACAAACGTTTGGCGTGAAATTGACACTTGATGAAGCAATGTTTCTGGCAACGTCATACATCAACATCGCTTATGAAGAGTTTCAAACCCTAGTACGTGAAAGACTGATTCAGATTGCAACTCAAGAAGATGGTTCTCCCGACATCAAATGGTCAAGTTTAGATCAGATAGCTCAGACAGTATTACCCCGCATTCTTATTGCATTCGAAAACTTTCAGCGCATGCTAAAGCAGAAATCGAAATCGAGTTTGCAGTATACCGTAGCGGGACCGTAGGTTAGTGGACTAGACTGGGTGTGTACTAAACACCAAGGCGAGGGTTCGAATCCCTCCGGTCCCGCCTAACAATCCTTCTTTTTCTCTCTCCTCTCCTTAGTATTTGTTATGAATCTTCAATATGTATTTAGATGTTGTGGAACAAAGTTCTATTCTTAAAGTCATCACATCAGACTTTACAGTATCGAAATGTGGTTATGTTTAAGTAGTAGATTGCTTATTGTAGAAGAAAAGACTGCACTTGCCAAAGAGGCTGAAGAAAGTTAAAATAGTTGAATGATGAGGTGAAAAATATGGAATACATTTACGCCGCGATGCTCCTTCACAAGGCTGGGAAAGAGATAAACGAGGAAAACCTGTCACAGGTTTTGACAGCAGCTGGCATAAATGTGGACGGCATGAGGGTCAAAGCGTTAATGGCTTCCTTGGCTGAAGTCGATATTGACGAGGCAATCAAGTCTGCTCCAACAATGATGGCTGCACAAGCAGCACCAGTTGCAGCTGCGCCAGCAGCAGAAGCCAAACCGGGAAAGGAAGATAAGAAAAAGAAGGAAGAGGAAGAAAAGGCAAA
>JGI24422J19971_10001315_pt1 | contig 15026 bp, 7 predicted proteins | sample DeeMarSWOR152_54_FD_19971 | JGI IMG/M metagenome (IMG submission 19971) | reverse complement strand
TCGACGAGAAATCTCAGTATTTTTTTCCTTCTGACGATTCATTGGACGACCTTTCATTGAACAAGACTACCACACCCAAAACGACAAGGTCAACGACTCAGAAGCAGACAGGTATGAGGTCATCATGGAGCTTGGAAAAGGCGGAGTGGGAAAGTCTAAGGATCAAAAATAAAAGGATAAAAGAAAAGATCGCTCTGATTTTCTCACATGTTGAAGTGATCCGGCCGGCACCTATAGAGCCTTGTTTACAGTGGAAGCTAACGGAATCATGTTCTCAGTGATTTGGACGCTGTTGAGTATAAGCATCATTTTCGGCTCAAGCTCAGCAAATTGTTCCCTTGGGCACCAGATTTGGATTATATGGAGTGCATTTTCTCGTGGATAGGTTTTTGATTTTCCATCGGGAATAACCGCCAGCAACATACGGATGGATTTTTTATTGATGAAGCCAGGAACGTTATAAAGCCAGGCATCACGACCTCTGATTTGAATTTTTTCTGGCTTACCCTCGGGGACGAGATCTTTCATATCTGCCATTTTCTCGAGGTAACTAGGGCCGTCCTGTTCCGTGGTCGTATACCATAACATGATGTGTATGTCTGTATCGGGATCAAAAATTTCATATATAGATTTATCCCTATGATACGGATTCTCCTCCCAATTAGCCGGGGCTTCGAATTGAATATTCAGTCTCGGGTGTTTATAAACCTGCAATTCTTGGATGTTTGCGTGATTCACAATAAAAAGGGAAGCTATTATCCCCAGCAGAAGAAAACCCTTAACCATGCATTTTTTCATTGTCTCCCTCCATCTTCAATCATACAAGTATTATTGGTCCACGGCTATGGAAACTCAACTTAAACAATCCTGAAAAATTCTTAAGGATCCTATTTAAATCACGAGTGGACCACATCATTTCAACCCACAATGCTGCAAATTCGAACTTGACAGGGCTTCTTTTTTTGATTTACCATCCTTAATGGCAGAAAGTCAGCGATATAGCCTGAAAGAGGCTTATCCTTCCGTGAATGAGAATAGAGGAATTATTATCCCTAAAGATTGGTTCATCCTGTGCGGTGTGCCTGACTGCCTGTCTTTCAGACCTCGGTCATGTTAATAGGGAGGATTGATATGCAAAAAAAAATATATGTCTCAATCATCACAATCATCCTCATACTGGTGAGTGCAGAAGCCTGGGCAGGAGATGTTCATCCGACTCTCGAGAAAAAACTTCAAAAACTTACTCCTGGAGATAAGTTGGCGGTCATCGTGGAACTAAAAGAGCAGGTGGAGCATGAGAGTATTTTGTCTGTAATGTCTGGTAGAACGCGCAGGCAAAAGGCTCGGGCCATAGTCTATGCTCTCCGGGATGTGGCTGATCAACGCCAAGGGCCTCTGCGCAAGTATCTTAAAAAGCAAAGTGAAAGAGGTGCAGCTGAACGAGTCATTCCTTTCTGGATTTTCAATGGCATAGCTGTAACCGCTACAGAGTCACTGATCCGCGATCTGGCATCTAGATCTGATGTGCGGGAGGTGCGTCTAGACTCGATTATTCCTCTCCCTTCACCACTTCCTGCTGGAGATAATCAGCCTTCCTTTATGTATGAATGGAACGTCGAGCTCATTGGTGCGCCGGAGGTGTGGGACCTCAATCAGGACTATAATGGCATGGGAACAGTCATCGCGAGTTTTGATACCGGAGTGGATTTAACTCACCCGGATCTCTACTCTCGCTACAGGGGAGACCACGAGATCAGTTGGTTTGATCCATATGATGAACATGCTGTTCCTTATGATTTCCACGGCCACGGAACACACACGACTGGTACTGCTGTAGGCGGAAACTCTGGAGGATCCTGCATCGGGGTTGCTCCTGGTGCATCCTGGATTGCAGCAAAAGGTTGGGACGATGAGGGAATGGGGCAGGTATCCGCATTCCATCAAATCTTCGAATGGTTCCTCGCCCCAGGAGGGAGTCCTGATTATGCTCCGGATGTCGTGAACAGCTCATGGTCATTTGCAGAAAGCGGATGCGAAACAGAATTTCTGCCTGATGTTCAAGCCCTGCGGGCTGCCGGCATCTTTCCCGTCTTTGCCTCAGGGAACAGCGGCCCCTGGTCTGGAAGTGTGCGCAGCCCGGGTGCCTATCCTGTGTCTTTTGCAGTAGGCGCAACCGATTATTTTGACTCAATCGCTTCTTTCAGTAGCCGGGGTCCTTCTCCGTGTGATGGGTCCATTAAGCCTGAAATGAGTGCTCCGGGCGTAGGAATTCTCTCTTCCTGCCCATGGGGATACGCCACTCTGAGCGGTACATCTATGGCAGCACCACACATCACCGGAGCCGTCGCGGTGCTGCGGTCCATAAATCCAGCCTTGACGGTGGACCAACTGGAATCCATTTTGATATCAGCCGCCAAGGACCTGGGAAATCCTGGCCCTGATAATAATTATGGAGCTGGCCGTTTAGACCTTCTTCTCTCGGCTCAGATTGCACTACAGGGTCCAGACTTTCCTGTGATCAAAGTACAGGCAACCGACTCTGTAGCTACTGAAGATGGCCCCACTTCTGGCGCTTTCACAATTAGCCGGACTGGGAATACTGATGATGAGTTGGAAATAAGGTACAGTATCACAGGAACAGCCACAGCCGGGACCGACTATGATCCGTAGGTGAGAGTATTGTCATACAGGCTGGTTCGGTCACAGCTACAGTCTTCATCACGCCGATCGATGATACTTTGACAGAATCTGATGAAACAGTTACGCTCACGGTCCTTTCCGATCCTGCATACCTTGTTTCTGGCACTGCCACAGCGACAGTAACTATTGAAAGCGATGAATTAATGTCGGATCTGGATATTATATCCATGTCGACCCCCACGACTACAGGATCAGGACAGAGTATTGTCATTACCGATACAACCAAGAACATAGGAGGAGGGCTTGCCGATTCATCCTTGACCCAGTTTTACCTGTCCGTTGATAACACAATCGACACGTCTGATATCCTGCTCGGAAGCCGGAGTGTGCCAGCATTAACGGCAGGAGAGAGCAGCAGCGGATCGACTACTGTCACGATTCCAGAAAGTACGACGGCAGATAATTGGTATATTATTGCCAAGGCTGATGGTGAGGAGATAGTGCTCGAGAGCTCGGAGACCAACAACATATATACTCGAACAATCGGGATTGGTCCAGACCTGGACATCACATCCCTGTCAGTTCCAACGGCTTCGGGTCAAGGACAAAGCCTAGTCATAACCGATACAACCAAGAACATGGGAGGAGGGGCAGCAGCCTCGTCACTGACCCAGTTCTACCTGTCAGAAGACAACTCAGTCGATCCTTCTGATACTCTACTCGGAAGCCGGAGTGTACCAGTATTAGCAGCCGGAGCATACAGCTATGGTTCGACTACCGTCACGATTCCAGAGGAGACGACTGGTGGTACCTGGTATATCGTTGCCAAGGCTGACGGTGATGAGGTTGTACCTGAAACCTCGGAGATGAACAATACTTATGCCCGGTCAATCAAGATCGGTTCTGACCTTAATATCACGACCATGTCGGCGCCCACGACAGTAAGCCCAGGGGAGAGCATCGTCGTAACCGACACAACCAAGAACATCGGAGGAGGGATCGCAGATCCTTCGGTGACTCAGTTTTATTTGTCTATTAACACGACAGTCGATACGTCAGATACCCTGCTCGGAGGCCGGAGTGTACCAGCATTAGCAACCGGAACGAGCAGTGCCGGGTCGACCACAGTCACGATTCCAGAGGGGACAGAAGCTGGTAATTGGTACATTGTGGCTAAAGCTGATGGAGAGGAGATTGTTGCTGAAACCTCAGAGACTAACAATACTTATGCCTGGTTGATCAAGACTGGACCAGACCTGGATATCACATCCATGTCGACACCCACAACTGCAAGCCCAGGGCAAAGTATAGTTATAACTGATACAACAAGAAACATGGGTGGAGGAATTGCAGAACCGTCTCTGACCCAGTTCTATTTGTCCGCTGACAGTACAATCGGTACATCTGATAGTTTTCTAGGAGGACGGAGTGTGCCGGCATTGACAGCCGGAGCGAGCAGTGCAGGATCGACCACTGTAACGATCCCAGAGGGGACGGCTGCTGGTAATTGGTACATTGTGGCGAAAGCGGATGGCGAGGAGGTCGTGCCTGAAACCGTAGAGACCAATAACACTTATACCCGGACAATCGGCATAGGTCCAGACCTGGACATCACATCCATATCAGCGCCTTCGACAGCAAGCCCAGGGCAGAGTATCGTCATTACTGAAACGACCAGAAACATAGGAGGAGGGAATGCGGTTCCGTCTCTGACCCAGGTCTATCTATCGAATAACAGTACAATCGACTCCTCTGATACCCTACTTGGAAGCCGAAGTGTGCCTGCTCTGGCTTCCGGAGCGTACAGTTATGGATCGACCACTGTCACAATCCCAGAGAACACGACCGGTGGTAATTGGTACATTGTAGCTAAAGCTGATGGCGAGGAGGTTGTGGCTGAAACCTCAGAAACCAACAACACTTATTCCAGGTTAATCAAGATCGGTTCTGATCTGGCTATCACATCCATGTCAGTACCTATGACTGTAGGGCCAGGGCAAAATATCACCATAACCGATACAACAAAGAACATCGGAGGCGGCGTCACAGGTTCATCATTGACTCAGTTTTATTTGTCCATCAACACGATAGTCGATACGTCAGATACCCTGCTCGGAAGCCGGAGCGTTCCAGCTTTAACAGCCGGAGCGAGCAGTTATGGATCGACTAGCGTCACGATTCCTGAGAGTACGGCTGGCGGTAATTGGTATATCGTTGCCAAAGCTGACAGCGAGGAGGTTGTACCTGAGACTTCAGAAACTAACAACACCTATGCCCGGTTAATCAAGATAGGTTCTGACCTGGATATCACTTCTATGTCAACACCTACGACTGCAGGGGCAGGGCAGAGTATCGTCATTACCGATACAACAAAGAACATTGGAGGGGGTATTGCTCCTCCATCTCTGACCCAATTCTACCTTTCCACAAACGGTACAATCGACGCATCCGATACTCTACTCGGAAGCCGGAGTGTGCCGCAACTGGCATCCGGCATATATAGTGCTGGATCGACTACTATTACAATTCCAGAGAGTACGGCTGGCGGCAGTTGGTATATTATTGCCAAAGCCGATAGTGAAGAGGTTGTGCCCGAGACTTCAGAGACAAACAACACTTATGCCAGGACAATCGGGATCGGACCGGATCTGGACATTACAGGTATGTCAGCGCCCAGCTCAGCAAGCAAGGGGCAGAGTATAGTCATAACGGATACAACAAAGAACATGGGCGGAGGGGATGCTGCTCCGTCTATGACTCAGTTTTATTTGTCCACAAATGGAATAATCGACTCTACCGATATTTCTCTCGGAAGCCGGAATTTGCCGGCACTGGCATCTGGAGCATATAGTTACGGATCGACCACTGTCACTATTCCAGAGGGGACGGCTGCTGGAAGATGGTATATTATTGCCAAGGCTGATGGCGAGGAGATTGTTGCTGAGACATCAGAGTATAATAACACTTATGTTCGGTCGATCAACATCAATTAAAAAGTAGAAAGACTCGAGATCATCATCGCATTGAGATATAATGAATGCGAAACGAAAATAAGGAGTCTCAAATGATAGCTCATACAAAATCGGAACGGCGTTCTTGTCCTCATTGTTGGGGAAGGAAAACGTGTGACTGTGCATCTTGTGGACATAAAGCATGGTATATATCTTTCGGAGGAAAGATGTATAGGTACTATGAGTCAGGAAAATGCAGGGTATGTGATGGAAAAGGAGTGGTCGCGGATTCCGGATGATCCCTGTTTTAGGGTAGCTAGGTTCTTCTCGAGTTAGCCGATATCGAACTTCACTCCGGTAAGGTATCCCGTTTCAATTTTTTCCTGCCAGACAACCTTCACCCGTGTCTCTACAGGATTTGAATTTTCTTCGGGCATCTCAAACTTCAACTCGAGAACTGCCCCAGAAGATAGCTCTTTGTTCAATATAAGACACAATCCACCATTGCTAATATTTTGAGTCAGTCCTTCGTCCTTTACGGGCATGGTTGCTTTTTCATCTACAACTACCCTGTAACTAACATTTGTAACATAGGACTTGCGTGTGTCCTTTCGCATTTCTGCTTTCTTGGGATTGTCGTGAAATTCCTTTTCCATTTTAACCCCCTAGAGCTCTTGATTTCTTTTCTTCAGTATATTTACTAACTAAGAAAGGACGCTCTCAGGATGGGTGCTGTCCTTTCTTAAGTCCTTTTTTAATCTAAGGTTGAACGATAGCTGTGAATGGCATTAAATACAATCGCCTATAAGGGTGAAATTGCGGATGACTTTTTGGGATTGAATTTAACCTTAAAAGGTGACAGTATAGAGGTAGTTTTTTTCGAAACTTAATATGACATCCAAACAGAAGCTCTTCGGTCTGATTGCACTTGTGGTCCTTTCAGGCGGAATTTCTCTGCATGTCGCTCTTGTCAAACAACCCTTGAACTACCAGGTTGTCATAACAGCAGCCGAGAACATTCTTAACGAACAGAATCCTTATACGCCACAGCAGGGATTGAATTTTTTCAAGTACAGCCCTCTCGCTGGCCTGCTAACAGTGCCGTTTTCCCTTTTGTGCGATGAAGTCGGCGTGTTTCTGTTCGTGTTTATGCAATTCTGGTTTTTCCTCTGGGGATTCTGGTACTGGGCCCGTTTGGTTGGATATCGGTTGGAGCAATCTTCAGCCGTATTTTTGTTGGCTTTTTTTTCAATCATCTTTGATACAACTGTAAATATCCAGAACTGTCAAGTGAATGCATGGATCTTAGGGCTTATGCTTCTGGGAGCGGCCTATTATGCTGAAGGGAAGTATATCAAGTCAGGTTTGCTCCTTTCTCTCGCCTCTAACCTCAAGCTGTTTCCGTTCACCCTGGGATTGTGTCTCCTGATAGGGTTAAGGAAGAAGTATTGGGCCGCTTTTGGGGGAGGCCTTCTCCTCTGGTTCTCACTGCCAGCACTCTTTTTTGGATGGCGGTACAATCTGACACTTTTGAATCAGTGGATTGAACTCATGTCATGGGATCAAACACGAAGCTTGAATATGCTGGATATTGGGAACTTTCTTGAGATACATCTAGGCCTATCGGCTCGGTGGCGAAATCCTCTTGCAGTGCTGGTGGGGCTTGCTGTAGCGTTGGGTACTTGGATGATGTTCCGCCGGAGGAAAGATTCTCTGTTGCACCGCTTCCTCTTACCCGTCAACGGGCTGTATATCCTGCTTTTTTCCTATCTCAGCGAGTCTGCTACCTCTATCCTAGCTGCTCCAGTTATCTTTTTGCTTGCAATGGAAGCCCTATCTGCTCTTCGCCTGCGGTGGATCTTCAGCATATTGTGGATCCTAGCCATGGTTATGGTGCCGCTTTTCTATTCCGACCTCGTGCCCACGAGTTGGAGTTTCTGGGCGAGAAATTTCCATCTCAAGACCTTAGGCTACCTGTACTTGAGTGCTGCTGTTTCTATTCTTATCTACAGGCATTACCGACGGAATAACACCGCAAGAAAGACGGCTTTTGAAGGATTCTAGTGTAACAGTGTGTCTTTATTTGCGTATGAAGAAACTCTGAGTACAGGGAAAGAACTTTGTTTTGGAGGAGATCCGATGTTTGGAAGAATTCAATTCATGATCATATTTATTTGTTTTTTAGTAGTCACTCCGCTTTTTTGTATCCAGGAGGTTCCTTACGGGATCGGTGATTGGGATGAAGATCTGTACGGTAATCACCGCATCTTGATTCGTTTTTCTCCTGAGGTAATAGAAAAAGATGCTATTTGGATCCACATACCTTGGAGAAGAAAAGACCTTCATCCTGAAAAGAAATCGGTCATTCTTGTTGATGCACAGACAGATCAGCAAATTATGAACCTATGCCGTATAGAGATAAATCGTGAATTTGGAGACTTTATTTTTCAGCCAAAATCCATCCCTGGAGATTATTTCCTTTATTATTTACCCAACATAATGACAGGACGGAGCAATTATCCAAAAGTGACCTATCCCGAGCCAAGACAGACTGCAGATCCTAACTGGCTTGAAGAGCATGGGCTTAAGGCAGATGGCTTGTCATCGATCAGAGCTGAGGACTTTCCTCAAGCAAAGGCCATAGAGATTCAAGCCATAAATCCACTCAACAGCTTTTATCCGATGGAGGTTATAGCGACAACTGGTGAAATCCAGGATTTACTGGGTAGACATCCGGATGCAGCTTACCTGCTTTTTCCTGAGGACCGGTATCATCCGATTCGTATGACCGGTGATCTTCCATCTAGATGGATGAAGACAGGATTGCTTGAGGTGTTTGAAGGGACAGCGGCAAGGGGAGAATTCTATGCCTTCCAGATAGGAGTGTATGCTTGTCGCACAGATATCTCTGACATCGAGATACAATTCAGCGATTTGATAAATATCCAGACAGATGCTGCGATTTCTGCCTCTGCTTTAACTTGTTTCAACACTGGAGGTATGGACTGGATGGGTAAACCTTTTGACAAAGTCTGCCCTGTGGGAGTAAGCAAAGTTCAGGCACTCTGGTGTGGTATTCAGATTCCCAAGGACATCGCTCCAGGAGAATACACTGGTGAGGTGACCATATTTCCAGAAGGATTATATCCCAGTCAAGTAAGAATTGTGCTTCAAGTAACGGATGAAGTCCTCGAGGATGCTGGCGACAGCGACGCATGGAAGCATTCCCGTTTGCGTTGGCTCGATTCAACAATCGCTCTTGACGATGGTATTGTACCCCCTTTCTCGCCTCTGGAAGTGAATGGGAATAGTGTGAGCTGTTTGGGTCGTTTAGTGACCCTCGACCAATCAGGACTTCCTCTGCAGATTCAAAGCTTCTTCACTCCAGGAGTGACCCAAATAGGCAATGAGGGGCGAGATATACTGGCTTTTCCTATAAAACTCATAATAGAGGATTCAGATAAGGAAATCGTCCCTTGGACCGAATCAGGCACAGAATTTTTAAAAATTGCTGAAGGTGCTGTTTCCTGGGAAGCGACAAACACTTCTGGCCCTCTGACTATGACCTGCCTGGGTCAAATGGAGTTCGATGGCTGTGTCGAGTTCGATATCAAGCTGATCAGTGCAGAAGAAATAAATGTCAACGATGTACGTTTGGNAATCCCATTGCGTCGGGATGTAGCCAAATACATGATGGGGATGGGGTACAGAGGAGGTTTTCGCCCCAGGGGATTCAACTGGAAATGGAATTCGAAAAAGAATCAGGACTCGGCCTGGGTGGGGGATGTGAATGCTGGCCTTCAATGCAGTTTCAGGGATGAAAATTATTCCCGACCGCTCAACACGAATTTTTATCAGCTAAAGCCTTTGATCATGCCTCGGTCATGGTGGAATCAGGGATGGGGAGGATGCGATTTTCTGGAGGTGAATCAGGATACTTTTTTGATCAAAGCCTACAGCGGTCCACGGAGAATCAGAGAAGGAGAGGAGCTTCACTACATTTTTTCGCTTCTTATCACTCCCTTCAAAACCTTGGACACAAAAGCGCAGTGGAACACACGGTTCTACCATCATTTCAAGCCTGTGGAGGAAATAGCCGCAACCGGTGCAAACACGATAAATATTCACCATGCCAATGCCATTAATCCGTATATTAATTATCCCTTTCTCCGTCCTTTAGAGATGAAACAGTACATTGATCGTGCACACGAAAGAGGCATGAAAGTCAAAATCTACTACACTGTGAGGGAGCTGACAAACCGAGCACCAGAAATTTTTGCTCTCCGCAGTCTGGGAGAAGAAATTTTTGCTTCGGGTCCTGGAGGAGGTTTTTCCTGGCTTCAGGAACATCTGGTCTCCGACTACATCAACGGTTGGTTTGTTCCCAAATTGAAGGATGCGGCCATCATAAACAGCGGTGTGTCCCGATGGCATAATTATTACCTCGAAGGACTGAGCTGGCTTGTGGAAAATGTAGGCATCGATGGTCTTTACATCGACGATGTGGCCTTTGACCGGACTGTCATGAAACGCTTGAGAAAGATACTGGATAGAGCAAAGCAAGGAGCCCTTATCGACCTCCATTCTGCCAATCAGTACAACCCAAGGGATGGATTTGCCAACAGCGCCAATCTTTATCTTGAGCATTTTCCTTATATCAACAGGCTTTGGTTTGGCGAATATTTTGATTATGATTCTCAGCCCGATTTCTGGCTCATTGAAGTCTCCGGGATTCCGTTTGGCCTGATGGGGGAGATGCTTCAGGATGGAGGGAATGCTTGGCGGGGCATGCTCTACGGAATGACTGCCCGTCTTCCTTGGTCTGGAAACCCTGCTCCGCTATGGAAATTCTGGGATGAATTCGGAATGGACGATACAGAAATGATTGGCTACTGGGTTCCTGGCTGCCCGGTAAAAACAGACAATCCTGAAGTTTTGGCAACAGTCTACAAGAAAAAAGATACGGTGCTTATATCAATGGCAAGTTGGGCTCAGAAGACGACTTCCTGTCAGTTATTGATTGACTGGAAAGCTCTGGGCTTGAGCCGCAAAAAAGCCCGCCTCACATCTCCTGCCATCCAAGATTTTCAAGGACAGACGGCTTTTAAGCCAGATCAGCCTATCCCTGTGGAACCTGGTCGTGGCTGGCTTTTGGTGCTCAGCGAAGAATGATCTTTGCAGTTGTCGAAGTCAATAGTATCCCTTTTCCTCTGCTACTTCGGCTAAAATCTCGACGTTTTCCTTTTTTGTATGGGGAGCGATCGAACATGCGGTGCTCAATATATATCCTCCATTAGGCTTACCTACTCGCAAACAATATTCGGCGTCATCTCTGACAGTTTCCTTATTTCCATAAAGCAAAGTGTTNACAGGATCTATGTTACCTTTGATAAAAACCATATGTCCCACACGGTTTTTAGCATTGGCTAATTCGACATTCCCCAGAGGAGGCGGATCAAGACATTCCAGTCCTGAAATGCCTGATTCGACCATCATTTCCAGGCGGTCACCAATGGAGCCACATGTGTGCGTGTAGACGTGAATGTTTCGATCCCTGACGGACTGGGCTATCTGGCTTTCGAAAGGAAGCACATACTCCCGATAGAATTCGGGTGAGATGAATCCTTGTCCTGCAAAGGGGGATGAAATTTTTATGGCATCGATCTTCTGGTCTGTCATTTCCAGGGCAAGTTTTTTCACTCCATCTGCAAAACGCTGAAGTATTTTTTTGCATTTTGACGGATCCTGGAGGAGGTACATCAAAGCCTGTTTGAATCCGAATAGATTCAGGAAATAGTCAAACGGAGATGTTACCTCACCATGAATGGAGAATTCAGAGCCAGTTTTTTCATGAATGATCTGAAAAATGTCAAACTTGTACTCTGCATTTATGGCAAAATCCAGTCCCTGAGACACAGGAATGTATTCAATTTCATCCCGAATCATCGAAGGGTCGAGTTCTGCGATAGACGGCGTCGGGCCAGTACTCCGAGGATAGTTCCGGGGTAGGTCATCTTTGGGAAACTCGGTTTTGTCGCCGTTTCTCCAATGGACAATCAGTTCATTCTCTGTTTTTTCTATGCGTTTGATATTCGTCTCCCAATCAGGGGAATGTCCGTGGAGACTTATGAGTATGCCATCAAAGATGTATGCTCCTCTTAATTGAAGGAGGGCTTCAGAAAAAACTTGTGCGGAACACCAGAGTTCGATAGGGGAAAATCCTGTCTGTAACAGCATATGACCGATGCTCATCTGGCACATGACTGGAACCCGATCCGGCTTTTCCAGATTCATAGCCTTTTCCATGCGCTGCTTAGGGGTAAGATTCATAATTAACGCCTTGGTAGCATCCTTTTAGCTTTCTTATATACCACTTCGCCGCCTACTTTCAAACAAGGTTTATTTAACATAATTTAATTTTTTTGGTTCTCTTCTATTTAGTGTGGGTAAACTCTAATGGAAAAAGACATCAGGCATGTCGGCAGCGGCATTGAGGACCCCGTCCCAACCTGACCCAGCCTTCACGATTCGCCATCCGAGGGAACCCGGCAGAGCCGGGCTCCGAGTATGTATTGAGCATTGCTGTGTGTTAACAGAGATGCACGGAGAGAAACAGAAGACAACACGACAGTTTCCAAGAGTTATGTTGTAAGTTACGCAGGAGCCGAGAAGGGCGATAAGGGAATGGCGTTAAAAATCCGAACTAGAGCGAAGAACATGCCTTATGGAGAAGATAAACATTGATAATTATGCCTACACAAACTGGAAGAAAACCATTTTTTTCTTGAAATTATTGAGAATTGATAGGAAAATGGTGATATATTGTTAGTCAGCAAAAAAATCAAACCGGTTGTCTCGAAAGCTTTGCTCATATACCCTCGTTTTACTTTTCCATCCTTCTGGAATTATCGTAAAACGTGCGAGCTCTTAGGAGCATGTTACCCCGCTGCCCCTCTCGGTATGGCAACGGTTGCCGCTTTACTGCCTGAATCGTGGGATCTCAGACTCATTGACTGTAATGTGGAAGAACTCACAGAAAGGGATATTAAATGGGCGGACATCGTGCTCAGCGGAGGAATGATTTCTCAGCAAATCGAGCATATAAAACTTATTGAAAAAATTAAATCTTATAATAGAGTCCATGTTGTTGGAGGTCCTGATGTCACTTCGAGTCCGCATCTTTACGATAAAGCAGATCACCTCGTTTTGGGAGAAGCAGAGATTACGTTGCCCGAATTTCTCAAGGATTTAGTTCAAGCAAAAACCAAACACCTCTACACTCCTGGAGACGAAAAAGCAGACATTTCTGTATCTCCAATCCCTAGATTTGACTTATTGAAGTTTGACCGTTATTTGCACGTTGGAATTCAATTTTCGCGGGGATGTCCTTTTAATTGCGAATTTTGCGATATCATTGAGCTATTCGGTAGATCGCCGAGAACGAAGACGCCCAAACAGATCATTTCCGAAATTCAACGCCTCTATGACCTCGGGTACCGTGGTCACATTGATATTGTGGATGATAATTTTATCTCCCACAAAAAAGATGTGAAGATCTTACTCCCTAAAATGGAGAGCTGGCAAAGAAAATACCACTGGCCTTTCGAATTTACCATTGAAGCTTCCATCAACTTAGCAGATGACGATGAACTTCTCAATATGATGCAGAACGTAGGCTTTAGCGGTTGCTTCGTGGGCATTGAGACTCCTGATGAAGATGTATTGCTTTCTGTGCAGAAAAAGGTGAATATCAATCGCTCCATTTCTGATAGTATTCATAGAATTTATAAGCATGGCATGATCGTCAATGCTGGATATATTGTCGGTTTTGATGAAGAGAAAGGAAGCGTTAAAAATAAGATTCTCGATTGCATAGAGAAAACCTCTATCCCAGCAAATATGGTTGGGTTGTTGTTTGCTTTGCCCAATACACAGCTTACCAGACGCTTGGCTAGAGAGGGGCGTTTAAATACAGATTTTGACAGAGCTCATGATGAGGCTGGAGATCAATGTCTTGGCGGGCTAAATTATGAGACTCTCAGACCACGTGAAGATATATTCAATGACTTCCGACAAATCCTGTATGAGGCTTATAAACCGGAACGATATTTTAAGCGGATTCGGCGATTAGTCTTTCTCATGGACTGTTCAAAAAAGCGATTAAATCTTCCTCTGAAAAAGCGCATAAAAGATCTACAAGGATTTTTAAGATTGATAAAAGCCATGGGAGTCAAAGCATCGTACAGAAAGCAATTTTGGCAGACTTTATTTTGTTGTCTCTTCAGGAATCGAAGAGCTCTTCGTTATGGTGTCGCTCTTATGGCCCTTTACCTTCATTTTGGGTCTTTTATTGACACCGTTGTCAAAAAAATCGAAAATTCTTCATTAAGCGCTAAGGCAAAACAAGCTTTGCTGTAAGAACGAAGAAGCATTCTTAGAATTCAGTGTACTACTTATGAATTTTCTCGACTTCTAAGAGGACGCTGATCCGGGCCTAATCAGGGTTGAGGACACAAGGAAAAACCGAGATCCGAAGCCGCGCACACCCCATCGGAATCAAAGCGATCTCTTCGATTGACAGGTCAGAGCTTACCGGGCTGGGGGGAACTTTCCCGACCATTTTTCCTTCTGCCTGCCAGGAAGGAATCCTTTTTGCCCTGGCTTTTAAAATGATCGGAGCGCTCTCGTGATTGAAGGGCTGATAGGCAAGAGGTCTTTGTTCGGCTAAACGGATGGAGTCTCCTGGATTCTCGGGATCGATCAGCAGTCCGTAATTCCAGGGAGAGGAGGGAAGAATCTCATGGGCGGGCCAATCGTCTGTACCTCCATAGTAGTTCCATTTTTCCGCAATCTTAAGGGAATACCAGAGGGGACCTCTTTTGACGGACACCGCTCCACCGATATTTTCCCAGGTTTTGATTTCAATCTCCATGGGGAGTGTGAGACGGATTTGGTCGGCATTTCTCCATCTCCGGTTAACGGCCGCATAACACCCAGGCTCGAGCTGTACTTTCAGAGACTCTCCATTTATGGAGATCTGAGCCTTTTTGCACCAAGCCGGGATTCGTAAATAAAGGGGGAATTCCACAGAATGTTCTGTCCAGATCGTGAAATTGATCTCTTCTCCGAAAGGATAATCGGTATCTTCTGAAACACGAACCTCGATTCCATCAGCCACCTTTGCATTGACTTCTGAGGCTGAATAAAGGAGAGCTGCCAAACCGTTATCCAGAGTAGCCATCCAGAGATGTTCGGCATAATAAGGCCATCCAAAGGCCACATTGTGCTGGCAGCAGCGGTATCTCCAAGGATCATAAGAGACAAGCGTACCTGAATTCTGAAAATCGTGTTCTTCTGTGCTGTCGCAGGAGATGAGATTAGGGGCAGTGAGATAATGCAGGGCTTTGAGATCTGGGGTCATCGAGGCAGGAAAAG
>JGI24422J19971_10001313_pt1 | contig 15031 bp, 10 predicted proteins | sample DeeMarSWOR152_54_FD_19971 | JGI IMG/M metagenome (IMG submission 19971) | reverse complement strand
CCGCGGCGGCCGCGGAGCGTGGCCGTGAAGGCGAGTACGCCGTTACGAACACGCGCTCCTCGATGGACCCCTTCCTGACGTTCTCGGATGAGCGCGACCTGCGCGAGCAGGTCTGGAGGACATATTACAACCGCGGTGACAACGGCGACGAGAACGACAATAACGCGCTGATCCCGGAGATCCTGCAGTTACGCCACGAGCGCGTGCAGCTGCTCGGCTACGAGAACTACGCCGCCTGGCGACTGGAGAACCGGATGGCCAAGACGCCCGAGCGGGCCTTCGCCCTGCTGGAAGCGGTGTGGCCGGCGGCGATCGCCCGCGTCGATGAGGAGGTCGCCGACATGCAGGCCATCGCCGATGCCGAGGGCGCCGGGATCACGATTGCGCCCTGGGACTATCGCTACTACGCCGAGAAAGTCCGCAAGGCGAAGTACGATCTCGACTCTGACGAGGTGAAGCAGTACCTGCAGCTCGATAACCTGATCGATGCGATGCTGTACGTCGCCGGCGAGGTATTCAATTTCGAATTCACGCCGGTTCCGGAGGGCTCGGTTCCAGTCTTCCATCCGGACGTGAAAGTCTGGGAGGTCACCGATAGAGAATCCGGCGAGCATGTCGGGGTCTGGTATCTCGATCCGTTCGCGCGCACGGGCAAGCGGTCTGGTGCTTGGGCGTCCGCGTATCGCAACCATGAGACCTTCGACAGCCTGAAGACGCCGTCTGGCTCAAACAACTCCAACTTCATCAAAGGTGCGCCGGGCGAGCCGGTTCTCGTCTCGTGGAGCGATGCGGAGACCCTCTTCCACGAGTTCGGCCATGCGCTGCACTACCTGTCGTCCAACGTCGCCTATCCGACGCTGAATAGCGGCGTGCGGGACTACACCGAGGTTCAGTCGCAGTTGCTGGAGCGCTGGCTCCTGACGGACAGAGTGATCGACAACTATCTCGTGCACGTCGAGACAGGCGAGCCTATCCCCGACGAACTGGTCGCTAAGATCCGCAACGCGGCCACGTTCAATCAGGGCTTCGAAACCACTGAATACCTCGCTTCGGCGCTCATGGACATGATGTACCACACGATGGATCCGACGGGATTGGACCCGGACGCGTTCGAGCGCGAGGCACTCGAAAGACTCGGAATGCCGGAGCAGATCCCGATGCGGCACCGCAGCCCGCACTTCGCGCACGTCTTCTCGGGCGAGGGCTACGCGGCGGGCTACTACAGCTATATATGGTCCGATGTCTTGACGGCCGACGCGGCGGAAGCGTTCGCCGAAGCGCCGGGCGGCTTCTACGACCGGGAGCTGGCGAAGAAGCTGGTCGACAATCTTTTCGCCCCCAGGAACGCGGTGGATCCGGCGGACGCCTACCGGGCATTCCGCGGACGGGACGCAGAGATCGATGCACTGATGCGGGATCGCGGGTTTCCAGTTCCGTAGGCCGTCCATCACCACACCTGACACGTGCAAGGCGGCGGCTATATTGGAAGCACCTGGAGTTGGGCTGAGGAGGTCGTGAAGTAGATTCCCGCCAGCACCGGGGGACCTCAGCAGTGGTAGTACCTCACATACCTGGCTGCCTGATTAGTTGGCCTGCAGTAGCACTGTCGGCTCGCCGAGATGGACAACCCCACTCTACGAGTGGGGCGATAGCGATATCGATCTATAAGCTCTGGGACCTGTGACTCTAGTCTACTCACTTGGTTCACGCGACATCGATCGGCCGGGCATTCAGGCCATTCACGATGCCCAGGAGATGAATCTTGCCCTCGTGTTTGGTGCTGCATCTACAGCGAGGTCCACAACCCTGGACGCGGGTGTCATCTTCTTTGTGTTCGAGGTGGACAGCGTCGGCTCTTACGGTCGTTGGGAGGATGGGGGGCGTCGACTTCCCTTTACTCACGGCTACTACTGTGCGGAGCGGCTACCGGGATGAAAATTTCCAGGTTCAGCTGAGATGTGGCCTGGTATGCCAGCGGCCACTGGCGCCAGAATGTGTCCTTCTTACTCCGCTGATCATGCGTCCGGTTGGGGGGTGGGGTAAGAAGTGGGGAAGGAACATGCGACATCCTGCCCTATTCCTGTCAGTCTGATACGACGGAGGACGCCCGAAACACCGCGTGAATACCACTTCTTGCCGTATCTGACCACCTTGTCCGCCTGAATGGGGTTCAGGGGGTCGCGGGTTCGAATCCCGCGAGTCACCGCGCGTAATCGGCTTCTCTAGGAGCGCCTGGAACCGCGGGTGGTTGCGGAAGGTGATCAATGTCTAGCGGGATTCCTTAACAAACGTGAAAGCTGTCCAGCTCCCGTCCTCCTTCCTGGCCGCGAAGTCAATCATGCCATCCTCATTCATGTCCCAGAAGGGAACACGAAGCTTGAGGGCTGGGCCCATTTCTATTTCTATAGCGTAGTAATTACCCTCAGGGAGCGTCACCTCATACCACTCCTTGGCAACTCGGTCGTAGCATTGGATGTAGTCGGACGGTCTGCAGGTTGTGAGCCTCTTCATCGCCAGGAAGACGCAGGGGGGCGTTGTCACCTCGGCACCCGGCGTGACGCTCGGCGCCCAGACACCGAGGTACTTGCCCTGCGGCGAATGGAATCCCGCGTCGACAAAGTATCCATCCGGGTGTTGTATCGCGGAGAACACTCGGTTGTGCAGCCCGGTTGCGACCAGATCCAGAAGCCCGTCGCCGCTGAAATCGAAGAATTGCACACCATACATGAAAAGCCCATCTCTAGTGCCGAGCCAGTACTGCGGCCAGGGTATGGGCCAGGGAAGCTGGTATTCGCGCGTGATATCCTTGGAGTAGACCCACTGATGCTTCTCCTGCAACGCACCCAACAGGGCCAGTTGTACGTCGACGGCCGAGGCTGATTCCGGCACCTGCCATGCCGCCAGGATGCTGTCGTACTCCTGGGCGTCCATCATTCCCAGCCAGTTAGCCCTGACAAAGTCACGCGGGCCGTACTGCTCCAGAAATGCGAGAATCACAGCAGCCGAAGTGTCTTCCGCTGACCCAGCCTCTGCAGGCACGTGGGAAGCTGCAAGCCGATCGAACGTCCGCCTCTCCATGAAGCCCCGGGTCATTTCCCAGGCACTTGGGCTGCCAGTCGGAGCTGGGATCCAACCGAGCTCGGCCCAGAGGCGCTGTTGCTTCCGCCTGAGGGCTTGATAGGTCGAGTCCGTCGCCCAGCGGCGAAGTGTCTCCTCTCGCGCCGCCACATCGCGGGACGCGCGTGCTCGGGCCAGTGAATCGGACTGCAAATGGCGCCAGCCCTCGACATCGATCTCGATCAACGCGCTCAGGCCCCACGACATGTCCTTCACTATGTAGGCACCATAGAAGCACACGGGCAGATCGTTGGATTCTATCCAAGCGCAATCTACGCTCACCGCAGGTAGGGAGAGGTCGTGCAAACGCCTCACGCCGAGCGTCCCTTTGTCATTGACTACGACCAGCTGTATCGATGGAATTTCCCAATCGCCATCTGGCTCATAGCTGAGCGTGGCGAGGATGATAGATGGATACCTTCGGTCCGGACGGAGCGAGATAATCTCTAAGTCCTCGATCCATTTCCCCGAATCCCACTGTGCCTCCCCGACCACATAGTTGAACTCGTCACCGCCGCTCAGCAGAGCACGCAACGACGTGTCTGTGACGGCAAGCTGATCAACGTGTCCATCTTCGTCGAAATCGGCGGCGAATCTCTTGGGGATGTTCTGAGGATCGATACCGTGCTTCAGCACCTCGATCTTGTACCTTGCTGCTGTTGACTCTGCAGGGGCCCGCTCGCTGGCGCAAGCGCCAAGCAGTGGCAACGCGCTGCAGCACACCACGACGATGGATGCCGACGAATGCATAATAGCCTCCAACTGCCTAAAGATGAGTTGCACTCGCCGGGAGGAGCGGTGGTGAATCTCGACAATCCGCCGCATGAGACGAGACACCGAACTATCAGCAGCTGCAGGTTTGATGTTGGGCTGTGATTACAAGATGCGCTGCTGGCGGGTGAGAAGCAACGAATGACCACGGTAGTACCTGAACCTTGCGCTAAGCGGTCGGTGCGCTACGCAGGCAACGAACCCTCAGTACACCCGTCCCGATCGGTCCAGTTGGCGTGGCAGACGCCGCAACGCCTGGAACAGTGGGTGGTCTTACACCTGAGAAGCGTCTACTCCCTTGGCGGCGGCCCCGGGGTTGGGATCACGCACGGTCTCTACTCCTTGACGCCGGCCAGATCGAGCAGGAACGCGAACAAGAGCGCAGTTTCCTTCCAGTCCTCGTAGCGGCCGGGAGCGCCCACGTGACCCGCCTGCATGTTCGTCTTCAGTAGGAGCACGTTGTCGTCGGTCTTGAGCGCCCGCAGCTTCGCCACCCATTTGGCCGGCTGCCAGTACGGCACCATAACGTCGTGGAATCCGGCCGTGACGAGCATGTTCGGGTAGCCCTTCGCCTCAACATTGTCGTACGGCGAGTAGGACAGCATGTACCAGTAGTAGTCTTCCTCGCTCACGTCTCCCAGATCACCGTGGCTGCCGTCCAGCACAGCTACGTACGGCACTTGGGCAACGATCCCCTTAAACAGGTTGGGCCGCATGTTCGCGACTGCGCCCATTAACAAGCCGCCAGAGCTCAGGCCGTGAGCGAAGACCTTGTCCGGATTCGCATGGCCTTCACTAATCAGAAACTCAGCCACGTCGATGAAGTCGGTGAACGTGTTCTTCTTGTTCAGCCCACTGCCATCCTCGGCCCACTGACGGCCCAGCTCGTACCCGCCGCGGACGTGGGCGATGGCGTAAACGAAGCCGCGATCGATTAGGCTCAGCAGTGGCGAGTTGAACTCCGTATCTGCCGTCCCCGTGCCGTAACCGTATAGAAGTAGCGGGTTCTGGCCGCTCTTCTCGATGCCCTTGCGATACACGATGGAGACTGGGACCGAAACGCCGTCCCGCGCCGGCGCGTAGAGCCGCTCGGACACGTAGTCGGCCGGATCGAAGTCACCCAAGACTTCCTCCCGCTTCACCAGCTCTGTCTCTCGCGTGTCCATGTTGTAGTCGTACACGGAACTCGGAGTGGTCAACGATGTGTATCGATAGCGGAGCACGTTGGAGTCGAAGTCGCCCGCTAGGACGTCAACCCGATACGCCGGCTCGCCGAAATCGAGGTAACGCTCGCTCTCCCCGGACCATGGGCGGATGCGCACCTGAACAAGCCCGTCCTTTCGCTCTACCACCACTAGACGGTCGCGGAATACCAAGAAATCCTCGAGCAATACATCTTCTCGGTGCGGGATCACTTCCTCCCAATGCTCAATCCCGGTCGCGGTGACGGGCGTGCGCATCAGCTTGAAGTTCTGTGCCCCGCCGCGGTTCGTCCGAATGTAGAAGTAGTCACCACTATGCTTGAAGCTGTACTCGTGTCCCGGCTCGGGCGGCGCGAAGAGCCTGAACTCGCCGTCGGGTCGGTCGGCGTCGAGGTATCGCCACTCGGCGCCCGATTCGCCGGACGATTGGATCACTAGGTAACGGTTCCTCTTCCAGACAAGACAACGGCCGTCGCCTTCTTCGTGAACCAGTTCATCCTGGCTGGGATTGGTGCCGAGCACGTGACGGTAGATTGATACGGCCGCGGCTCGACCGGGGGGCGGGTCTGTTTCGCGTAGAAGAGCGTGCGGTTGTCGTTGGCCCAAGCCAGGTTGGCCGTGACGGAGTCAATGACGTCATCGAGGAATTGCCCGGCGTCGAGGTCCTTGAAGCGGATCGTGGAAAAATGACGCCCGACTGTGTCGACAGCGAAGGCCATGATGTTCTGGTCATCGCTGATAGCCGGAAAGCGCACTCTGGTGTAGGCGTGGCCCTCGGCGATCTTGTTGACGTCGAGCAGGATTTCTTCGTCGGCCCCGAGCGAGCCTCGCTTGCGGGCATAGATCGGGTACTCCTTCTCCTCCTCCCAGCGGTAGTAGTAGAAGTAGTCACCCTCGCGCCACGGCACGGAGAGATCGCTCTCTTTGAAGCGCCCTTTGATCTCCTCGAACAGCGTCTCCTGGAGCGGTCTTGTTCTAGCCATCACCGCCTCGGTGTAGGCGTTCTCCGCCTCCAGGTAGGCGGTCACCTCGGGATTCTCGCGCTCGCTCAGCCAGTAGTAGTTGTCGATACGGACGTGGCCGTGCGCCTCGAGGCGCTTCGGCACGACTTTGGCAACGGGAGGCAAGATCTCCTGTGGCGTTGCCGGGGCGCCTTTCTCCTGAGCCGCCAACGGGCTCGCTACGGTGTCGCTCAGGCATAGGATCACGAGCAGAGTCACCGAGAGGACAGCACCGCCCAGACGTGTTTCGCAAAAATCACGCATCTGGCTTCTCCTTGGGCCCGGCGCTTGGAGGCTTCTCAGCGCAGGCAGTTGCGGGCTGCACAAAGAACTGGCTAAAGGGGACCTCAAGGATGGACCGCTTGAGACGGAACACAGCTACTGCCAGCGGCTGAATGCTGATGGTTAGGCTGTGTACCCAACATGCGCAGCGCGCGAGCGGGGGGCAACCGGGCGGCGACGCTTAAACGCCGACTCGCTACGGCGTCCGTGAGCTACTCAGGCAATGAACCGTCAGCACACCTTCGTCTGGCGAGTCGACTGTAGACAAACCATTCGTCTCGATCGGGACTATCGGGATCGTCAACAGGCTGGAAGGCCGCTTCCTGTCTTGTTTCGAGTCCGATGGAACCCAATAGTCCTCGTGTCAAAGCGTTCTTTCAATCCGTTGGTTGGAGGTTGCGGATCGAAATACGCTAGACCGCCTGATTCACCGGAAGAATGAAAAAAGGCGGGCCGAAGCCCGCCAATCTCTTCTTGGAGGCCGCTCAGGCTATCTGGTGCTCTTGGGCAGTTTCACTCTAACGACGATACGCTTCCGACCTTCGAGTAGGTCGCGAATAGTTCGTTGGACAGCTTCATTGTTGTTCCCCCTTTCCTTCGCTTAGGACACCTAGTTGTAGGGGCGGACCACGACGACCGCCGTTTCAGCCTCTGCCGTCCTTCTCCGGCCAGAACTCCGTCGACCAGGTGAACCCGGCCTTGTAGACGGCGAACAGTACGTCGCCAGCGTAGCGGTGCTCGACCACCAGCGCCCCGTTGAAGAAGATCGCGTCCTCTGGCGCGGTGGCATGTAGCCAGTCTGCCGCCTCGTCGGTCAGGGGCCAGACGAGGAACACGGTGCCGTGGTTCTCGAAGACGAAGTGCAACATGTGCCCTCCTAGCTGAGGATGAGTAGGAGGGCGAAGGGAAGTCAGGGTGTGCCCAAAATTGTGCCCGGACCATTGAGACTCACCGGCACTGAGAGGAACTATCGAGGGGGTGGAAAGCCGCCTGTTGTCTAGATTCACGGATGTCAGTCCTCGATGGTTCACGTGCCGAAGCGACCTCTTAATCCGTAGGTTGAGGGTTCGAGTCCCTCCCGGCCTACTTGCAGCACAACAACTTACGGCTCCGCAACCTGGCTAGGCAGACCCAACGGAGAACTCTGATAACAAGCTCACACTCAATGGAGGTGCTTCACATATGCCGACCCCTGTTACGGTGCTGAGAGAGTGTGACATCTTCCTAACACGGAGCATGGGTCTAATAAGCCGTGCCATTCGATTCTTCACCCGCCACATCGGTGAGTCGCGCACCAAGGTCGACCACGTGGGCATCGTCGTTGAAGGTGGGCCGATCGAAGACGCGATAGTCGTCGAGGCGCTGAGCACCGGTGTTGTACGGCATCGGCTGTTTGCCCATTACAGCAAGAAGCGAAAGACGAAACTTGCGGTGTACCGACCGATCAACCTCACAGACGAAGAACGCGCCACCGTTGTCAGCGCTGCCGAGAACTACGTCGGTCGGAGCTACGGGTACATCAAGATCCTAGCCCACTTTCTGGATTGGCTACTACAAGGCGCGTATGTATTCCGCCGGCTGGCGTGCATGGACGACTATCCGATATGCTCGTGGGTTGTTGCATACGCCTTTGCCAAAGCCAGCAAGACCTTCGGCGTCGAACCGGGCGCTGCCTCGCCTGACGACATTTGGGACTTTGCTGTGAAGAACCCCGACAAGTACACGCTGGTCCGGCCACTGGCACCGCTCATCGAGGCGGCTCCATAGGTCTGAGCTTGCCTGGATCGCTTGGGCCGCGACTCACGGACTGACTGTCCGTGGGCTTGGGGCCCCGACCCCCACCGCGCCGGCTGCCAGGCCGCCGCCGGTGAGCAATGCCTCGAGGTTCTCTTTTCCCGCCAGCTAGTACCGCATCGCTACTCCCTTTTGGCCGAGACCGCCTTGGTTCTCTAGTATCATACAATACACAACGGTCCCGGGAATCATCGCGCGCCGGTCGGTCCCATCCTGAAACACGCCGGGAGGCAGGCTCGTATCGATGAGCGAGCGCCACCGACGCAAATCATGGCGAGGATCTTAACATCATGATGCATACAGCCTTCATGCGCACGCTGGCCGGCGCTTGTGTACCAGTGCTCTTCTTGGCCTGCGACTCGGGCCCCACCGCGCCGGCGGTGCCCGTCGAGGTCGTGCCGATGGAGGGGCTGCAGGGTTTCGAGGCTCAGCTCGACAGCCTGCGGGTCGAGCTCCAGATACCGGGCCTCTCGGCTGCCATCGCCAAGGATGGTGAGATCGTCTGGTCGATGGGCTTCGGCCTCGCCGACGCCGAGGAAGGAAGGCCGGCCACGCCCACGACACCGTTCCACCTGGCGTCGCTCACCAAGCCCTTCGCCGCGACGATCCTCATGCAGCTGGTGGAAGACGGGTCCGTCGGCCTCGACGATCCGGTCAGCGAGTACGGAGTCGACCTTGAGGCGAGCGGGGTCATTCGCGTCAGACACCTCCTCACCCACACTTCCGAGGGCGTGCCCGGCTCCCACTATGCTTACAACGGCGGGCGTTTCGCCGAGCTCGAGCGGGTCATCTACGGTGCTACCAACCGCTCATTCGGTGAGCTGCTGGTTCAACGGATCCTCCAACCGCTCGAGCTCAGGCATACGGCGCCGAACCCGCGACACCCCGCTTTCTCTTTCTCCGGCTTGGATCGTCATGCGTTCATCGCCGAGATGGCGGCGGGATACGAGCTGCGCGACTCCGAGGTCTACCCGATGGAGCAGCCTACCCACTTCAGTACGGCTGCCGGGCTCGTCGCTTCCGCAGAGGACGTGGCCACCTTCTCCCTCGCCATCGATAATGGCGCCTTCCTCGAGCCGGAGACCTGGGACTCGGTGTTCACACCGGCGGTCTCCAACACCGGTGAGACGCTGCCCCACGGGTTCGGTTGGTTCATCCACTATCACGAGGGCGCCAAGCTCGAGTGGCACTACGGCTATTGGGACAGCAACTCGTCGCTGATCGTCAGGGCACCGGAGAAGGGAATGACGTTCGTTGTGCTGGCCAACACGAACATGCTCAGCCGGCCTTATGGCCTGGGCCTCGATAGCAACGTGATGCGCTCCGACGTAGCGCGCCTGTTCGTCGAGCCGTTCGTTGTGGGTGACGGGCCGCTACCGGGTGGTTAGCCGGCCGGGATCTACACACGATCCGGCGTCAGGCCGATCTCGTTCAGGAACATGCTGCCGCCCGAGTCGCCGCCGCGCAGCCGAGGGAAATCGTGCTCGACTTGCCAGACTTCTCGGGAGCGGCCGAGAGTGTCATGCGCCTGGGCCAAGCCATCTTCGGGATCGAGGCGCCGGGACGCTTCAGGAACTCGAGATTTTCCTGCGGCTCGCGCCCACGCCGACGCCTTTCCCTGCGGATTGCCCTTCCCCGCAAAAGCCCTCGCTGGTCTCGTGCGGGCCGCCTGACCAGTTGGGCGGCAGCAAGGACCTCTTCGAGGAGCTCGGCCGCGACTTGTGCGATGCGGTCGTCCGTGCCCAAGAGGCACTCGACCGCCGACCCGTCGTCGGGCGCGCTCCGAGGAGCCGGCGATGATGAACCCGAATGGTGTGGTCAACCGCGCCGACGCGACTACAGGCGAGGCGCACGCGCGGCGCGCGGCGGCCGTGGATCTCGCGATCCTGATCGCGTTCATGGTAGCACTCAACGTGATCACCCTCCGCATTACAGAGCGGTACGCGGGTCCCATCACCGCATCGTGTACGATTGCGCTGATAGCCGTCCTGTTGCGGCAGCGTGGCATGCGCTGGCGCGATCTTGGAATGCGGCGTCCATCCCGCCTGCGCTGGCTGTTTGCGCAGGTGCCCGTGGTGCTGGTCGCCTGGCGCGCCGCGGCCGCCGGGGCTGCGGCGCTCGTAGGCCAGTACCTGCCGTCGCCGGACACCAGCGCGCGGTTCGGAGACCTCGCGGGCAATCTGCCAGCGACCCTCTGGTGGATCGCAATCGGATGGCTGATCGGCGGGTTCGCCGAGGAGATGATCTTCCGAGGGTTCGTCCTGAATCGTCTTGAGGCGCTTCTGCCACGGGGCGCACGGGGAAGCGTGCTGGCCCTGCTCCTGCAGGCGTTCCTCTTCGGCGCCGTGCACGCCTACAATCGCGGTCTGTTCGGCCTCCTCGTCCTCGGCACCGTCGGCGCAGTCCTGGGCGCCTTCTACCTCGTGTTCCGCCGCAATCTGTGGCCGCTGATCCTGGCGCACGGTTTGGGGAACACACTCGGATTCGTCGTACGCTATCTCGACATCAAGTGAGGGAACGCCAGAGAAACGCGCGTAGTCGCTCGCGGGTCATGCGCTCTGTCGGTAGACGGCACCCCGGAGCCCATCCCCGACGATCCCCGACCAACGCGATGATCGGGCGGGTGAAAGGCGTTGGCGCCCGCTCGCCTGACCGCCATCCTACATTCCCAGCCGGGCAACACCCTGTTCTTCAAGCTGACCACCGTGTTCTGAGCTTGCGCAGGAGGTGAGAGGACGCCCGGTCCTGAAACGCACCGACGCTAGCGGTTCCCGCTCTGCTCCCACGTGTTGTTCTCGTGATCGATATCCGGGAAACCATACGCGGCATCGATCTCCACGCGCACGACCGGTGAGCCGGGCGGGATCCGGAGCTCGGCCACAGTCTTGCCGCTGAGCCAGGTATCCACCGGCACCTCGCGGTTCAGGATCTCGCCGTTCCGGCGCGTAACGGTGACCCGCGCCGGCATCGGAGCCCAGCCGCGGTCCTCGATCACGATCGTGGTCCCGTTCGCGTCCGTCGTGACGCTGCCCACCGCCTGGTCCAGCGTCCAGGTCTCGAAGTACCAGGTACGCCAGAACCAGTCCAGGTCCAGCCCGCTCTCCGAGCTGAACAGGTTGAAGAAGTCCCACGGCTTCGGATGCTTGTAGGCCCAGGTTCGCATGAACTTGTGGTAGGCGCGCTCGAACGTGTCCGCGCCCAGCAACGCGCGCAGCGTGTTCAGCAGCGTCGCCGGCTTCGAGTAGGACGCGACACCGTAGGCGTCGCCCGGGTAGTGGTAGTCGCTGCGCCGCATGATCTCGCCCTCCTGTCCGCGGCGCGCCAGGCTGAGGTAGCCCTCGCTGCGACCCGCGAGGGGCTCCGGACCGGACCAGAAGTCGGCGCTCGCCCAATCGTCGTTGAACGATGTCGTACCCTCGTCCATCCACGAGTGGCGCCGCTCGTCGGTGCCGACGATCATCGGCATCCACGTGTGCGCCAGCTCGTGTGCCGTGAGCCCGTAGAGCGAGGTGTCCGTGTCCTCCGGGTCGCTACGGGCTCCCATCAGGGTCATCATCGGGTACTCCATGCCGCCGCCGATGATGCCGCCGCCTTCCACCGAGGTCATATGCGGCCACGGATAAGGGTAGCCGATCCAGCGTGAGTGAAAGGCGATGGAATGCTGGGCGTAACGGCACTGCTCGCGCCACAGCGGCGCGTCCACACGATAGAACGAGTTGATCAGCGTGTAATCNGTGACCCCATCGCCGTCCCGGTCGCCGACGGGCGTGCGGGCCGCGTCCCACANCGACTCACGCGTGGCGCTGAACGCGACATCACGAACCGTGTCGGCATGAAACCGCCAGCTCAGANAGCCATCCTCGGAGCGCTGCGTGGCCAGGCCGGGACCGAAGTCGGACTCGCTCAGCACGTGAACGACCTCGTCGCTCGTGTGCGCGCGCCGGTAGCGCTCCAGCACGGGGGACGGTAGTACCGCTTCAGGGTTCTGCAGCGCGCCGGTCCCCATGACAACCCATCCCTCGGGGGCTTCCACCGTGTAGTCATAGCCGCCGTATCCCATGTAGAACTCGGCGCCGCCGAGGAACTGGTCTGCCTGCCAGCCGACCACATCATCGTAGACCGCCATCTGGGGATACCAGTAGGCGAGGTGGAGCAGGTTGTCCTCGTTCCAGCCCAGGCGCGAGCCGCAGCCGCGCTGTGGTATCCTGAAAGCCCAGTCGATCTCGATCTCCAGCGAGTCGCCTGACATCAAGGGTTCCGGCAGCAGAATAGTCAGACTGGTGCCTTCGACCGCGTAACCGGTGCTCCCGCCCCGCCGTATGATTTCTTGAAGCTCACCACGTGCGACGGACATGTGCTCGATGTCGGTATCTGCGACGGCGATGCGCTTCAGCTCGATGCCGCCGGTGATCTCTGCGGGTCTGCGTCTTGCCGCGCCCTCGCTGTGCAGGTTCAAAGGCAGCAGCAGCACCACGAAAGGCAGTGCGTCGGGCGATCGGTTGTGGTAGAGGATGCGACCGCTGCCTTCCAGGCGCTTCTCGTCGGGCAGGAGCCGCGCTCGCAAGGTGTAGTCCGTCCACTGCTGCCAGTAGTTGGAGCCCGGCACTCCCGTGGTCGTACGTGTGCCGTTCGCGACGGCCCGCTTGAACTGGCCCGAAGGAACGACCGGGTAGGGAATCGGTCTGTCAGAACTCTGCGCCGGCAGCGGCGCTGCCGCTCCCGAGCAGAGTAGCGTGGCGACGGCGATTGAGCGGGCAAGTCCTCGCATTCCGTGTTCCTCCCATCGGCAAGTCGTGACCGATCGTGGTCGGGCGTCCGGTCAGGCAGTCCGGACCGGACGGCCGAGTCGAGCGGTGTGCTGGGGCTCTCGTCGGGTACCGTAATCTTTGGCCGCTGGGGTCTGGAAGCCAGGGGGTGTTCAAGCCTCGCGCCGCACCGTCTCCCGGCGGATCTCCGACAGGTCGTCGAGTGCCGTGGCTGGCAGCTCGGCGCGTGTCCAGGGGCAGCGGATCTGAGGCCCGATGTCGTAGCAGGGGATCGCCCACAGTTCCGGGTCGCCGACTTCGAGGTGCAGGTCCAGCGAGCCGATGTCGGCGGCCCGGTCGATCTCGGCCAGCACGTAGTGGTAGGCGATCTTCATGGCGTCCTGGCTCGAGATGGCCGCCCCGGGAGCCTCGGGCCCGTGACCGCGTCGCATCTCCCAATCTGGTTGGATGCGTGTGTAGACGAGCCCCCACTCGCCCACGTAGGTGGGGCGGTGGACGGCGTAGGCGGAGACCCAGGCGCGCCGGATCTGTGCAGCACGATCCCGAGCCGTGAGCTGTCCCTCATCGGGCAGAACGCTGGTTGGCTTCGCGAAGACCGCCACGCTGAAGCTCCAGTACGGCAGGTAGAGCAGCGGATGCGAGGCGACGGCGGGCGGGGGCACATAGAGGGAGGGCCGCTCGTCGAGTTCGGCGCCATCGATCTCCCAGGCCCGACCACATTGCGGGCAGCGGAAGGCGACATCGTTCGAGGCCGCCGGCAACGCCGCCCGGCAGGCACGGCAGCGGAGCACCAGGACGCGAGGCTGCTTCGGGTCGGCCGTCATGGCGATCGGCTCGGCAANGTGTCCGGCTCCGGCCAGGAGCGTAGCGTCCAATCCGGTCGGTTGGCGCGCCACAGCGCGGCCCCGGTGGCCAGCACGCCGACGGAGAAGGCGAGGACGGGATTGACCACGGCCGTGCCGCTGAGGACGGCGTTCAGCGCTTGGCCGAGCCCTAGCGCACCGAGCGCGGCCAGCGCCGCCCAGCTGAGGCTCGAACCGGGGTAGGCCTCGGGCAAGCACCAAGCGACGATCGTCCCGGCGATGCCGTCCACCACGATCTCATGGTTTCCCGCCGCCGTTTGTATCGGTATCGACCAGAAGGGGAAGAAGAGGGTGCGTCGCGACGTGGCGACCACCTCGGCTGCGCCTTTCTCGCCGAACTGGCGCTCGATGAAACGACGTCGGGCGGTGGCGGCCGGCGACTGTTCCTCCGCATAGACCGTGGCGCGGCGCTGCGCCTCCACGAGATCGAAGCTGCGCAACGTCGCCAGCTTACGGGCGGCACGTGCGTCGTACATCTTCAGGTCCCAGCGGGTTCGTGCGGCCGGGACGAGCTGCTGGAAATCCGAGACCATCACCTTGGTATCTTCCCGCTCCACGTAGACCCATTCGCTTTCCACGTCCGTGCCGCCCTGCGGGGAGTAGACGGTGCGGTGCACCCGGTGCCGTTCCGGCACCTTGCGGTCGAAGATCCCGACCCGGCGGCCGGCGATCTCGTGGAAGGGGACGAGCAAGAGCTCCGGCCGGCCGAGCAAGCCGACCTGGCGTCGGCTCTCCAGCCAGACGCGCGCCGCGTTCACCGCCTCCAGGCCGCTGAGTTGCGCGACGGCCTCGTAGCGCGGCGTGTCCGTCTGGGTCAGGCAGAGGCGTGCGCCGCAGCGGTCGCACTCGGTTATGCGTGTGCCCTGCCGGACGACGCCGGGGGCGCCGCACTGCGGGCAGGTCAGGGGCAGCAGCTTGAGCTCGTTCATGATCGCTGCGCCCTGGGTGCCTGGATCGGACGCTGCAGCGCGCAGGCCGTGAGCCCGGCGAGCAGGACCACCGCCAACGCTGCCAGCGGCAGGGGCAGGAACGTTGCCGCCGCGATCATGGCGGCGGTGATCGTCCAGGCGAGGTTGCGGCGCCGATAAGTCGTCTCGACCGGCCAGTCGACGTCCACTTCGCCGCTCAGAGCATCGAGCCGGAACTCGAGGGTCGCGCCAGCGACACGGACCTTGCCCGTGTAGATGGGGCGGTGGATCAAGCGAACGGTCTTGATGGCGATCGGGCGGCCCGTG
>JGI24422J19971_10001311_pt1 | contig 15033 bp, 14 predicted proteins | sample DeeMarSWOR152_54_FD_19971 | JGI IMG/M metagenome (IMG submission 19971) | reverse complement strand
CATGATTCCGTTAGCGATTCGCCCTATTCGGTGTCCGCTTCTNCCCACGCGCTGAATAAGCCTCGTCGCCTGCCTAGGGCTCATGTACTGGATGACTAGGTCAATGCGACCTATGTCGATGCCCAATTCCAGCGAACTCGTCGCGACCAAACCCTTCAGAGCGCCTTCTTTCAGACCCTTCTCCGCTGCTATGCGTGATGGCTTGGCCAAAGAGCCATGGTGAATAGAAACCGGGAAGTTGACGTCCCACACCTTGAACCGGCTGGCCAAAACCTCTGAAGCTGCCCTCGTGTTTGTGAATAAAAGTACAGACTTCTGTTTTTCGATGTACTGTCGAATAATGCGCAGTCGAGCTGCAACTTCGGGATGCGTGAACAAGGTCGACGCTAATTCCGTGTCATCAGGCGTGGGCTGTGGAAACAGGATTTCCAGTTTCGTCTGGCGTGCAACAGGCACCTTTACGATCTCTACACTTCTTGCTGTGCCTACCAAAAATTGTCCAACTTTCTCTGGGCTGCCGATTGTCGCTGATAACCCAATGAGCTGGAAGTCTTTGCCTGTTGTCCACCTTAGCCTTTCAAGTGCTAGGCTGAGTTGACTGCCTCGTTTGCTGTCCGCCATTTCATGCACTTCGTCGACTATGACCCAGCGCACCTGCTGCAAATGTTGACGCATAACCCAGCCTGGCAGAATAGCCTGTAAGGTTTCAGGTGTGGTAATCAAAATATCTGGAGGACTGCGTGATTGACGCGTTCTTTCCCGTGTCTCTGTGTCTCCGTGTCTAACTGCCAGTTTGATGTCGAGGTTATTACACCACCATTCTAAGCGCCCAAGCATATCACGATTCAAGGCTCGCAGAGGCGTAATATATAGAACCTTGATTCCTCGTGAGCGCTCAACGGTAGTCAGCAGCATGTTGAGAACTGGTAGAAACGCGGCTTCCGTCTTACCGGTGGCTGTCGGCGAAATCAGGAGAACGTTCTTGCCTTCTAGAATCTTTGGCATAGTTTTCTCTTGCGGTTCTGTTGGTGTTGAGAATCCCCTCTGCTCAATCAAGCGCCGAATGGGCTTGACAAACAAGTCGAATGCTGTAGGCTTCCGCGTTTCGCGGGTTTCCATGGGTTACTCGCGTGTCCGTTGAACCAAGTGCATTCATACAAGAATAGGCTTCACTAAAAGGGTTTTGGAAAGGCGGAATTCAGGTGCTAAGGAGCAAAGAAATGTTTATAGCAATATCAATCACTGCTTCAGTGTGGGTCTCATAATTTGGGGCAACAGAAACAGTCCTAAAGAAATCGACGTTTCAAGCGCGCGTAAGAGCTGTGATGAAAGATTGGAGAGTCGTCTTAATCTCGGCTATTGTTGTTCCACTAGTTCTAATTGGACTATGGTTAGCTTTTGATGTGACCGTGGGCATCGTTCTCTTGGTTCTTGGTCTAGTTCTTCTGGCTTTTTCTGCTAATAAGGCAGTTGGGCACTCCGTGAGCGTTGCTTCCGCATTGGGGATGTCTCCTCTCATGATTGGTCTGGTAATAGTTTCACTTGGCACAGATTTCCCTGAGATTGCCAACTCAGTTTTCTCGTCAGCGCTGGGTCACGGCGACATCAACGTTGGGGACTCGCTTGGATCTGTTCTGACACAAATGACGTTGGCATTAGGGCTTCTTCCATTTTTTGGAAGGCAGTTCAGAGTCAAGAGAGACGAAATAATCGTTCTAGGAGCTTGCGAGATCTTGGCACTAATCGCCACGATTTCAATGGTGGAAAAAGGGTACATTTCTCGGATGAACGCTGTTTTCCTAGTGGCTAGCTGGCCCATCCTCTTGTTGATCACTAGAAGCCTTATGCAAGAACCTGTATCAATACAGCGCTCAGGTCAAAGACTGTACCATCACCTTGCACTTGCGCTTCTGGGGTTCGTGGGCATTGCTGCCGGATCATTTATCGTTATTGAATCGGTGATATCTATGTCAGGAGCCCTAGGTGTGCCCGAGTACTTCATCAGTTTCTTTGTGGTCGGTCTGGGAACTTCTCTACCAGAGATTGTAGTTAACTTGACAGCCATCCGAAGGGGGCAGTACGAGATTGCCATAGGAGACGCAATTGGCAGCTGTCTTGTAGATGCCGGTTTTTCCATTGGAGTTGGCTCCTTGCTCTTTGCACCGATCACGATAACTGCAAGACTTGCAGAAACCACGGGCCTATACGCATTGCTTGGTTCAGTCATAGTGATATCGGTGCTTGCAATGCGCCAAAAGCTGGATAGAAAAGCTGGAGTGATATTTGTTATTCTTTACCTTTTTTCTTATGTGACGTTAAGTGCATGAAGAAGGGGGTGTCTTCGGTGAAGGAGATGCCTGCATGTTCGACCTTTTGACTCGGCGTCTCGAGAAATGACTTCAAAAAATACATCGAGTGCGGTAAGCTTATTTTGTTTGCTGCAATTCTAAGTGATTTTGCGGTGACCGCACATGGATGTCATAGTGCATCTGATGATAATCCTCGTTGCGTTGGTGGTTCTCGATCAGGCGAACCACTTCACAATAAAAAACGCGGTGAAAGTTTCAGACATTACTCAGCTTGGGAAAACGGCAGTTGGCTTCAGCTTGCTAGCTTTTTCCACATCATTGCCCGAGTTGAGCGTCGCCTTTATTGCGGCGTCCTCCGGCGAGCCCGCGATTTCAGTCGGCAACGTTTTGGGTTCCAACATAGTGAACATCTGCCTCATTATAGGGGTGGCTGCGTTGATTCTTTCTCTGAGGCATCGGGGCAAGGTTAACGTTATCTCCTCCTTTGCACGTGAGGAACTTGGCAGTCTCTATTTTGGTTTGTTTATATCTTCAGTAATCCCGCTTTCACTCGTCTATATCATTGAAGCAAGTTGGTTTGTGGGCTTGGTGTTGATCTTGATCTTTATGTTCTACACGTATCAACTCTCGAAAATTCGTATTCCTTCAGCGGAGGGGACAGCCGTCTCTGAAGAGGAGAAAGGCAAGCTGAAGAGGTATGTTTTCTACACGCTTGTGGGTATTGCAGGTGTTATCACAAGCGCCTATTTTCTTGTCGAATCCGCAGTCGTCGTAGCTGAATCAATCGGTGTTCCTGAATCGTTAATCGGAGCCACCATAATCGCTTTCGGCACGAGCCTGCCGGAACTCAGTTTAAGTCTGAAGGCTTTTCTTAAGGGGCACTCGTCGCTCGCCTTGGGTAACATCGTTGGAAGCAGTTTTATGAACATAACATTGATTTTCGGAATCACGCTTTTTGTTCCCATGTTGCTGGGGTCGCCGATATCAATGGATATGCGTGTTTTCCAAAACCTCATCATCTTCTCGCTTATTACTAACTTGTTTTTCTGGTATTTCTTGTCCATGGGCAGGCTGAGCTGGAGAGAGGGTGCCATATTTCTGTTCATTTATTTGCTTTTCCTAGCGACAACATTCGGTGCGATTCAGTTGCAGCCATTGGCGACTTGAAGTAGCATCAAACCGATCGATTTGAGCTTGGTGTGTCCCGTGAACTATGACTAACCGAAAAGAAAGTAAACATGTTAGCTCTGATGTGGCAAGAATAGAGGCGCTTTGGGTGAGGAAATGAAACAGTACTTGGTGTTCATAATCTTGAAAGGCAACAAGACGGAAAGACTGAAAGACCATATTATCCTCAAGAGGATTACTGCAAACGACGCCAACGAGGCGGTGGAAAGAGCCACAAAAGGCAAGATATTTGAAGAAGAAGGTTTTGAGATAGTCGCTATTGAAAATGTGTGAAGCACAGACTTGTAGACTAAAATAAGCCGACCCTCAGTCTAGTACAGACCAATGGAAAACTCTTTATGCAAACAGGATGTTTGAGTGAAGGTTGTGATTTGTATTGGACGGCGGTGTTTCGCAGGCTCTACTGGTCAGCGCCGTAATCATTGTCATAGGCTTCTTGGGCAACGCACTTTTTGAGCGCACTGGACTGCCCGACATGTTACTTTTGATCGTTCTTGGATATGTGGTCGGCCCTTGGCTTGGCCTTTTTGATCCGTTGTCTGTTGCCGCCCTAGCGCCGTACCTTGCAGCGTTAGCGTTGGTCTTCATCCTATTTGATGGCGGCATGCACATGAATATTCATCAGGTCATCTCTGAAAGCCCCCGAGCAATACTCTTGGCCGTGCTAGGGTTTATGTCCAGTCTGTCAATCATCGCAGCGTTCATGACATATCTAGTAGGAGTGCCATTGCTTCACGGAATCCTATTTGGAAGCATTTTCGGCGGCAGCAGTTCCATCGTGGTGGTCTCTCTCGCTCGGAAGATTAACGTAAGCGAAAAGTGTTCCACGATTCTGACCTTGGAATCGGCAGTCACAGATATACTCTGCATTGTGGTTTCTTTGGTTATCATCGGTGTAATTTTGACTGGGCAAGTAGACTTCTCTCTTGTCGCAAGAGATATCGGAGTCAAGTTTCTCATCGGTGCCTTAGTCGGCGTAGCCCTAGGACTTATCTGGCTGTTTTCGCTCAAAGGCGTGGCTAGGCAGCCTTTCTCTTACATGCTTACACTGGCTATCGTGTTGTTCGGTTACACAGCATCCGAATACCTTAACGGAAGCGGAGCGCTGAGCTCCCTGCTTTTTGGTTTAATTCTGGGAAACGAAAAGAGCATCTTCAGGGCGTTGAAACGTGAACAGGTTGGAAACGTTGCAGTGGACGGAGGCTTAAGGCGTTTCGAGTCGGAAATCGCCTTCTTGATAAGAACGTTCTTTTTCGTTTTTCTAGGCTTGATTGCCATGATATCTGACTTGTGGTTCGTCTTCATCGGCGCGATTTTATCGCTGATGCTTCTGCTTATCAGGTTTGGAGTTGTCACCTTAGGCACATGTCGAAGTGAGCTGCGGAGCGAACGCTCTGTCATGGGCGTGGTCTTGACGCGAGGTTTAGCTGCCGCTGTTCTGGCCACATTGCCCTTACAATATGCTGAGGCAGACCCTGTCTTCCAAGAGTTGTCACCGCTCTACATCAATTTGGCAGTTATCATCATAGTCTCCACTACTATCATCGCAACCTTGGGCGTATTCGTCCTACGAACCACGAAGAAAAAGCGCTGAAGGAAAAAGTCTGGCAGGCTGCAACAATCACTCTTCGATTATCCGGAGTGGAGAAACTCAGCTCCTTTCAAAACGCATCTTAACCAATCAGCGATTCTCCCAAAAACAATAAAAGCGATTAGCGTCTTCTTTTAGGACGCCAAAATGAAAGAGCATTCAGACTTGGACTTCGTTGCAGGGAAAGAATCAGAAGAGAAGCACAAGGCGTTGCACAAGTGTTGTGGAAATTGCAGGGGTCACAATGCTTATCGATATCCAGAGACTATTTTCTGTTTCGCCAGATTATGCGAGAATGAAGACCCTATGAGAAATATCTTTGATACCTGCGATGAATGGGCAGTCAAGGAACAGGGTTGCGTCTGCATTGAAGATGCGCTGAAAGCGTTACAAAGTCGGAATCACTCTTAGGGAGACTAATGGAACATCAGATTAAATCAGACATAGCAGGAGCCGTTTGGACCTCGGAAAGATGAATATGTTGCACAATTTGAAAGAGACGCTTCAGAGAGAGGACGTTGGCCCCAGCATTCGTAGATTTTTCATCAACACATTGTTTGATTCAACGTTTATGTTGCTGGGAATAATTGTTGGAGCGGCTTTTGCTCCAAACGCTAGTCTGGGAGTTGTCTTGATTACAATGGTGTCGAGCAGTTTAGCCTTAGGCGTATCAACTGGGGTCAGTGTGTATGAAGCTGAAAGTCTTGAGCGCGAAAGAAGGATATCGGAACTTGAAAAGGCACTTTTTCGTGATTTGAGCGGAACTCGGATTGAGAAGAGAGCCAGATCCGTCATAGCAACGGTGTCAATCATTAACTTCTTAACTCCTCTTATCTCCTGCGCCGTTTTGATATCTCCTTTGGCACTAGCCGCTTGTAACGCCTTGACGGTTGACATCGCAGTCTGGCTCTCCATCATACTGGCTTTAAGCACACTTTTCAGTGCCGGTGCTTATTTCGGAAGACTTGGGAAAAAGAACCCTTGGATAAAGGGCTTGAGAATGGTAGTCTTCGGACTCGTGGCATTTCTAATCGGTTTTCTACTGCAATCTCTTGTTCAAATATAGGCTCTTCAACCGAAGAGGTCAGCTAAGGGGACGGCGGCTTCTGTATTGGTTGTTTTGTTTTTGATACGCTGATTTCGTCTACTCCCTTTATTGATATGCCATATTCCTGCATGATTTTTGATATGCCGTCGTACTCAACGTCTGGTCCTCTTACAGTGAGTTTTATCGTCTCAGTCTTAACGTCAACATCAGTGACCACAATGTCACATTCTTCAACGCCGCTCACCGAGCATATAGCTTCAGATAGCTGAACAAGTGGGGTTTCTCGAGGCTTAAGAGCCTCTACGAGTACCCTTCTGATGTGAATGGCCATTCCATTTCAGCTCAAGTTTTAATCAAGCCTTTAATCTCCCTTCTCAGTCGTATAAATAGTTCGCTCCAACACCTAGGAAAACGTAGGCATCAATGCAATCTTGAGTGGGCTGTCTCAAAGCAATCTCTTGTGCATTGTATCACGTGCGACCTGTGTGCAGAAAAACGATACGGGTTTGCGCGGACAGGTAGAAAAGACACCGATCCTGTTCCGAAAGATTGATACCATGGAAGTGGAAACAGTAGGGAAGAAAAGCTGAGACTACCTGATCCCTGATCATTTTGGTCTTCGATAGCATAGTCAAAGCTTTCATCACAACGCAGAAAAATATTGGAAAAACATCAACAGCGAGATATGGAAATTGCAGATCGCTGGAATCGAAGTCATTCAAGTCGTTCAGGTAATTATAGCTCTAGTGGCTACCTACGTCATAGCGAAAATTGCGTCGAGGACACTAGCAAAGATCTTTGAAAAGACGCCGTTCCCCGAGACCATTGAAAAATGGATTACAAGAATCTCCAAGTATACAGTGTATGTAATCGGTCTTTTCGCGATAATTGGGATTTTTGGTTTTGACCTCACTTCGATAATTGTTGGATTAGGAGCGTTCAGTATCGCAATAAGCTTTGCGATGAGCACGGTCATCCAAAATTTCGTGTCAGGATTGCTTGTCCAAGCTGACAAGGCCTTCTCAATCGGAGATGACATAAAAGTGCAGAATTTCGAGGGCAAAGTTCAGAAAATAAGCGTTAGGACAACCGTCATTGAAACCAAAGAAGGCGACGTCGTTTTCATACCGAATTCCGTCTTCATCAGCAACCCAGTTGTAAGAAAGAAAAAAACCGATGATCAGTCTGTGCTACAGTAGAAAGCCTTCGGCTGGAACGCTCAAGAAAGGTAGTGTTGAGAGAAACGCAAAGATCTCCTGCATTCGTTCCTGGCGATGAAGATAGTCTCTTCTTGTGAGCACCTAAATGCGCTAGTCTGTCCCAAATTGCGGAGTGAGTAACGAGCAACTATTTTGGCTGATTCAGGAGGTTGATCCACGCGTTTAAATTCCTCCTGAATCCGATAGCGTTCTCTCTTGCAAATCGAGGTGCAAAAAGCATTAATGCCCACAACTCTCTTTTGCATTGCGCGCATTTCGAAGGATTGAACAAACAACGAATCAGGGAAGCCAGCGCCCACCTTACCGTAAACAGAGATATGAATGATCTCCCAATCTTAGCGCGCATATAGACAAATCGAAAGACATCTCGAAGGATATTCGTCTCCTCTCGTTCTGGAAAGGTTTCTTCTCTTCTATGCCCGATCAGAAAGTGGTTGTCGCGGATTGCGATCTCCTTTTCGCTAAGAAAAGCTCTCAGGTCCCATGCGTACGCGTGATCTTCGCCCCTTGCAACATACGGATCGAAAGGTAGGTTACAAAAAACCCTCTTGCTCAGAATGAGTGCGCCTCCCAACATGTGTGGGGGGTTTATCTTGTACCGTGCAGTTTCGACGGATAGTGATTGTTTCAGGAATGCATCCATTCCGCGCAGAATTCCCACAGATTTCTCCAAGACCCCTTTTCCAGATGCCGTCTTGTGTTCTGATCCCGGTTGGTCTTTGTAGTTTCCGGCGATCGCGACGATGCTTCTTTGCTTCAGCTTCTGCTGTATTAGTTGGAGTTGCTCTCTGAGCTTTCCTGGTTGAAGAATAAGGCAATCATCATCCAAAAAGAAGATAACATCGGGATTGAAGAATTTTACTGCACTGTAGATTCCTAGATTCCTGGCGGGAGAGTAAGGTGCAAACCGAAGACCGACTCTTGTCGATCTCGATTCAGCTTTTCTTCCATAAAGGCATCCGACAAAGTCATCAAATGGCGAACGTAATCCAGTGCAGTCTTCTATGAATTTCCTCTCGCCTTGGGTCAGATTTGCTTCATCGAGGTCTTTTTCAACATAGTTTCTAGCCTGAATGGAGCTGAGTTGAATAGATCTGACTGAATGTGATCTAAGAGACTTCATAATCTGCGAAAAATTGGCGGGACTGCTGTCGTCTATCAGGACAATCGAGTAAGAGTGCAGTTTTGCTTGAAGGATGGACCATATTAAACGGTCTACCATTTGAGGGCGATCTTTTGTTATGATAACCAATGCGAGATTCATGTCGATCATTTCATTGCGGTTGACATAGTCAAGTCAGGACTGTGTTGATTTCTTTCTTACAACCCGAAACATTTAACTCTATTACTGACGAGTTGCTATAGAGTATTTCTGGATGGAAAGCTAAATCTCTAGCCATATATCCCAAAATTGGCTAGACTTTCAGGATTGGAACTCGCCCCTTCGTGAAATTGGTAGTGAAAATGCGAATTGCATATGTTCGTTGCTCGGTGCATGCTGGTTCAGGACTAGTTAACCACATCATCGAAATCGCCAAGAGAATCAAGTGCGCAGGAAATGAAGTTGCCATTGTTTGCCGTGAATGCGAAATCAATCCAAAAAACGCGCCAATCCAAGAGCTGAAGTATTGCGGGAGCAAGGTTCCTTTCCTGAGAAATCTGATTTTTCCATTCAAGAGTTTAGGGGTCTTAAAGAGGTTCGATCTGGTACACACCCAATATCATCCAGGCATCTTCGCGGGTGATGTTGCCTCGATATTCATGAATAAACCACATGTTTTCACCTACCACGGTTTCGCTCCAGTCAGAGCTTGGCGTAGTTATAAGCAGAAAATAAAGATGATTGATCATAGACTTGAGACATTTCTTGCACTTCGTTCAAACGTGAACAAAATAATCACTGTCAGTCACTTCCTAAAGAAGGAACTGACAGAGAAATACCTTCTGAACGAAGACAGAATCGAAGTCATTTATAACGGGGTGGACACGCGACGATTCATTCCCAATGTGAGCGGACAAAGCATAAGAGACTCTTTCAATCTGGGGCATTGTCCAACCGTTCTGTATTTTGGCAGATTGGCCCCCTACAAAGGAGTGCAGTTTCTGATTGAGGCGATTCCGCAAGTTCTGAGGGAATTGCCAGAAACGAAGTTCCTGATAGCTGGAGCTAGGCGTTACGATGCAGCAGACATAGGGCGCCTAGTGAAGAAACTGAATGTTAAAAGCTCAGTTATTTTCACAGGATACGTTCGCAATCGAGACGTTCCCAAATTCTATGCTTGCTGCGACGTTTTCTGTTATCCCAGCCTCTGGGAAGGATTCGGATTGACTCCTGCTGAGGCACAAGCTTGCGGAAAACCGGTAGTAGCCTTCAACACTTGTGCTCTGCCAGAAGTTGTAAAGGACAAGCACACAGGATTGCTAGTGGAATCTNGAAACGTCGAGGCACTTGGGGATGGGCTTGTTTCCCTTCTTCAAAACAAGGAAAGTTGCCTTCGTATGGGACTCGAAGCTCGAAGTCGGNTGGTCAGACTTTTCTCTTGGGATAAAGCGGCAGAACAAACTTTGAAAGTCTATCGTGAGGTGCTGTCATGATGTCGCTGGCGGTTCTAGATATGGATGGGACCCTCCTGAAGCGTCGCACAGTTGATGTCTTATGCAAGAACTTAGGTCTCAACGAAAGACTACGAGAAATCGACAAGGAATCGAAGTCGTTAGAGGATTGCGAAATAAGTGCGAAAATTGCTAACCTGTTTTCAGGGGTCAAAGCTTCAAGGATGGAAGAAATTTTTGACAAAATACAACTCGTGGAGGGAGCAGAGGAATTTGTTGATTTCCTCAAGTCAAAGGATTTTGTGACCGCAATAATTACCGACTCCTACGTTTTTCTTGCGTCACGACTTGCTCGCAAAGTTGGGATAGATGTGGCAAGAGGAAATGAGTTAGAGTCGGTTCATGGAATCGTGACAGGAAGGATAATCAAACCTCTAGGTTCGAAAGAGAAGAGACAGAAAAAACATCTGAAAACAGCCTTCTCAAAACTGCGAGCAATGAACGATTTGGTGAAAGAATTTTCGATTCAAGGCAATAGAACGCTCGTCGTAGGCGACACTCAAAGCGATTCATTGGCAATTCAGAAGGCGCGAGTCGGAATTGCCTTCAGACCCAANGATGAGTCCATAACGAAGGTTGCAGATATAGTCATACGCACGGATTTCTACGACTTGATAAATTCGCTGAAACCNTTTTTAGAANGCTGGTCGATATCTAGAACGGANAACGATGTTTCCGAAAGAAAGCGAAGTGCTGGATNTAGGTGATTACCGAAGATTCCAATTTACTGAATGCATAAAAGAGAAGTTCAGTACGTCAGTATTGGATGAAGGCGGCCTNTCGTCTCCGTTATCCATTTCTCTGGTTATTCCCACGAAATTCGAGCCTGAAGGCATTCTGGAAATAGAAGAAAAGACCCTTCACCGTATACTCGCACAATGCAGCGAATTGGTTGACACAGGCTACTTGGACGAAATAATTGTTATAGGCGCCACACGAACTGCAGAAGGCAAGCCTGATTTCAGCGTACTCCAAAAGATAGTCGCTATTGCCTACGACGAACTCGGTCTCTTTAGAGAGCAAGTTGATCTGCTTAACAAATACAGAAGCCAAAATGAAAAAGCTAAGAGAGGACTCACAGATTTCTTCTTGAAAGCACTTCATCAGTTTGATGAAAACATTCCAAAATTGCTTGCGAAGTATGGCGTGTTCGGAGTGACCGGATATTTTGGCATACTTCCGGGCAAAGGCGCTGGGATTTGGCTTTCTGTTCCTGTAGCACAAGGAAACATCATGTGTTTTGTCGATGCAGACATAATAGACTTCAAAAAGGAATACATTACTACACTTTGTCACCCAATAATATACTCTTGGAATCTTCTGGAAGCAGCTATAAGATTCGTTAAGGCGCATTACACTAGATTGACTGTGACCGAAGAGGAATCTCAGGCTACAATTCTAGGAGGGAGGCTTAGTCGTCTTCTCGCTGTTCCACTTTTGAAATCGGTTACCGAGACCTTCAAGCTCTTCGCGGGTCTAGAGAGCATCAAGTATCCGTTGGCAGGAGAGTTCGCGGTTTCCCGTGACCTTATTGAACAATTGAGTTTTCCAAATACCTACGCAATAGAAACTTCCCTTCTATTCCAAACATACGACTTGATTGGACCCACATCAATGGCTCAGCTAGATCTGGACATCTATCGACACATTGGGCAGCCGTTTGAAGACCTTGAGAACATGGCTTATCAAGTTGTGGACTCAGTTCTTAGAGAAGTTGATATGAAATTAGGTAGACGTTTGACTAACGAAGAGAAAGAACAGCTAGCGGACTCCTATCAAAAGAATGTCAATAACATGCTAGACACGTATGAGCAGACCGCGTCACGCCTCAAGGAAACAGAGAAAAACCTTGCTTACTCTCGAGAGAACGACCTGCAGAAGACAAAGCACTTGGAAAAAGTGATTGATGATGTGCTGAGTGGAAAATCAAAAGAAAAGAGACCTCGATACTTCAGTTTCCCTTCTTGGAGGAGAATAGATGAAACAACCAGAAACTATTTCTTTCTCAAGGAGATGCTCAGACGGAGAAGCAATCAAAGCACGTGGTCCCGACTTAGAGAGTGCGGTCTCTTGAGCTGACAGTCGAGACAACTCACGAAGAGCCTTCAAGAACGCCTCTCAAGTCCCTATTGTCTCTTATCCTAGGAATGTGCGTTGCCCATAGTCTTTGAAATCCGAAGTATCTCAGAGAGTTTCGTCCTGCGAAGTGAAACGCATCTGCAATGTGAAATATATTCTGTGAGAACTCCTTGAAGTTCCCCAAATTCCCCTTTAGAATAGAGTGAGCGCTGTTTAGACAGCTGCATAGTGCGAATCTCAAAGGGGTCGCAACACCCAAGAAATAGCCCGGGTAAGGCAAAAGAGATCTGATCGAAACGTCAGTGAACCTCTTTTCCTTCTGAAGCAGTAGTTTCTTTCTCATGTAAAGAAATCTGTACAGGTCTTGCCTCATTTCTGACCATAAGCTCTTTCCTTCTCCAGGAAGATGTATTACGCTCAGCCGAGAATCCAGCATGAATTCGAAGCCAAGCAGCTTGGCATTCACAAGCAGGTCCATGTCTTCTCCGCGAGTGATGTATGGGTCAAACGGAACCTTTTCGAACATGTTCCAGTGAAGAACCATGTTGCCGCCGAAGGCAAAAGTTGTTTCCAATAGCCGTTCTCCGCTCTGGATTATCTCGAAGGCTTCGTTCATTCTTTTCTCTTTCGGCCATCCTGCCTTCCACCACGCTCTTGGGCTGACGTCCAAATAGTAGCGTCCGCTTTTGTCTGTATAATAACCAGCGACACCGCCCAGCAACGCGCCTTCTCTCTTATTTCCGATATGTTCTTGCACCTTGTGGAAGTATCTTGGATCATTGACTAGAACATCATCATCTAGGAAAACCAGAATCTCCGACTTCAGAATCTGGGCTATTGCTAAGCCGAGGTTGCGTATGTTTGAGTAGCCATAAGGATTGAGCAGCTTAGCCAGCATTTGATCCTGAGAACCTATTCTTCTCAAAGTAGACGCGGAGAAATGCACGATGTTAAGCTTCTTGAAGTCGCTCAAGATCTCTTGGGTCTTTTTGCGTGCCTTGTCTTCAAGCGCACGATGACTTGTGGCTACTATTACAATTATAGTCGCCCCTTCCGGTAAGTCAGACTCTTCAAGATTGCTTAATAGTCGCGGCAAAGTGCTTCCTTTTGACTCTAGAGGCGTGGGATGATCGTAAACCGCATCAGGGTTCTGGACTTGAATGATAGGATCAACAGAGGTCCAATATGTGGGAACAACCACTGAAACTCTCACTGGAATTGCCTCGTTTGGTGTGAGGCTTCATCATAGAAGCAACGGTATTATCTTTCTAAGAACGATAGATTCCCAATCGTATTTCTCTATTACCTGATCGAAATTGTTGTCAACCGTGCTTTCAAGCATGAGCTTGTAAATCCTGAATGCAATGTCTGTAGGAGGATTGCTCAAGTCGAACATGAGACCCTCGATGTCCTCTCGTATCAGCTCTTGGAAGGGCGGGATTCTTGAACAAAAGACGGGTTTCCTTGCGGCGCCAGCTTCTATCACTGGGAGTCCGAAGCCTTCCTCTTTGCTGGGAATGAAAACAAGATCAGCTATGTTATAAACGTCCGCGACGCTCCATTTGACTATTTTGCCGTCGGAGAATTGCCTCTTAAAGCTGATCAAATGATGACAGAATATCACAGCATCCTGCAGTCTACGCATTTTTATGATTTCCTTCAGTTTTGCTTCATACGCAACTGAATTAATGTCAGCTCCAATGGGACCTGTAATTAGAAGCTTTATCTTCTTCTTTCCTGAGATGTGAATGAGCTCGTGCACCACGTGCAACGCTAGCTCAATGTTTTTTCGAGGCAGAACTCGTACAGGCGTCACTATGATGAAGTCGTTGAATGTAAGCCCCAGGCGCCTCATCAATTGTTTGGTGATTTCATCTATTTTGAGATATTCCTGGACGCTTACACCGTTTGGGATAACGTTCATTTTAGGAATCTTGTACGGCTCATCTAACGAAGCGAACTGCCGAGCTCTGAATGATGTTGGCGTCACAAATGTTATCTTTTCGTTCTTGCAGTGAAGCAATGTCAGAGGAAACTTGCCTATCCGATCCTTCCATTCGTCCCTGACAAGAGCTGTATCATGCAACCAGAAAATAAAATGCACCTTCATTTCGTCTGCAAGTTCATTGATGGCAGCGGTTGCTGCAAAGTTGAATGGCATAGAAGGAATGTTATGAACTATGCATGCGTCAAGATCGGAAAAGAGTCTGCTTAACTCGTGCTTTATATCATCTGTGAGTCTTCGGAATTCCTCTGTTTCCTCACCTTTTTCGAGTATCTCGTTCTGCACTCTCTGGACTCTGGGGTTTTCAGGTGAAAGTAGCGGAGCCTCACATTCTTCAACGTTCTTGTAACTGACTCCTCCTCCCTTTCCGAATACCAAGCGAACTTCATGGCCCTGCTCAGCAAGTAACTTTGAATGAAAATCCATAACGACTTCCACACCAGCAACTTGTCTAGGTGGGGCCGAATAATGTACAATTCCTACCCTTACCGTCACGATTCGCCTCCCAATTTGAGTTGCATAAAGCTGTACTAACTATAGGGAAGGATCATTAAAAAATATTAACAATAAGCGTGTAGGCTTGTCTAAATGCTTGCTTTGCGGAGTCTCGGAGAATGGAAAGAAACACGAAGTCTTCATTGCCATCTCGCGCTTGGAAACATCTAAAAAGCATCGAAGACGCGGACATTTTGGTAGGAATCCCATCCTACAACAATGCTCATACCATCAATTACGTCGTATATCAAACCGCAAAGGGTCTGGAAACATTCTTTCCGGACAGGAAATCAGTGATTCTTGTTTCAGATGGGAATTCAACAGATGGAACTGTGCAGGCGTTGGAAGCCATGCGTCTTCCTTTCCGAGTCAGCGTTGTTCCAGCAACTTATGTTGGTGTTCCCGGAAAGGGCTCGGCTGTGAAAGCGATTTTCGAAGCTGGAAGTTTCCTTGAGGTCAAGGCTGTAGCTCTTGTTGATTCGGAT
>JGI24422J19971_10001308_pt1 | contig 15036 bp, 18 predicted proteins | sample DeeMarSWOR152_54_FD_19971 | JGI IMG/M metagenome (IMG submission 19971) | reverse complement strand
GTCATCGATGCGTTAAGGAACTGTATGGCTGGTATGCCTCAATACGACCCCTCGAGCTTCAGGGTCGCAGAGCCGGCGGAGCCAGTATACCCTGCCGAGGATCTTAACTACATCGTGCCCTTTAATCAAAAGAGGACCTACAGCATTGAGCAGGTGCTCGCACGGCTTTTTGATGGCAGCGAACACATGGAGTATCGACCGGACTATGGTCCCGAGGTTTACTGTGGACTTGCCAAGATAGATGGTTTTTTGGTTGGGGTGATCGCGAATCGCCAGGGATTCATTGGCAAGGGTTACCCGCAATACGCAGCAGGTGAATATCTTGGTATCGGCGGCAAGCTCTACCGAGAGGGCTTGATCAAGATGAATGAGCTGGTGATGTTCTGCGGAAGGGATCGGATACCCATGATCTGGTTTCAGGATACCTCGGGAATTGATGTCGGGGATATCGCCGAGAGGGCAGAGCTTCTGGGCCTAGGGCAGTCGTTGATCTACTCCATTGAGAGCTCGGAGGTTCCGATGATGTGCGTGGTGCTCAGGAAGGGTACGGCTGCCGCCCACTACATCATGGGTGGACCCCAGGCAAACAGGAACAATGCCTTCACCCTGGGAGTACCCACCACAGAGATCTACGTCATGCATGGAGAAACTGCTGCAGTTGCCGCCTTTGCAAGGAGACTGGTAAAGGAGGAGGATGCGGGCAACCCCCTTGAACCGGTGATTGATAGGATGAATGCGCTCGCGCAACAATACTATGATCAGTCGCGGCCGATCTACTGTGCAAAGGCCGGTTTGGTGGATGAGGTTGTCCCCATGGCACAGCTGCGGGACTATTTTGTCGCGTTTGCAAGCAGCTGTTACCAGAATCCACAGAGCGTTTGCCCCCACCATCAAATGCTTCTACCCCGATCGATCAGGGGCTAGTCCTTTTTGAAATTGAGCCCGCGTCGTTGCGGTGGAAGAGATCAATAGGGTGTTATGAAAAAATAACTTGCAACCAGAAGCTGCAAGAGGCGAGACTATATAAGATGAGAGAGATCCAGATCGCAGGATTTGGAAATGCCTTGAGATAAGGAGGAGGACGACGACGATGAGTGAATACGATATCTTTAAGATCAACTCCAGGATGCCAAAGAAGGTGAGGTTGGCCGATATCACCATCCGCGATGGCTTCCAGCACGAGGAGTCATGGATTCCGACCGAGGCCAAGATCTACTATCTCCAGGAGCTGGCCTTTGCCGGGGTGAAGCGGATGGAGGTAACCAACCTGGGCAATCCCCGCGTGATGCCCCAGTTTAAGGATGCCGACCAGGTGCTCCAGGGGATCAGGGACGAGGTCTTTGAGAAACGGCTCGCCAAGCGAGGGATCAACACCGATGAGATCGAGTGGACGGCGGTGACCATCAGGGAACCGGCAGTCGATCGCGCCATCGAGCTCAGGAACAAGGGCTATGGGCCAGGCCGGGTGCTCATGATGGTGTCAACCGATGAGGAGCACCACTTCGCTAACTCGGGCACCACTCTGCCCTCTTACTGGAAGGAGGCGGAGCGCTGCATTAAGAAGTGCAAGGATGCGGGCATCAAGATGTGTGGAACGGTGAGCACTATCTGGGGCAGCCCCATCTCCGGGCCTACCAAGCTCGAGGATGCCATCGAGTTTACCAAGCGCTGGCTCTCAATCGGCGCCGATGACATCGAGCACGCCGACCACGACGGCTCCGCTCCCCCGGATCAGGCCTACCGTTACTTCTCTATGCTCCTCGATGCCATCCCTAACCCGGATTTGCACGTCGCTCACTTTCACGTGTCCCGGGGCTGGGGCCTGGCCAACGTGCTCGCTGCCCTTCAGGCAGGCATTGAGATCTTCGAGGGCACCGTGGGGGGTATCGGAGGTCAGCCGACCAACTTCCTTGACCGCACCCCCGTTCCCGGAACCGGTGCCTACTACTACAAGGACCCTAACGTGGTGGGGCTGGTCTGCTTTGAGGACCTCTGCGTCATGCTCGATGAGATGGGGATAGACATCGGCGGCATCGATATCGATCGAATCTTAGAGATTGGCACCCTGATGGAGAAGACCATTGGCAGGAGGCTCCGCTCAGAATCCATCCTCAACGGGCGCATCCCCAAGGAGCCCCGGGAGGAGTTCAAGCGGCCCAGGCTCCATGCAGATAAGAAGAAGTTCGGTGAGAAGCCAGGTCAGGTTATCCCCGATGACTGGCCCGCAAAGGCTGAGGTGCCGAGGGAGGTATTGGTGAGGAAATGAGATCGTGACCATCGCCAATTGACGATATTACCATCAGAATCTCCAGGCACAGCTTTGATTCCGTATTTCTCTCTTNTTGCTGANTGCTGANTGCTTGCACGGTTAAGCGGGACCTNACCTATNGGAACTTATTGAACCACATAGTCATAATAACCACGAATAACACGATAGAGCGAAACCTGNTGCCCTGCAAGAATGGTCTGTGTAATTTTCGCATCACGAAAATATTTCTCGATATGGTACTCAGGCGAAAGGCCGTAAGAGCCCATCAGTTCTATCCCTTTGTTGGTTACGTATACGGCCGTGTCCGCGGCGAAGACCCTGGCGATATTCGCTTTTGAAACCATTGAAGCGGAGCGATCACAGGAGGAGAGATCATGGACCCTATGGTGAGAGAAGCTTTTTTCAAACAAGTGGAGATGGAGCCTTTCGCTAAGAAATTTGCATTAAGTCTGCTGGATATTAAAGACGGATATTCTTTGGTGAAAATGAGCTTCACTCCGGATATGGAAAACTTATTCGGAAAAGCCCATGGTGGTGCAATATTTGCTCTTGTCGATGAAGCTTTTGAAATCGCCTCAAACTCTGACGGAAATATAGCCGTGGCATTGAGTATGAGCCTTACATACCTGTCCTCTCCTTCGCCTGGAAGCACTTTGGTGGCTGAGGCAAAGGAAATTAGCCAAGACGTTGAGACCGCAGTCTATGAGATTAAGGTTACCGATGATAAAGATCGATCCATTGCAATCTGTCAAGCCATCGCTTATCGAACAATGAAACCACATTCTTTCATGAAACGAACAATGAAATAATATGCTTTATCAATGCTTACTGCAGCCGACGGCACAGAGATCGCTCGCTCACGCCCCTATTATCCTCTACTGATTACTACCCGCCGACTTTTCAAGTTCTTTTTTCGAATCATCCTTCTCATAGAATAATACAAAACGCCCCTAATAGGGCACAATGCTCTCTTTGAAGGATACTACCCGCAAGAAGGATGACTGAAACCTGTGGCACGGCAACCCATACTCGCGCATCCGGCGCTGGCCCCCGGGCTTTGCGTAAAATGCCGGCATGCCAACCAGGAGACGGATGATTTCATCAATTTTGGCATGGTGGCGTACAAATTCGGGTTAGGGGACAGAGCTAACGCCACGTGTGACCGGCAGCTGCGAGACGAGCATGGCCATCTGGTGCCACTATGGCTTTTCGAGGAGTATGATGGAGATAATTGTACCTGGTTTGAGCAGGGGCCGCTGGAGCTCATCCTTCACCCGGGCTTTGACGACACCTGACAGAGGGATTAAGGTGTCTTCACGGGCTGCCGCATGGCGCCAAAAGAATCCACCCAGCGCTAATTGCTTCTTTGGCACAAAGACAAAGTCCCCCTTGTCCAGCTTCGGATTGTTGATCGTGCCACCATCCTGTTGACTGCCCTCTGATTACCTGGGGTGAATGCTGGCTGTTTTAGGCGAGAGGAATCTTGGCGTATAGTTCCCTTTGCATCTTTTGGGCTACAGAGAAGATCATTTCTTCATCAAGTCCGGTCTTGATTCCTAGTGAATGAAAAGAAAGAACAAGTTTCTCGGTTGGTTGATTCCCAGGGGCGCCGGTAACACAGCCCCCGGTCCCACCAAGGGATGAATCGAAACGTCTGATCCCTAAATCATAGACCGTTTTGCTGTTGGCAACTGCCCGTTCACCGGCTACGTTGTGGGGGTGGTATCCCAAGCGCTCAATGTCCTTACCCTTTCTTTTCTCCAAGATGGCCTCAAAAAGACCCCTCGTTTCCTCTTCGTTTGCCACGCCTTGAAGGTCTGAAAGCGTCACCGTGTCCGCGCCGAGGTCGATCAGCAGGTCAATATAGTCATTTACCTCATCGATTCCCGGCCTCGTAAGAGATCCATTTTCCCGGTCAACATATCCGAATGCGGCTGATATGTACCCGATGACCCTCACGCCACGTGAGGACGCATCCCGGAGGATCCGTTTGTACTCCTCAACGGTTTCCGTGATGGGTCTCCCCAGGTTGGCCAGGTTATGGGCTTCAACGGCCGAGAAGAATATGCCCATGGTATGGTTGTAGCCGTCAGGGCCCAGACCTGCCGCCAGAAAATCCCTGTAGCCAGCTTCGTTGGGCACAAGGGTGATGAGATTTACGCCTTTGACCCTGCCAAGATCTGTTGCGATATTTCTTATTGCCGCTTTGTTCATGGCCGGCGCCATCTGAGGATTGACGCAGGAGAGGATTTCAAGGTTGGCAAAACCCGCCTCAATAAGGCTCAAAGCTATCTCCGCCCGTATTTCCGGCGTAAAAATATCCAGGTAGTCCAACGGAACGTTTTGCCCGTACTCCCTTAAGGTAACGTCGGTAATAATGACACTATCAGCTCCTTTATCTGCCACTATTAGTCCTCTCAGCCAAGGGATATGGATCACTACCTCTTGCGGTGCGTGAAAGAGTGCCTAAAATGCCCAAAATTAAAAATGCCTAAAGTTCAAACACATCCAAAACTTTAGCTCACTTTAGACACTTTAAATTTAAGTCCACCCTACTCTTCTTTTTCTGGAAGGACCTCGGGGAGTTTTTTAACCGCCTCCTTGCTCTCTGAGATCGCCTTACCTACTTTGTCGGACTTCTTGGAAATCCTCTGTTTCCATGTCTTGTACAGGTCAGGTGACATGAGGCTGGCCATAGATTGATAGGATACGATCACCAGACGAGCTGCCTTTGATCTGGCTATCAGGGGGCTCGATGAGGGCATAAAAAAGGTGAGGAGCACAATGAGCAGATAGCAGATAATAATCCCCTTCAGCAGGGCAAGGCCGAGCCCGAGGCTTTTGTCAAACCAACCGATAAAGAGCCTTTTAAAGAGATGATGCATGAGGATTCCGAGCAGATTAAAGAAGATGAATACTAAAAAAAACAGGATGATGAAGCCGATAAGGGAGAGGGATTTCTCAAGCGGGATGTAAGGCTTGAGAAGCGCGGCCATTTGCGGGTGATAGTGGTTGCCAACGAGAAACCCGAAAATGATGCCAGCAAGGGAGGATATTTCCCTGAAAAAGCCCCTGAAGATCCCCTTAATGACAAGGAAGGTTATCACCCCGAGGATGACAAAATCGAGAACATTCATATGGAGTTCCTATCAAAGACCCTTTTCATTAGTCAAGTTCATTCACCCATGCCGAGATAACACTCCTCAAATTGATCAGACATACTCTTTATGGTAAACAGATCACATGAGCTTTCAGAAACGTCTCTTGCTGGCACTAGGGGTCATCTTGGTTGACCTGGTTATCTTTTTCGTGCCCCTGACGTCCTTTTTTCTCGCCTATGTCATAATATATAATCCGCCTTGGGTAAAGGATTTCCTCGCGAGACTGGACAGCAGGGCTCAGTGATCTTTCATGAGTAACCAGGCTTTCATAGAAAAGGCGAAAGAACTCGGCTTTATTGCCGTAGGTTTTTCTCGGCCGCACAAACCCGCCTACTTTGGCTATTTCCTCCACTGGCTCGAGCACACGGAGATCGGGGATATGACCTACTTGAGGAGGAATACTTCTCTGCGCGAAGACCCAACAAGGCTCCTCCATGGCTTACAGACCATAATCTCCCTTGCATATCCATATCCTGCAAGCAAGCCATCCACCCCTGATGGATACACTGCCTCACGGTACAGCACACCTGACCATGAGGATTACCACCTTCGGCTCAGGAAGCTGGGAAAGAAGCTCATTGCATTCATTGAGGAAACGTACCCTGAAAGCAGCTCAAGGGTGTGTGTGGATTCAGCGCCGATTATGGAGAGAAGCTATGCCGCAAGCAGCGGAATCGGCTTCTTTGGCAAGAACAATATGCTGATCGTTCCAGGCCATGGGTCCTACTGCTTCCTCGTTGAGATTTTGACCACAGCCCCATTTAGCATCCCTCCCGGAGGGGAGATGGAAAGCCGTTGCGGCTCATGCACCAGATGCATTGAGAGCTGTCCTACCGGGGCCTTGAAAGCACCATTTCGCATCGATGTTTCTCGATGTCTCTCCTATCTCACCATTGAGGCGAGAGATGATATTGACAGGGAGCTCGGGGCGAAAATGGGGAAGGCCTTTTTCGGTTGTGATGTGTGTCAGGAGGTGTGCCCCTTTAATGAGGAACATGCTCCCACTGTTTCACTACCACCGCTGGAAAACATCGTTGCGATGACGGAGCAGGATTTCAAAAAGGTTTTCGGAAAAACGGCATTTGGCAGGGCAGGGCTGGAGAAACTCAAGAGCAACATAAGGTCACTTCTTGGCTCAGCTCAAGGCCGGTGAGGGTTCAGCTGAGCACCATTTTAGGACTAATAGAATCGAGCTACCTCATCTATGGGTGCGCGGGTTGAGCTGGCCAGGTTAATCTGTGCATTTGGATCAGGGTATCCAACAGCTACACCCACGACCACATCCTTTTCCTCCGAGATATTCAGCGCCTCCCTGATTTCATCACCGAACGCGTTGATAAGTCCGATTGGGCATGTGCCTAGGCCCATGTTGTGAGCTGCAAGCACCATGTAACCGATGGCAATTCCCGCATCAACCAAGCGCGACTTTGAGAAGGCCCGATCAATGGTTACTATGATGGCCACCGGAGCTCCATAAAAATTGCAGGAGCCCTCATTTGTGAAATCCTGAAGCTGGACTCCCTTATCGAGATGCGGGAGGATACAATTCGCCAGATCTCGCTGACGATCCATGAAGTGCTCGGGTAACGGTCTGACCGCATCTGGCCCACAGGAGATATTTCTCTCCCGCATGGTTTTCACTAGGGCCCTGCTGAGGCGATGACGTTCTTCTCCCATGACAACGGTAAATTCCCAGGGCTGCAAGTTGATTGCGGATGGTGCCCTAGTGGCAAGAAAAAGCAGTTTCTCGATCATCTCGCGTGAAACCGGCTTATCCAGGAATACCCTTGTACTGTGGCGCTCATTCATGATCTTTTCGAGTTCCATAGATTCTTCTCCAGTTGGTTATGTGATGGAAAATAGGAAAAGCGGCTCAGTATTGTCAAGGCCTTAATCCCTTTGGCATTTCCCTTTCAGATGGGAATCTACCCGCGTTGGGCTTGACAGCCGTGAACTCCGACTTATATAGTGGTGCCGGAATTCCAGGGCGAGGTAAAAGGATGGTTAGGTCAAAGCTGTGGTTAACCTGTGCTGCAATGCATGATCCTGTAACGCCGTATGTCGTGCAACCGTCTGTCTTGGGATGGAAGGCAAAAAAGAGAGAGGTTGAGCTCACCATTGAACGTGGCTTCACCGGGGAAGAGCTCCTCCTCAGGATGAAAGGTTGGGTAACAACGGATGTCAAAGAGGTAGCTGAGGTCGTCAAATCTCACGGGTACCTCAAGGTATTGGATGAACAGGATCTGGTCGTGGAGTTAGAATCAGAGGCGGACTATGAGGCGTTAAACAGGGATCTTGATGATAAGTTCGGGAATCAGGTTTTCCTGGAGAGATTATAGGTCTTCCTCTTCTTCGCCCTTTAACACCTCATCTGTTTCCCTGGGCTCCTCCTGCCTGTAGATAATGAGCCGATCCCCAGGATAGATAGCCGACTTGAGGTTCAGCTTGTTCCAGATGAGAAGGGACGCAAGCGGCACGTTGAAACGATCGGCGATCAGGGACAAATTGTCACCTTTCTTGACTATGTAGACTGTCTCACTCTTTGACCCTCCCCACTTCTGAAGGAGCTCGCGGTACCTCGAGTGGAAATCACCTGTAGAGCCCTTTGGAACTCGAATGACATGGGTTCCTTGGGGTAGGAAATGACCGCGGATTTCAGGATTCAAGTCCTTAATGGCCTTGAAATGGGCCTGAGCTGCCTGAGCAATAATGCGTATGGGGGTTTCCTCAGAGCAAGTGAGCTGTATCTCGTCAAATTCCAGGGGCGGATAAAGGTCCGCCCCGGACAGATGGAATCCATATTGCTCCGGATTTGTGACAATGAGTTTCACTGAGAGAATGCGGAAGATGAACCTCTGCGTTTCTATAGGGAGATAAAGCTGATAGTAGTCATTTACTNCCTGCTCGAAGATTTCAGCCATGAGGCCCTGTTCACCCATATTATAGGCAGCTGCNGCCAATGTCCATGATCCGAATCTATCGCGAAGGTCATTGAAATATCGAATTGCGGCTTGAGTAGAGGTAATGAGATTTCGTCTTTCATCAAGGTGCCGGTTGATAGTGAGGCCGTATCTTTGACCTGTGTCCGTCATAAACTGCCAGAATCCGATCGCCCCCCTGTTTGAGCTTACATGCGGCCTTAGCGCGCTCTCGGCAATGGCAATGTACTTGAGATCATCGGGCATATTACCTTCCTTAAGCATGCCCTCGATAAGGGACATATATCGGGGGATTCTCTTGAGCCAGAGTATAACCTGGGGTCGGTCCCAGGCGCTCAAAAGAAGCTCCTTCTCCAACCGCTCCCGCACCTCCCGTTTTTCAAGGGGTACGCTCTCCCCACAGAAATCGAGCGCCGGGGGGAGCCTAAGAGCGAATACCAGGGGAGGTAAATGGGTGGGCTTTGATTCCTGACAGTACGCACTAACCGGAAACAGGGCTGCCAGTACGAGAACAAATAGGGACCTGAGAGTCACTTGATTTTCCTCCTTGTAAGGCTTTTTTTAACAATAGCATTTTTCTCACCTCTCTGTAAAAGGCGGAACAGAGTTTCCGTGGATCTAAGATCTGATAGCCCCCTCAACCACGTAGGAGCTTCCCGATACCGAAAGTGATTGACAAATGAAACGGAAATTTACGATAGTCACCGTCACATTGATGCTACTAACACGAGCTCATGGAGGCAGTTTATGGCTGAACTAATGGAAATCATCAAGGGAAGACGCAGCGTCAGGAGATATCAAGAGCGGCAGATTGCAGAAACAGAGCTCAATACGATTCTCGAGGCAATCAGGTGGGCGCCATCCTGGGCCAATACCCAATGCTGGGAAGTGGTCGTGGTGAGGGATCCCGCAGTTAAGGAGAAGCTTCAGGGAACGTTGTCACCAGGCAACGCGGCAACCAGAGCGATAGTGGAGGCCCCGGTGGTGATTGCCCTGTGTGCGAAGCTGGAGCGCTCTGGTTTTAAGATGGGCGAGGTCACGACCAAGTTCGGAGATTGGTTTATGTTTGACATCGGTATCGCCACCCAGAACCTTTGCCTGACTGCCCATTATCTGAACCTGGGTACGGTCATTGTTGGCTTGTTTGATCAGGACAAGGCAAAGGAGTTCCTGGGTGTGCCGGGGGGCTATGAGGTGGTAGCCCTGATCCCTGTGGGCTACCCGGCCCGCGAGGCAAAACAATCACATCGCAGGCAGATCAGCGAATTCGTGCACTATAATACATTCTAACCTTTTCGAGTGAATACCAGATAGAAGTGCTGGGAAGGTCTTTTTCACGTCATTCATCCCCACCGCCGTATTGGACATCAATGCACTTGATCATGGACTGCACTATTTCTCGATAATCGCCTACCAGCCCTATATCGCAGCTCTCAAAAATCGGTGCGTTTGGATCGATATTAATGCCCACTACTAATTCCGGCTCCTTGACGCCAACTAGGTGGTGTGGGTGTCCTGACAGGGCTATGCCGATATATAGCTTGGGGCGGACCGTCAGACCGCTGGTGCCGATCATTTGACCCTCTTTTGCCCAGGATTCATCTACAGCAGGACGGGTCGCACCCACAGCGCCGTTCAGCCGATCAGCTAAATTCTCTATCAGTTTCCAGCCATCGTTGTCGCCAATTCCCCATCCCCCGGCAACGACTACCTCAGCCATTTCCAGTTCACTTTGGGGACCCTTAACATGTTTGGTTTCTAATACATGGTAAGATAGATCCTTCTGTTCGATATGAGTTTCAAGTGGGATTATCCGGCCTTGAATCCCGTTCATTTTAGGCACTTGAAATACCCCGGGAATAACTGTTGCCATCTGGGGACGTGTATGGGGACAGCTTATGCGGCATAGAGAATTTCCCCCTAACCATGGGATAATACCGAAAAGATCTCCCTTCTCAGTAAGTTCAAAATCTATACAGTGAGCCGAAAGGCCGATCCTTAGCCTAGCCGCGAGACGGGCAGCTAGATCACTACCCAAGGCCGTAGCTCCCATAAGAAGCACTTCTGGTTGGAATCTTTTAACAGCATTCTCCAGGACCTTCACATAGGCTTGGTTACAATAATTTACGAGCATGGGCTCATCAGCTACCAATACTTCGTGGACACCATAGGATAGGATCTGTCTCGATAGAGTATTTAACTGATGACCCATCAGAACAGCTGCAACTTTCCATCTGGTCTGCTTGGCTAGATCAATGGCCTTTCCTATTATCTCCAGACTTACCTCTGCCAATTCACGCTGTCTCTGTTCGGCAATAATCCAGATCTTGCTTTCAGCTACATCTGTCATGTGCCAATCCTAGTAAAATCCCAAACGATGAAGCCTATCGGTCAATTCTGCTGCCTGTTCCTCAGGACTCCCCTGCAGTATCTCGGCCTTTTTCTTTTTCGGGGGGAATATGAAATCGCCCATCTGCGTAGATGATCCAGCCAAACCAACCAACCGTTCTGGAAGATTCAATTCCTCTGATGACCATACTTCTATGTTTTTTTGTTCAGCCTCCAAAATATTCCTTAAGGTAGTGTACCTCGGCTCATTAATTTGATTAGCTACCGAAAGTACCATCGGGGCTCTTATTTCAACAAGCATATACCCATGCTCTATTTGCGATTTGACCAGAAATTGAGCTTCATCTGTAAACTCAATGGCAGTTATATGCATGAGGTTTGGGATATCCAATAGTTCCGCTATCTGAGTGCTTACTTGTGCGGTTCCGCTATCTAAGGTCTGGTCACCACACAATATAATGTCATAAGCACCCAGTTTCGTCATTGCAGTAGAGAGTATATAAGCTGTAGCTAGGGTATCCGATCCTGCGAAGATTTTGTCAGATATCAAGATACCACGATCCGCCCCCATAGCTAGGGCCTCTCTCAGTACAGAGATGCTATCCAGCGGCGCCAAGCTCAGAACAATGACCTCACCGTCCACTTTCTCCCTCAAACGTAAAGCCTCCTCAAGGGCATTCTTGTCAAGTGTGTTTATTATGCTCGGAACACCTTCACGCACCAGAGTTTTTGTTTTGGCTTCGAATCTTAACCGGTTCCAATACTTGGGATCCGGAACTGGTTTTATGCAGACAATGACACGCATCTACCTTGATAACCTCAAAAGCAAGAAATAGTTTTTGTACGCTGATGACGACAAATGTTATCAGCTAAACATCGAGATCGCTGTACGAGCCATTACAAGCCTTCCAATCTCGGCTGTCCCTCCGGCCGGAATGGCCACCAATGCGTCACGAAGCAATCTCTGAATAGAATATTCTCTTAAGATACCGTAGCTGCCGTGTACCTCTATGCCTTTCCGGGCAGCTCTGGCAGCTGCCTCACAACTCCACTGCTTTGCCAAGGCTGCTTGAGCAGTGACATCCATCTCATTGTCGAGCATCCAACCTACCCGATAGGTCAGAAGGCGGGCGATCTCCAAATCGGAATAGATATCTGAAATATACCATTGGATAGCCTGCAGACTTGATATCGGGTTTCCGTAAAGCATACGTTCATTAGCGAACTTAACTGACTGCTCCAGAACGGCGTTCAGAATTCCCAGTGCGACGGAGGCCATTCCCGGACGGCCGCATTCCACGATGTCCCTAATGGATATCTTCATGCCATCCCCTTCATTACCCAAAAGATTTTCCTTGGGGACTTCACAGTTCTGAAAGGCAAGCTCTCCTGTGTTTGCGCCTCGCAATCCCACTTTATCTTCTTTTCGCCCGACCTTAGCTCCTGGAAAACCCTTCTCCACAATGAATGCAGATAGCCCTTTTCTACCCTCACCGGTTCTGGCAGGAACCACCCAAATGTCTGAGTGATGAGAGTTCGTGGCGAAACACTTCCGTCCGTTGAGAATGTACTTACCTCCTGCTAGCTTTGCCACACTTTGCATACCGGCCACATCTGAGCCCCCCGAAGGCTCGGTCACTGAGACCGCACCCATGGTTTCTCCCTTGGCCAGAGGCGGCAGATATTTCCTTTTCTGCTCCTCGTTGCCCCACATGGTCAAGGCATAGGTACTCATGTGGTGAACCTGGAGGGCCATCGGAATAGCGGGGGACACTCGACCAAGTTCCTCTAACACGATAATCCGGGCCAAATGGCCCATGCCGGTCCCTCCATACTCCTCGGGTGTAATCACCCCTAAAATGCCCATCTCGCCCATACTGGGCAAAAGGTCTACTGGAAATTCTCCGGTCTCCTCCATTTCATCCTTGCGAGGGGCAATCTCCTTTTCAGCATACTCGCGAACTGATTTTCGAAGTAAGTCCTCTCTCTGTGAAAACTGAAATTCCATGGCAGCCTCCTTTTGTTTAGATCAACATAAGCCTTTCCTTTTATTGTTATTCTGTCTAGCAAAACCACGCGCTTTGAGCGTGGTCAGAGTTAATTGGCTCTGCCTAAAATCGATAGAACGTTGATGGAGTAATGGAGTAGTCGAGTAGCGATCTCCGGAAAAGAGATGTATTTGGCTTTGGAAGGTGGCATAGTCTTTTGGAGATGCGCAGTAGAGCCCTATTTCCCAGTATTCCATTGCTCCCTCACTCCATCCTTCCAGAAAAGTCCTGGGATGATCGAGAATCTTCATGATCTCCCTCTGGAGCGGATCAAGGTCATGTCCTTCTGGTCTAGCATTATTACCAAGAATCTCTTAGTCGCTCGCCTTTCTCAGGTATTCGATTAAGGAGTTGATAGTTCTATCTAAATTAGTGGTGGACTTGTCCATCCCGTACATGACCGAGGCCCCAAGCATGCCGGAGAAGATCATCTCGGTTAAAGCCTGATTGTCGGTGGCACCGGAAAGCTCCCCCACCGATTGTGCCTGATCCAGAAGCCGTCTGATCATGGCCTTCAATCGTAGGTATCCCTCGTTGAGCTCACGGGCCAGGTGAGGCCGTTGGTCATCGAGCTCAACCGAAAGGGTTACGAAGATACAGCCCCCCGGAAAGTCATCAGCATCCTTGAGATATCGGTCCCGGTAGTTTATGAGGAGCCGGATAAGCTTTTCAATAGGCCTGTCGGTTTCATTAAGCTCGTATAAGGTCTTCTCCCTCCAGATTTTCCGAGCCTCGCTGAGCACAGCATGGAAGAGTTCCTCTTTGCTTCCGAAGTGGTTGTAAAGCCCACCCTTTGATGCATTTGTTGCATTTAATATGTCATCAATGGATGTACTCAAAAAACCCTTCAAAGAAAATAGCTTTAAGGACTCGTGGATGATCTTTTCCTTAAGATTCATTGACTTTTGGTGTAAAAGTATTTCTGTCGGGGGAATAGAGACCGACTAGTTGGCCTCTCTATACTTAGGATTCGATTACTATGTAAAGAACTTTTTTGTGGTTTGCCCATTTTTTGCCTATTGGGATTTCTTAGGCAAAATTCAAGCGGAAATAACCTGACGACTAACCGTAGCCTTAATAAAATTGAAAGGGAGTCGCGAACTGATTGACAAAGGACATCGTCTCATAACATCAGATTGGCACCTTCTTTCTATGAACCTGCTCCATAACTATGAGGGAGCTAAAGATGCCAGGTCAATTTGAGATGAGAACATAATCATGCCGGATAATAACATTGAGGCTCAAGGAACAAAATTGATGGCGCATCTGATTTTCTATTTGTATCTCCTCCCGTATGAACCCTGGTGTGCTTTTTCAAACTGTAATTCCTCTTTTCTGTGAGGGGGTTTTTTCTCATCGGGATAGCCTGCCGCAACGATAACCGCTACGCGCAATTCATTTGGAATATTCAATACTTCAGAGACATACTCCTCTGCCGTTTTAGTGTCATCATGCATTCTCTCTCGGATTTGGATCCAGCAACTGCCAAGCCCTAGAGACTCTGCTTCGAGCTGCAGCAAGATAGCGGCAATAGAGCAGTCCTCGACCCATACATCTGATTTGTCTGGATCCGCACAAATAACCACTCCCAAAGGAGCGTCCTTGAGCAATGCCGATCCGTGTGGTTTTGCTATTGATAGCCGCTTCAGTAGGTCTTTGTCGGTGACAACCACGAACTCCCATGGTTGCAGTCCCCTGGATGAAGGGGCACAAAGCGCGGCCTCAACCAGCATATCGATCTTTTGAGGTTCTACTGGTTTTTTCTCAAATCTCCTGATGCTTCTCCTCTTCTCGATAACGGACATAACCATTGCACAACCCCCTTCTTAAAGCGGCATTTATCTTTCAAAAATACCATATGTACATGTGATTTCAAACGGGCATGCTCGCTGGACCACAGTGTTGACCAATAGGCGCTTTTTTTGTGGACTGCAAAATCCCAGCATGTTCCGATAGGCTTACGTTAAGCCCTTAAAAAGTGCGTTCTCGTAAACCATCGAATCTCAGGAGATGAGTCACCGCGGCTACCTCTGGCCGAAATTACGTAACGGAACGCACTACGTTTCCCAGTGAGCATGTCGTGTAGGCAGGCTAGATGTCGCTTATTGAGAGGGAAGGGAGAGTTTGATTTTTTGGAGAGGGCTTGATATAGTGCTGCGATAAAGGACCTAGCCCATTATTTGGCCCACCGAGATAGGGTCGCCAGGCTCTATGACGAATCAACAGAGACGGGACACAGATTCCCATATGCATCGAGACAAAATAAGCCT
>JGI24422J19971_10001306_pt1 | contig 15037 bp, 10 predicted proteins | sample DeeMarSWOR152_54_FD_19971 | JGI IMG/M metagenome (IMG submission 19971) | reverse complement strand
TTCCACAGCTCCTTCATAGTACAGTATCCGTCCTTCACTATCCCGGACGGTTCGGGCACTGTCTCGGATCCAGAACACCGTGCCGTCGTGCCGGCGACATTGCGCTTTGAAACCCCGAACGGTGCCTTCGCGTTCCATTTTTTCCTGCCACCTTTTGCGATCTTCAGAATTTACATAATCGTCAATGACATTGCCTTTGAGAAAGGCCTCCCGATCTTGGCACCCGGCCATCCGCAACAAGGCGCGGTTAACTTCCAGTCTCTTTCCTTCAGGAGTGGATCGGTAAAGTCCTAAAGGAATGCCCTCAAATAGACTATGCAGCCTGTTTTTAGTTTCTAGTAGATCTTCCTCAGTCCGTTTGCGCACTGAAATGTCTCTCCCAACGCATTGAATCGCATAGGGCTTTCCTTCTCGATAGATAACGGAGGCTTCTGTCTCCACCCAGACATAGCTGCCATCTTTCCTTCTCAATTTGTACTCGGAATGTTTTTTCTGGGATCCTGCCTTTTTTATCTTCTTGAAGGTTTTGAGAGCAGCGGATAACTGGTCTTCCTCAATTAATGAGAATAAACTAAGAGAAAGTAACTCCTTTTTCGCATATCCCAACATGTTGAAAGTGGCCTTATTCGCATCAAGGAATCTACCTTCAAAATCGTGCACACATACGCAACAAAGAGAGCGGTCGAAAAAGGCCTCATATCTTTCTTGGCTTTTCTTCAAAGCCTCTTCCGCCTCCTTGTACTTGATTTCTGCCTTTTCCAATTCAGCATTTTGTTGGCGCAGTTTCACTAATTCATTCATAACTTGCTTTTTTGACGTGTCTTGGTCTTTCATATTACCCTCCAGGTGCAGGAGCAATATTGCTTAACAGGACGTATTGATGTAAACGGTATAGAGAAAATTCAGGAACAGACATTCACTCTTTTGCTCTATTGCACTTTCCCTATCTTCAAACGATTCCATCTGAATCGCAGAAAGATGTTTATAACATTTGAGAAATTTTTAGTCAAAGTTGAATGGGCGTTAAATTTATCTTTTCTCCAGCGCTGAACAAAATTTTCTCCTTTTAATTCGAATATTGATAAGGGAAGTCAAATCGAGATGACTGTTTTTTTGCCCGAGTGGACACAGCATAGAGCCAAATCATTTTTTTTTGCGAATATACAGAAAAGACGTATTAGCCAAATATGGAGAAAAAGGGCGTGCATCCAGTATACGCGTTGAATTTTCTATTGAATGAAAGAGTATGTATAATGGAGGGTGGAAAATGAGTGCACTCAAGATATTAAACGCTCTTAAAAGACACAAATATAAAATATTACTCCTTGTCCTTTATGTGCCGATATCCTGCAGTCTGATCGGTCTTTTAGCCTATTACACGAGATGCCCCAGTCCGGTTGATGGGAGCTATCCCTTTCTCGATGTGTTCTGGTATTATGCCAACCCTTTGAATATTGATTTTTTCGTCGTGCATTTTCCGACATTAGTGCTGAGTTTCGCTTTTCTTCTTTTAATGGTCATATCGGCAAGTTCACGCCAACCTCTCATTACTATTTACCAAATCAGGATAGTCCTACTGGTATTGATTGCTTTAATCACTATTCTCGTCATGATTTTTAATGTAACTAGGGTGCTTGATGTTGATCTTCTATTTGGATATTTACTCCTATTTTTTTACGTGGATGTTCCCCTGATTTTGGTCTTTCTTCTGACTTTCCTTCCCCTTTTTCGGAAATTGAAAACCAGGCTGGTATAGACAAGAACTTCAAGAGTTTGTCAACTTAATGCGAGTCAATCCGGATTGATTTTCTCTCACCCTCTCTGAGTATCTTTGCCTTTCTCTTCAGTCCTTCTCTTTGAACTGGATTTATCTTTTTTCTTACAGACTGCGCAGTTCTTTTTGGAAAAGATGTTTTGATAGTTGGTGGGAAGACAGGGGAATTCAGCGACAGTCAACAATTATGCGACCGAATCATTCGCGAGCAGGGCCGCACCCAGAGCCACCACGATCTGAGGCTCTTCCGGGCGTTTGAGCATGTGTTTTAGTTTCTTTTCCAGGATGGTATGAAGACAGTCATTCTTTGCGCCACCGCCAACAAATAAGATATCCTCCTCCAATGGCATCTTGGCAAACATTGGCTGCAGCCTTTGAGCGATGGATAGATGCAGACCCAGGGCGATCTCATCTTTGGGTTTTCCGGATGTTATCAGGGAAACGACCTCAGACTCGGCAAACACGGTGCACATACTGGTGATGTTGATGTGATTTGAAGCATTCAATGCCGTTTGCACAAACGTTTCAATATTCATTTCAAAAGCTTGGGCCATGATCTCCAGGAATTTCCCGGTGCCGGCCGCACAGCGGTCATTCATCTCGAAATCGATGACATTGCCCTTTTCATTGAGCTGGATGAGCTTGTAGTCCTGTCCTCCGATATCCAGGACCGAGCGGCACGAAGGAAAAAGATGATGCGCCCCTCGTCCGCAGGCTTTTATTTCAGAGATGCGTTCGGCGTTGAATTTCTCACAGATGAGATGTCTTCCGTAACCAGTGGCCATGATCGGTGATTTTCCGAGCCGGCTGAGAGTCTTCTTTACACGGGCGAGAGGATCGTGAGAGGTTTCGAATATTTCCTGGTGCCGGATTTCCCCGTTCACCAGTTGCACGATTTTTGTTGTTCGGGAACCGAGGTCGATGCCGATAACTTTGCTCATGACGATTCTTTAATGACTTCAGCGAAGGCTTCAATCCGTGTGCGGATTCGTCCGGTGTCCTCCTGGGAGTAGTCGGTTTCGATTTTGATCGATGGAATGCCCATCTCTTTAAGTGTGTCCTCCACAACTTTCGCCTCAATGTTGTAGGTGTGGCAGTACATCAGAATGTGCTGGATCACTCCCTGCACGTTATAATCTTTCACCAGTTGACGGATGCTGTCGATTCGCTCTGTATTGGGAGAAAAGCAGGAACAGTCAATGGCAAAATAGCGGTCCGCCACAGCCTTCATCATCCCATCCAGATCCTTCTGGTTCTCATCCACCAGGTCCCGGTAGTGTCTCAAACCCGTGCAGGATTCATCGACCACGATGCGCAATCCGGACGACTCTGCGATGTAATGGATTTTTGCATTCCCCATAGGCGATGGTGAACCGGCGATCATCACCCTGATCTCGTCGCTGTCGTAGGCGGAGAGGCCGGAATCAGCCCGTTCCTGGAGTTCATCCGCAAGGGCCTCGGCATCCTCGATGAACTTATGGATATCCTGATTCAGTACAATCTGGGAGACTAAAAGGGCATCCAGGCCGCTGATGGGCGGATCGGGAAGATTCCTGAATTCATTGATGCGCTGCAGGGCCTTGCGTCTTTGATTGACGAGTTTTATTGTTTCCCTCAGCTTCTCAGGCGTGACCTTCACTCCTGACAGATTCTCCACCATATCCTTGAAATTGTAGACCTCTTGAAGCCACAAACCCCTGTCTATCGGATTCTTTTTCTGCGGGACTTCCATGACCTTGAAGCCCAGCAGGTCCCAGGCTTTCTTTTTGGCGTCACAGGTTGTCTCGCCCAGGGCTAAGTCTTTAAGAGTTTTGTAAGGGCATGTGTTGCTGAAGGCCATCCCGAATGTGGAACGGATGATCGGACAGATATCCCGGGGGAACATTTTATCCGCATAAGATACAGACCAGTCCGAGCCGCCGCAGAGCGGGATGGGAAGGACGTCCGCGGCCAGAGCGATCTCATCCGGAACATAGATGCAGAAGGTGCCGATGGATTTCCCGCCTTTTTTCTGGTATTCGAGAATTTCTGCCACACGTTCCGCATGGCTGGCGTGGAAGGAGTGGTCAAATCGCTCCATGGATTTGGGCCGGTTTTTCTGGGAGAGATGGGTCTTTTTATGCAGGTTGGATTGATTTTCTATGAGCTGGTCATGAAGCTCCAGGTCTAATCCCAGCTCCTCCCACATTTTCTTAAAATCTTTCATTCTATACTCCAGCTTTTTAACTGAATAGATTATTATTCCTTATTATCATCCCATTTATTGAACTAAAGCATCAGCCAGGAGTGTATACTTTTTCATGTTTGGATAAAATTTATAAGAGAGAGGAGATGTTTTTCATTTCTACTCTTCATATATCTTTCCTATACGTTTTTTAGTTGACGAAAAAATATTCTATCCCCAAACTGATATCAGGTCAAACAGGGGGGAATCGGATTGTGATGGAGGATTTATACTGCAAACTTAGTGAGGATCTTATTTTATTCCTTCCTGTATCTTCTCCCAGTTTTTGATCCTGTACCGCTTAATCTGTTCCAATCCAGTCTCTTCATTCGTCATTCGGGTGTATATATAGCCATCTTTGATTAAATAAGGATAATGATCTAAATTTATCCTGTATAAATATAGACCTTCCTTGTTAAATACATCGTATTCGTGATTTGTGCCTGATTCACGGGAGACCGGATTCTTGCGAACATAAATTCGGCTTTTGTCATCTATGATTATTGAGTAAAAATGTGGCTTGTAATCCGGGAACTTTATGGAGATATCGGGAACGAGATGTCCCTGCATCATTATATTCAATTTAATCCGGTCTGTAATTCTGTCTCTCTCACTATTCGTTATCCTTACGGGAGGCTCATCTTTTCTTATTTTTAAAAGTACTTTCCCGGTTTCATCAATTGCAATTAATTCATATTCCTTCGAATAGCCATAAATAAAAGTATGATTGTCAATTTGAGAAAGAAAAAGGTCATATTCATACCCATGAGTGAAAAAGTGACCTACCCCATATTTAGTATTACCGACCTTTGAAGAGGAAAGCAATATCCTATTCACATAATATGGAATCTCAACGAGAGTCTTTTCGACTTTTCCAGTCAGAGTTATTTTCTTTATAGAGCGAGTGTCTATCCCTGGCAAAGTGAATTTTCCCCAAATACTTCTGTCAGAATTTAAACAAAAATCACTCAGAATCTCAACAAGAGGGATGTCTTTATCAATATATTTCCCTTCTTTATCGAAGATAATAATTTTCCTCAACATATTATCTACAACATAGATATTCCCTGTCTTGTCGTCTAACCGGAGGCATGTAGGTGTATTAAATTCTCCAGGACCTTGCCCCCTTTTTCCTATGGTGCGGAGAAATTTTCCGTCTTTATCAAAAACCTGTAGCCTGTGATTTCCGGAGTCCAGAACATAGATGTTCCCATCTGTATCAACCTGGATGTCTCCAGCTCTATAAAAAAGGTAATTTTTATCCTCTTCATTCCCGATGCTCAAATCCTCTTCGAGTTCAAGCTTCATCTCACCATAGAGAGGCTCTGCCGGATTTTTAATGACTTTAATTCCGCCTTCAGTTTCTATCTTGCCTTTCCAATCAGCTTTTTGTCCGCCAAATGAAACAAGCAATATAAAGGCTGAAAGAGAAAGAACGATTGGAATAATTCTGATTTTAATGTTACCCCTCCTTTTAATGACTTCTTTTCATTCTAAGAGATTGCCGCGCTTCGCTCGCAATGACAATAAGGTAAGGTTACCACGCTTAACAATGACATCCAAAAAGTGCTGCCTAATTACAGAGCGAGTATGCCAGACCCCATTTACATCTGAGTAGATCTATCACTTGGACACTTTGATTTGGTCCCAGTTTTTGATCCTGTACCGCTTGATCTGTTCCAATCCGGTCTCTTCATTCGTCATTCGGGTGTAGATATAACCATCCTTTATAACTTCTGGATAATGATCTAAATTTATCTTGTATATGTATCGCCCCTCTTTGTTAAATACATCGTATTCGTGATTTGTGTTTGATTCACGGGAGACCGGATTCTTGCGGACATAAATTCGGCTTTTATCATCTGTTATTATTGAGTAGAAATATGGCTTATAGTCCGGGAACTCCAGGGATATATCGGGAACGAGATGTCCCTGCTTCATTATATCCCATTTAATCCGGTCTTTAATTCTGTCTCTCTCACTCTTCGTTATCTTTATGGGAGACTCATCTTTTTTTATCAAAAAAAGGATCTCACAAGTAATATCAACTGCAATTAATTCATATTCCTTCGAATAGCCATAAATAAAAGTATGATTGTCAATTTGAGAAAGAAAAAGGTCATATTCGTACCCATGAGTGAAAAAGTAACCTCCCACATATGCAGTATTACCGACCTTTGTTTTGGAAAGCATTAATTTCTTCATATTATAAGGAATTTCTGTAAAAATCTTTTCGACTTTTCCAGTAAGAGTTAATTTCTTTATGAAGCGATACATGTCTATCCCTGGCAAAGAAAATTTCCCCCAAATGCATTTATCAGAATCCAAATAAAAATCATTTAGTAGCTCAACAAGATTAATGTCTTTATCTATATATCTCCCCTCATTTTCGAAGATAATAATTTTCCTTAACATATTATCCGTCACAAAGATATTGCCGGTCTCGTCGTCTAGCTGAAGGCTTGAGGGCGCATTAAATTCTCCGGGGCCTTGCCCACTTTTTCCGATTGTGCGGAGATATTTGCCGCTCTTGTCAAAAACCTGCAGCCTGTGATTTCCAGAGTCCAGAACATAGATGTTCCCATCTGTGTCGACCTGGATGTCTCTTGCTCTATAAAAGAGGTAATTCTCATCCTCTTCATTCCCGATGCTCAAATCCTCTTCGAGTTCAAGCTTCATCTCACCGTAGAGAGGCTCTGCTGGATTTTTAATGACTTTAATTCCGTCTTCAATCTCTATCTTGCCTTTCCATTCAGCTTTTTGTCCGCCAAATGAAACGGACAATATTAAGACTGAAAGAGAAAGAACGATTGGAATAATTCTGATTTTAATGTTACCCCTCCTTTTACTATTAAATCTTAAATATTTTATAAAAAAGGGGACAGGCCCCTTTTTCACTAAACCCTTTTACATCTGAGTAGATATATCACTTGGTCACTTTGATTTGGTCCCAGTTTTTGATCCTGTATCTTATGACCTTGTATTCCCCGGTCTCCTCTGAATAGGATGTATCATACAGAAAGCCGCCTTTGATGAGCCCTCGAGAGAGGGTGAGTCTTGTCGTGTAGAGATAATAGCCGTCTGTGCTGAAAATATCCATTTCATCCTCTTCGCTTTCATCCAGTACTGATTTTTGTTTTCTGACGTATATTCTTCCTGTATCGTCGGTTGCAATACCATTGAAAAGAGGCCGGTGGTCAGGGAAATCAGCTCCCTCTTCGACAACATCCCTGGGCCACCTTCCATGTTCATCATCTGCTGTCCTCTCAAGGGTATCGTCAATGATTTTGTCCTTTTCCCTGCGGGTGATGGATTGAGCGGGCTCATCCTTTTCTATAATGAGAGATGTCTCTCCCGAAAAGTCAGCCACAATTAACTTGTATTCTGAGCCGTAGCCGTAGACCGCCCCTTTTTTTTCAACCGGAGAAAAGGAAAGTTGTGGTCTGTACGAGTGAGTAAAACTGAACGCGGAGTTTCCTCTGGACACTGTTCTCATTCCGGGAAATTCAGCAATGTTCTTTATGATTTTTCCTTCGGAGTCTAATATCATGACTCCAAAATTTTGAGCTTTTTCGCTACTGATGAATCCATGACCGATGATGTTTCCTTCGGGTCCTGCAGTAAATCCCATGATAAATGTGGGAAGGACAAAGCTTTTTATGTAATTTCCTTTCGAATCGAATAGATTCAATTTCCGAAGTTCCATGACATAGATATTACCCTGCTCGTCCAGGAAGATATTAAAAGGCCTCATGAATTCTCCTGGCCCCTCTCCTTTTCTCCCGATTGTCTGAAGGTAGTTTCCGTTCTTATCAAACTTTTGGATTCTGTGGTTTCCTGAGTCCAAGACATAAATATTGCTTTGGCTGTCCACGGCAATATCTCCGATCCTATAGAACAGGGTATTTTCGTCTTCCACACTACCTATCGATAGATCCTCTTCTAATTCGAGAACGAGTTCCCCGTACATCGGTTCAGCCGGGTTTTTAACGACTCTGATGCCGTTTTCCTCCTCGATCGTCCCCTGCCAGCCGGTTTTTTGTTTTTGACATCCTAAGGACATGATGAAGATAAAAATAAGAATGCCAGCCTGCACGTTTTTGAACCTGAGTTTCATAATTCCTCCATGTTTTTAATCTGATATCCTGGACTTGACGATTCTAAACAAGCCTTCCTCGTCCTGCTCGATAGACCAGAATAAATTTGCCATGGGAACCACCCATGTTAAGGAAGGAAAAGTGACATCACCTTCGATTTGGACATTGCTGATGAATTTACCCCCGCGGTCAAAGGCATCAAAATTTCTGGCCTTTTCAAAATCCGCTTTTTGATAACCAAACACAAGAATGTTTCCCTCACCGTCAACCAAGATATTCCGAAAGGCCGGTTTTTGCTTTGGAAATTTCGTATTTTTCACAATGTAATCAGGAGCTCCTTTCTTTTCTTCTCTGGATGAACCTGATGATCTTACTGACGTCATCCCCGCAAACCACGTCTTTTTGTCTTCTTCTGTGATTTTCACCGGCTCGTATTCATGGCTGAAGGAAGAAAGCCTGCCTTTTTCGTAGTCGTACATTTCGATGATGTAATCTTCTGAGAATCCGATAAAGATTTTCCCCTCCGGTGAAACGTCCCAGTAGACTCTTGCCGTAAATGGCTGGGGAACATTCGTAGATACTGGAGTGACGATGTATTTGTTTTCCCAGACTTCCTGAGTGTAGAGCGTTTTTTTCCGCTCGAGGTCAGGAGAGTAGATTTCGATGGTGCATTCTTGAGGTTTTTCGTTATTTCCATAGTATGTTTTTTCCTTTTCAATGACAAAATCTCCGTTGGGAAGAGCCCGGATTTTTCTTGGCCATCCTTCATTTCTGGCTATCTGGATGGACTTTATGAATTCTCCCTCTGGATTTAAGACGCTTATACGCCTATTCCCGAGTTCCCAGACCACAAGCCGGTCTTTGGAGATAGCGATATGAAAAGGCATTTCGAACTCGCCAGGTCCCTGTCCCTGACGGCCTATGGTTTTCATGAATTTTCCGGACGGGTTAAGGACTTTGATGTTGTTGGCTCTGTAGTCACAGACATAAATATTATTCTTGTCATCAAAACACATATCTATTGGAGACTCGAAGAAGACATCCTCAGGAAAGGATTCATCGTTGATGGTAAGCTCGGGAATCAAACGGATCTTTCCTGTGCGGTAGATATCAGCCAGTGATTTTTCAGAAGGAATTGAACTCACAACTGCGGCTGCAGATAAAACCATAATGAGAATAGCAAATAAGGAGACTAATTTTTGATTTTTCATCGCTCTTCCTTTCAGATGCTTGGNTTCATTGATATAAACTACATAAAGGAGAGAACAGATTCAAGACTATTNCTCAATCATTCTCAGTCTCAGAGCTTTCTCGTATCCTGACTCATCTCTTGAAAGCGTATAGATATATCCATTCTTAAAGATGAGTTGAGGGTAGACATAATGATTGATTTGAGTCGAGAACAAGAATTTTCCATCTTCTGAGAAAACATCGTAGGATGTTTCTGTCCTGGGCCTGTCCCTCCAAAAAGGCTCATAATGCTCGACCCAGATTCTATCCTTCTCGTCGATTGATATACAACTGAAAAGCGCATAATATTCCACTATCTTTCTTATTTCAGGGTCATCAATTCCAAGCCCCTCTCTAATTCTCTTTAGTATCTCTGATATTTTTCTTTTGACTTCGTCTTTTACCGGAATGGGCTTACGGTCGAGACTAAACTTAAAAAGCAATCCACCTTCCGGAGTAAAAACGTTCATCTCATACTTGTTGGCAGTGGCAATGACTATATGGTTTTGAGAGTTGATGTCCCATCTCACGAATAAAGGGTATTCAAAAGTGAACGTGCCGTCACTGACTCTATTAGTCATTTGCTGTTCCTGGCTGTAAAAATCAAGAATTTCATTTTTTTGCTGGTCGTATGTACCGACTATATAAGAATATTGAATTTCATCCTTCTTTCCTTTTTCAGGGTATTTGGCACCTATAATCAGCGCTTCATTCCTCGTGACTGAAATCTCGTCCAGGTTTTTTAAGATGAGCGCTCTCTGGTATTCTCCTTCCAGATTGAAAACCTCGATCTTCCGCTCAAATAAATCTGCAACATATATTTTGCCAAGCTCACTTATGCATAGTGATCTTGGGTATTCAAATTCGCCAGGCCCTTGACCTGCTCTACCGATGTTTTTGATATGCTTTCCCTGAGGATCGTATTTTTTTATTGTTAGTTCTTCGGAATCCAAAACATAAATATTGCCCTGAGTATCTGCATCAATATCTCTTGGGAGAGAGAACATGTAATTCTCATCGTATTCTTCTTCACCGATAGAAAGGTCTTCGATGAATTCGATGGGTTTGAATGATTCCTCAGGTTCTGGCTCGAAATTGTAGACGACCTTCATTCCATCGACTGTTTTTATTTCGCCTTTCCATCCGGTCTTCGGCTTTTTGCATGCTGACGAAAAGAGAAAGCATAAGACAAGCAAGATGGATATCCAGGTGATGAATGAAAATTTAGCTATGGTTTTCACTGTAGCTTCCCATACTTTATATCACTTATCCAATAATTTTATATTTGACGATTTGAATATTCTCCTCTTCATCTTTTTCATTTACAAAGATAAAATCTCCTTGAACAGCCATGAGCTCGCCTTTAAGATTGAGGTAGAAATTGTCGATATACTTTCCTTCTTTATTAAAGACATCGATCAGGACGCCATTCTTTTCGTCTTTGGTGGAGGTTTTAATCCAGAGATTATCTTTATTCAAGAATAGACCAAGTATATCGTTTTTGTACTTTCTTTCCGGTGGCTTAATATTTAAGCGTTCATAGAATTGTTTTTGACTTTCTGTCATTACATATTTTATCCTGCTGTATTTCCGGTTGAATTTTTTAATGACTTGACCTTTTCCCAAATCTGCCAGAACAATATTGTACTCGCTCGTATGGCAGACAAAGAGATTTTGGGCGTCACTTTCGAGTAGACCATAAAAAGGGGCCCAATCCCTCGCGAAATTTTTATACACATATAATTCTTTCGGTAAAGCCATAACTTTTTTACTGGAACTTCCATCTCTGGAAACCCAAATGATGGACATATCAACATCATGGAATCCGGATTTACCCAAAGGCGAAGGAGCCTCTTTTACAAAAATGAATCCTTCATTCGCAGGCCCGTACAGCTCGCTGAGAAGCGACACTTCGAGTTTGACTTCTTCAATCAGATTTCCGTCACCATCCATGTGGATGATTTTGTTTCCTGTGGGATCATAGAGAAAGATACTATTTTTAAAAAGAAAATAGCTCAACCTGCTGTGAGAACTGCTCGATATTTCTCCCGGTCCTTGCCCTTTTTTAAACAAATTTTTAAGGAATTTCCCATCAGATGAAAATTTCAAAATTTGATTTTCATCAAGAAGGAAAAAACTGCCCTCAGAATCGACTTTGAGGTCCAGCGGCCAACTAAAATAAAAATCGTCACTCTCATCCGTAATCCGGAAAATTTCCTCAAGCTTGAGCACTCTTCCGGCATTTTTGCTCAGCGGTTCTTCCGGATTTTCGATATTCGTCTGAGAAGAGATCAAAGAGCTGAAAAGGAGCAAAAATAGAAATAGAATTCCAATTTTTCTCATATCCATATCCTTTACTTCAGTGCTTAAGATATTAGGATTGCTAATATTTCCAAACAATGAGATATCTCTTTATTACTTGAAATCCTTCTTTATCTTCCTCTATGGTATAAAGCTTGTTCTTTTTCCACACAGATGCGCTGTTTAGCCTAACTAAAATGGGAACTTTTGCAATATACTTTCCTTCGGAGTCGAAAACATCAAAATAGTAAAAATTTTCTTTGTCTATAACTCTCTCATAAGTCTCCAGAAATATCCTTCCTTCCTCATCGACGGACATATCACTGAAAGCCGGAAAATGATTGGGAAATATGATTTTACCTCTAGGCCTTGGTAAACGTAATAAGATTCGCTCGTATCTCTCCATGTATCTTTCTCGGTCCTCTTGGGTTACATTCAACGGCTCATGATCTTTAATGATTTTTCTTATTAATTTCCCTTCAGGATTGAGAGCATGAAATTCGTATTTTTTAGGGTATGCCCATACTATATTATCGTCTTGATTTACGGCACAAAGAAGAGAGGGTTGCCATGCTTTACTTTCACGCCTTAAGTATGAGTCATCTTTCTCTGTTTTTGATATCATCATGAGCAGGTCGAGGTTTGAATCGAACTTTTTTAGCTCTATTCCCCCCATAGGAGGGGGAGGAACTATTATTGCGGTTAATTCTCCTCTTGAATCTAACTTAATCGGAAGCATGGGATAAGCAATTTTCGCAGTAGAGGTTTGTCTGAGATATTTTCCTTCCATGGAAAAAAAGAGCAGCCGTCGAGTCAACGGATCATAAACCATGACCTCTTCTTTGCTTGTGATTTGGATAAAATTCGGATGCTGCATTTCCCCTGGGCCCTGACCTTTACTGCCAAATGTCCTTATGAGTTCACCATTTCTGTCAAAGATACTGATTTTTACAGCCATATGGTCTAAGACGTATATGTTTTCATTTTTATCGATATCAATACTCCTGATACGTTCAAATAAATATCCCTCACTCCTTTCTTTTTTTCCTAAGGTTAAATCCTCTTCCAAACTAAAAACATCTTCCCCATACATCGGTTCTTTCGGATTCTTAACGAAAATAACTCCGTTTTCCTCTTTTATGGTTCCCTTCCAATCAGTCTTTTGTTTTTGGCAGGATGAAAAAGTAAGAAAACCTAAAATAATCAATATGACGATTGAATTTTTAAATTGAGTTTTCATTCTCTTTTATCACCCCAAATTTTCTCTTATCCAATCTACCTCTGTTTTTCTAGTATTTTATACTGGTAGAACTTGCAGTTTCTCAAGTCCCAGTATATTCCCTAAAGATTCTTCCAGACATTTTTGAGTTCTTTGAGTTTTTCATATACCCAGGCGCGGATTCTGTCTCCGTAAAAATAGAAGATGGGGATGGCGATAAGAATAAAAATCGTCGAGCTGATCAGTCCGCCGACCGCTGAAAGAGCTAAAGAGGACCAGATGTACCTTCTTCCCTCCTCAACCTGGATCAAAACCATGGGCAGCATCCCCAGGACGGTCGTGCTTGTCGTGAGAAAAATGGGTCTGATCCTTTCCCTCGCTCCCCTCAAGACAGCTTCGAGGAGGGGAAGACCCTCTCTTCTTCTCAAATTGATATGGTCAACGAGAAGAATCGAGTTATTGACGACTATCCCGCCGAGCAGAATGACTCCTATACGAGCCGACATGTCAAAGTTGAAGTCCGCAATGACAAAGGCGATAAAAACTCCTATTAGAGCCAGAGGAACAGCCAGAAGAATGAAAAAAGGATGGATGAAGGATTCATAAAGGGAAGCGAGAATCATGTAAATGATGACGAGGGAAAAGATGATGGCGAACAATACCTGTCTTTCCTCTTCCTCAGTTATGCGCCATATTCGCTCCAACGAGGCCGAGAAGCCTGGGGGCAGGTCCAATCTTGAAAAAACAGCCTCTCTGTATTTTTCTCCGGCTTTACTGGGTCCTCTGAATTCCCACTCGATAATCTGCATGAACTGCTGGTTTTCCCTGTCTATGGAGCCGACAACAGGCCTCTCTTCTAATGTTGATATTTCACGCAGCCTCATATATTTTCCTCTTGGCGTTCTGATAAGGGCATCTTGGAGTCTTTTAAGGTCTATCTTGTCAGCATCAGGATATTTCATGGAGACCTGCATCTCTCTTCCGCTGATTTTAATCGGCAGTTTTTGGACTCTTCCATAAATTAGAGGAAGAATTTGGTAATAGAGGTAGGGGAGAGTGAGATCATACTTTCCTAGAGCGTCCTTATCAATTTTCAGTATGTATTCGAATGTATCGACTCTCCATCCCCACCGGCTGGATAGTATTCTGACTTCTCTGATTCGAGGATTTCTTTTCAGTGTCCGTTCGAGTGATGAGGTGATCTCCTTTAATTTTTTCAGGTTATATCCGAAAAACACGATTTGTGAGTCATACCAGGTTCCAGTGCTCGCGGACGTCCAATAACTGGTTTGGGGGTCAAATCCGCGGACATAGACGTCTATTCCCGCAAAATTTGTGGCAATCTGGATGAGTTCTTCCTTGAGGGCATAAGGCCGGTAAGAGAATTCAATGTGAGGAGGGAATTTCACCGAGATGTATGCCCGTTCGGGTTCAGCCATAATTCTTGTCTCCATTTTTTTCTCGTATGTCTTTTCTAAAACCTTGTTCTCGAATTTTCTGATGACTTCATCCGTTGTTTCGATAGGCGTCCCAGGCGGCATACCGATACTGACATAAAGTATCTCCTGGTCCCGCCATCCCCACCATTCGCCTATTGTCACTTCCGTTCTGAACCATTTATAACTCCCGTAGAATGCCGCGATGATTACCAGAAGAACCACGACAGGATAGCGGAGAAGGACTCTTAATGCATTCTCGTAGGCACCTCGAAATCGCTCTTTTCTCTCCTTCCTGCCTCTCCTGACCAAAGAAGGGCTCAGAGCTGGAATCAGGGAAAAAGACACCAGCAAAGAGGCCGCCAGTGCTGAGGCAATCACTATGGCTAAAGGCAAGAAATAGATCTTCATNCGTCCCTGAAAATAGGCAAAGGAAAAAAAGACGCTCATTGTGGTTAAAGTGGCGGCCAGGACAGGAAGGAACACTTCCTTTGAACCTTTAATGGCGGCTTCCACAGGAGATGCTCCTTGCTCTCTGTAGCGCAGAACATTCTCGAAAACGACAATAGAGTTGTCCACAAAAAGCCCAAAGCCCAGTGCCAGGCCACCAAGTGTAAGCATATTCATGGAGATTTTCAGGAAATAGACGAGGTTGAAAGTGATCAAGACGGAAAAAGCGATGGAAGAAAGGATGAGGAGGGAAGGCTTAAAATTCCTGAGGATGAGGAAGACGAGAACAAAAATAACGACCAGGAT
>JGI24422J19971_10001305_pt1 | contig 15054 bp, 17 predicted proteins | sample DeeMarSWOR152_54_FD_19971 | JGI IMG/M metagenome (IMG submission 19971) | reverse complement strand
GCCGTCGTAACGGGCAACTTATCCCTTTTTTCCACCGATCATAGAGGGCGTCACGATTTCAAGAAGGCCATCGAACACTATCAGAATAGAAGTAAAGCAGCTCTTCTCTTCCGCTTGTTGAGACGGACAATAGACTTCCCCGACAAACCACCGCTCCGACGAACCCCTGAAAAAACCTATTTCATAAGGAAGTGATCTATTTAACCAACCAAGCATTTAACACGCGGATAGACTGTTTCGCAGGGAGACTTCCCGCCGACAAAGTTAAAAACAAGAAAGCTGCCCTTTTTTTTTATTTGCCCCTATTTTTTAATCGCCTTTTCATTCGGTTAATATCATAAAGAAGCGTAAAAAGTCCTAATATGTTCCATCATTCAAACAATAGTTTAAATATTTTAGAAGCAATAAAATTTAATAAGTAAGCTAACGAAAGATCATATTCTTTCAACTTTTTACCTTTTAAGTTTTTCATCTCTTCTAAGAATAATTTTTTAATTCATGTACAATTATTGGAGGCTTGTTATTGTCATCTAACCGTCCTGTTGGCATATCTATACTTTCCTTTTTATTCTTGCTAGGAGGCATTTTGGGCATAGTTGCAGGCTTGATTCTTTTAGCAGGTTATTTTTCGTTTCCTGAAGACTATCCTGCTTCAGAACTTTTTACGGGAAGTGATGCTGAAACTAATTTCATAATTCTTATCGTAGCAGGCGTGATCCTAGTATTTTTATCTATGGGCCTATTTTCGAGGAAATATTGGGCATATAATGTTGTTTTAGCCATAGTATTACTCCCCGCTATAGCCCGATTAACTTATATGATATTTCAAATCCTAGACTCGTCCTTAAATCCTGAAATAGATAAAATCTTTTACTGGCAGATGACGAGTCTCGGCATAAACCTGTTAATATTTTGGTATCTCCTAAGTAGGCGGCATTATTTTTTAACGGAGGGAGTCTTAAAAGAGTCTTCAGAAACCTTATGGGAAGGGGTTTTAATCGAAGAAAAGTAAATTTAGATTATAACAATTATTTTTACATTACATTAACTTTTTTATGTCTAACTACATAAGCTAAATAGGAATCTTTTTAGATGGGAAGTTGGTATGGAGAAGCGAATAAGGTTTTTGCTGGATCAGCTTGAAGAGAAGTTTAGGTCGGGAGAGATTGATGAGGTAACATACGAGGATTTAACAAAAACATATCTTCAAAAACTTTCAGAAATTGAGGAAGAAAAAGCATCAAAAGAAAAGTCTGAAAAGGTCAAAGAAAAGGAAGAAAAGACATTAGAGGAGGGAAAAATAGAGCAAAGGAAACTTAAAAGTTTAGAAAAAGAAATCCCGATTACTTTGCATGAAAATTTGGAAATAAAGAGAAGACTTCTTCAATTTTCTAAAGAACGCAGCATTTATGCTTTTAAACTCTACCAACTTTCAGAAAAAATAAAGAAAAAGGGTGGAGGGTTAAAAAAATGGCCACAGGTAAAAGAGTATCAAAACAAAATTAACAATTTGAACCAAAAGGTAGCTGCACACACCCGCTTTTTAGAAGAGAATCAGCCAAAAATTATGGACTTATATAGAAAATCCCGCGATTTAAAGGGGAAACTCTTCACTTTAGAAAAAGAGATTAAAAAAGGGGATACAACTTACTCATTAAGAACTCAAAAGACCGCTTTGGAAAAAGAATATATGGAGACCGCTAAAGCTCTAGGGGAAGAAATAAAAGAATACAAAACCTACTTACAAATTCTTAAAGATAAATTACAGGAAAAAAAGAAAGAACTTAAAGAAAAAAAAGACCACCCAGAAAAGTTACGAGAAGAAATCTCTGCTTTACAAACACACATCAACCTATTATCCTCTGATATTGTGAAATTTTCCTCAATTCTACCTCCGAAAATCATTCAAAAGATAGAAGAAATGGATCAAAAATCCCTCATGCCCCTCCTCGTATATGGAGAAAAAAAGAGTGATAGTGCTTCAAAAGAAAAGGGTATACGTATACCGATGAAAAAGATTAGTGCTCCTGAGAAACCCTTTTTTGATGAGCCTAAAAGTGAAGAGCCTCCTGAAAAATCAGATGATATTTCAGCTCTTTTAAAAAATAATGATGCTATCGCAGCATGGGATATCGTCGATAAAATCATAGCCGATGCTCAAAAAAGATTTATCGGTTTTACCGGTCCTCCTTTGTTACACCAAGGTTCCATCACGATCCCAATATTGATTGAAAATGAACCATCCCACGAGTCCTTAGATAGGGTTTTTGAAACGATGCATCCCGGATCATTTGAAAGCGACTCAGAACAGCGAAAAGAATACTTAAGATCGGAAATAAGCTCTTTTTTGAAAATTCCAGAATATATAGCCCTTTTACCCAGATATATTCGAAATTATTGCGCGAAAAAAAACATTAAGTGCCCCCTAAAACCCGAAGAATTTAAACAGAAAATCAAAGGCATAATATCCTTCCAAAAAATAAAAAGGGAAAACGGGACAATCATCGCTAATGAAAACGACATAAATCTCCTTAATACTGATCAAAGAAAACACCTCGCTAAGATGAAAATAGTGCCTTTTCCTATTTCCAAAATAGAAGAAAAAACTCTCACAAAAAAACCCCTNACCTCCCATTTACAAAAACATTTAGGCACCATAATCGAGATCCTTAACCACCCAAATAACGGTGCAATTCTCGTTTATGAAGCCTTTTANCCCGACAAAAAAATTNTAGATCAAANACTAAAAAATTTGAAAAAATCAATAAAAAACGATTATGAAGAAAAATTGTGGTATTTAAGATTTTCAATAGCAAAAAAATTAAACATAGGAGAAGGAGATGCTTTAAACCCTGAAATACTCGCAAAATTTTGCCTATTAGAACAAATACCCCTACCCCCCCACGAAGTGATTAGCGGATACCTAAAATGGGTTTTCATGGGTTTTATATCCGAAACAATGAAAGATCGCGTTATTTTAAAAAGAAATGCATTTCAGAAACCAATAAAACACGCCTATCCCGTCGCCTGTAAAAAAGTAGTAGACCAAGAAGAAAATCCCTTAGGCACAGCCATCGGGATAACAATAGAAAAGAATGAAAACGGAGAAGAACTAGTACTTCAATACAGCACAAAAACCTTAGAAGAAACCGCCTTAGAAGAGTTCGAAGAAGAAGAAAAAACCAATATACTAAACACTTTAAAAGAAAGCACAGAAACCGCCTTATGCCCCGAAACAATTATTAAATATGCCATAGAAAAAGGAATAATAACAGAAAAAGAAAACTATAACCAACTGCTAGAACTATTAGGCACAAAAACCATTCCACTAAAAAAAATAACAAAGATAACCAACGACAAAATATACATACAAATATAAAATTGTTTTCAGATATTACACTGAAAACCAACCATCAGTTTTTTAACCATAAAAAACTAAATAAATAACAGCAAAATAAAATCCAATAAAAATTCCCCCCATAACTAATTTAATAAGGCGAGGAGACAAAAAATGAGTTTTCAGCAAGATTACGAGAGAATGATTAAGGCGGGAACGATTCAAGCATTGGTCATAGTAAACATAAACGATGGGAGCATTTACTGGACTTCAGGGAACTGGGAAATTAACGGAGCTGAACTCCTAAAAGTATGGGCAGAAAAACAACCCAGTGTAACCGTCCAAGGAATTAAGTACAGCGTAATCGACATTACAGATAATCGACTTGTAGCTACAAACGTTCAAGGTCAGGGGCACTCGGTTGCTGCAAAATGTCCAACTCAACCTTATGTTTTCGTAGCCTATAGCCCTGCAAAGATTGATGTACGTGAAGCCTATACAGAAGTAGCAAAACTTGCAAACACGTTCAAATAATCTGCCCCTCTTATTATTTATTTTTTCATAAGCCTTAGGTCTTAAAAAAAATAAAGGCTTTTAGTTTCCTTACTGAAAAGTTAGAATTTTACTTTTTTATATTCTTTAATGGTTTTTTCACGCATTTTATAGAGTTTTTTCACTGTTTCTAACCTTTTTGCGATTTTTTCTATGTTCTCTTTAGTTTGGTTTATTTGTCCCTCTTTTACCGATTTATCTAAATCTTCAACTTCGATATCTTTTAGCTTTTTAACGAGCTTTGCATCAAGAACGTAGAGATAGTCAAGGTTAAGATCTTTAAGCTTTGGAGAAGAGAAAAACGTCGTGTCTCCGTAATCGAGGGTTTTTATTTTAAGTATTTGAACTTCTAAATCTGAGAGAAGGGAGTCTATGTCTTCCCAGATTGAAATATTGTAGTCGCTTATCGCTTTATCATGCACCTTTTTAAGATCATCCGAAACTGTCTTTAGTTCATTGATAATTAGCTTTTTCAGAGCTTTTTCAGACTGTTCTCGGTTTTCGATCTTTTGATACCCTGAATATTCTTTCATTGTCTTTTTGAGATATTTTTTATCTTTTTTTATCTTTTTTTCTACTTCTTTATCCATTTTTTCTCCTCGTTTTGCTTTTTTAAGCGATTTTTTAGCTCCCTCCTCGAGAAGTGTTTTTTAAAACTATTTTCTTTATTTTATAAATAGTTTTTAAATTATTTAATTTTTATTTTTCAATTTGTTTTAGCTGAGCCTTATACATCTCCTTTAATTCTACAGTAGTTGTTGCTTGTTCCGGCGCTTTATCTTCCCTAAAACGCCCAGTAAAGCGCGGAAACCTTACAGCTAAACCCGCATTTTTCTTTATTTTATTCCAAGCAGCCGTATGCGTCGGACTTAACGTTAACTCAGATCCTTGAACTTCAAGAACAATAACAGGTTCAAACCATACATCCGCTTCAAAATTAGAATCAACCCTACTATGTCTATCACGTATTCGATGCTTATTTAATTTCCTTGGCAATTCCTCAAGATTTTCATCAGAAAAACCAGCTCCAAGCTTACAAACAGTTTTAAACATGTCTGTTTCTTCTTCATAACCGGCCATAAGAAGGGTCCCATAAGTGCCTCCTCTCCTTCCCCTTCCATAAAACGCCCCCACAACGACAAGATCAACCGTGTCTGCCAGTTCAGGTCCTCGGTAATCTCGTTTATATTTTATCCAAAGCCATCCTCGAGCTCCTGCTTGATATACACCATCTAATGATTTAGCCATAATTCCTTCGCAACCGCGCTCTATAGACTGTTCAAAAAATGTTTCAATCTCTTCCACGGTTTTCACGATCTTTTTTTCGCTCAGTTGTAATTGCTCTGTTTCTCTTACAATTTTCTCCAATTGCTTTCTCCTATCTAAGTAAGATGAAATAGTTAAATCCTGTTCATCCACATAAAGGCAATCGAAAAGAAAAAGGGCAGTAGGAATTTTTTCCATGGTCTTTTTTATGCCGTACTTTCGTCTTCTTTGCATCAAAACTTGAAAAGGATACATCTCTCCAGTTTCGGGGTTAATAGCAACAATTTCTCCTTCAACAATGCACTTTTTCGCCTTTATATTATCTTTGACCAACATTTGAATATCTGGAAACTGATGGGTTACGTTTTCAAGTCTTCGAGAAAAAAGAAGGACTTCTTCCCCTTTTTTGTGGGCTTGAACTCTTTCTCCGTCGAATTTAAACTCTAAAGCACATACTCCTCCCAACTTTTCAAGGATCTCCTCAGGGGAAGCCAATCGTTGGGCAAGCATGGAATGTATCGGTGTTCCAACTTGAATTTTAAACGATTTAAGAACATCAAGTCCCTTATCGGCTAATGCTTTAGCCACGGCGCCAACGTCGGATGATAAGTGATATGATCGTTCAATGACTTCCCTTGACTCCTTGCCTCCACCGTAAGCAATAGCTAATGCATCTAAAATAGTCATATCTGCAACGCCAAGCCTTAATTGTCCTAAAACTATTCTCACTATATACTTAGCTTCCTCAGGGAATGCTTCTAGAAGTAAACTTGCCAAAAGTTTTACTTTCCTATCTTGACTACCGGTTCCTGCCGATCTAGCTATTTTATCAAGAGTCTCAAAAACCCTCTCAACTGTTAATTCTCTAGTGAAAAGCGTTATCTGAGCTTTTCCCATCTTTTTCAACTCTTGAGCTGTTGTTCCCAAATCCCCCGTCTTTGCCAAATATTTTTCAACCTCTTTTTGAGAAATCCCACTAGCCATTGCCACAGTTTTCGCAACCATCTTCTCCGCTAAACCGAGCTCAAGATCAACATACTCTGGATAAATCCTTCCAAGGGTTAAGTAGCACACTTTATCTATTATCGCGTTATCACTTTTCTTTAGAAGATCTACTAAAATATCCGTCATCTCCAGCCTTTTAGTGGTTGCTTCAAGCTTTGAATAAGTTTCACAAAGTTCTGAAAATTTCATCTCAAAGCACACTCCCTTCGCTCTTTGTAATTTCTTTATTGTTTTTCCCTCTTTTCTCTACTAAAAGCCTTCTCCAACCAGAGAAGAATCTCTCTCAAAGTGTGAAGGAGGTCTCGGGAAAAGTTTGAAAGCTCTATGCGTATCTCCGTCAAAACGTTCCTCATATTATGTATCTCCATTAAAATTTCGGTAAGATCGCTTGGAAGTAAAGCCATAGGAATCCTAGTAGGAAGAGTTTGAAAAGACGGTTTCTGTTTCTCTTCTTTTGTTATTTGGAGGGCTTTCTCTTTTTCTTCTGTACTTGCCTCTTCTTTTTGGANTTTTGGTTCAGTTGTTTCTGTCTTCTCTTCTTCTTTTTCTTCTGTACTTGCCTCTTCTTTTTGGACTTTTGGTTCAGTTGCTTCTGCCGATGTTTCAGGAGGGGGCTCTTTTAAAGGAGGGGGTTCATATCCCTCTGTTTCCTCCTTTGGTGCATATTTAAAATATGCATCCACGGCTTTCGCAGAAATTTCTGGAGTCTCAGGAGGAACCTCTTTTTCTAGTTCTTCAGGCGTTATGGGTTTACCTATGATTTCTTCTATTAGGGCTTCTACCTCTTCCGGGGGTTCTGAACCGGAAAGCCATGAAAATATGTTAACTGCAAGACGAGCATTATCAACAAACCTTAAAGCATGAGACCTATCTGCAAAAGAAAGATATGACCCAAATACACATACCTTGCCATTTTTTTCCTCATTAATCGCTAAACAAACCGCGTTATTAGGCTCAGCATCATCATCCGAACTAATAATCCCTCTCGCTTCTTTTCCAACATTCAATGAACAACCAACTATGAAACACACTTTCTCTATTCCCTCAGTAATCGCATGCTCTTCAAACTGATTAAGAATAGCATAAGAAGACAACTCATACATATTATGCGTTTCATCGAGCACCTGATTGTTTTTCAACCCCAAATTAAAATGACTAAGAATAGTGTTCATGTTAGTACAAAGCCCTTTTTCTCCCCCAGCATTACTCAACACTAGCAGCGACCCCCCCTCTTCAACAAAACGGAGAATTCCCTTAATTTCGTAAGCATAAAGCTTACTTTGATCAGGACATGCAAAAACCAAAACATCCTGATCTTGTATTTTTTTAAAACTGATCGGTGCATCATTATGCAAGTCAACTTCATGGCCCAAACTTTCTAAAAGAGTCCGAAGATTAGTCAAACTCGAAAATATTCTCCCCCGCTCATTTTGTGTTTCATCAAATAAAATTCGCGCCAACCGAAAACACCTCATTATTACCATCAGAAAGGCTCAAAAGCCTAACAAGTATTTGGCGACTTTACTAAAACTTACCCCATATTCTAAAATATTTAAAAGAGGTTTACTTATTTATTTTAGACGGTTCAAATCAAAACCCCCAACTAAAACCTAGCTTAAATCATCATTGTAAAGGAGAATTAAGTCATGGTGAAACTAAAAATTAGAAAAAAAGAAAATAACAAGAAAAAAGATCAATCCATAAAAGAAAAGATAATGGGTCCTTCAAGGAAAAAAGGCTTAAAATGGGAAACTCCTCCCCAAGAAAAAAAGACAGAGGAAAACGAAGAAAATAAATCCAAAAAGCCGCGAAGGAAAAAGAAAATTGGGCCAGAGCTAATAATTCAAAAAAGAGAGTGAAACACCATTTGAACGAAGAAAATAACGATGAAGAAAAACAACAAAAACAAGAAACTAGCATTACTACATGCGTTTTTATTCCTCGTAATTTAGGAGAACCTGTGCGAAAATTTCTTCTAAAAAAAGGGCTTTTAAACCTCAACCTCAAAGTAAAACAAGAAGAAAATAAACTACATTTTCCAGTAATTAGAAGGCTGGAAAAACACGAATTAACAGAATTAAAAAGCATCACAGGGAAAAAAATCGAAGAAGAAAATTGTTATTTTGAAACATTCCATTCTAAAAAACGCGGCAACTTATCCTCTGCCCTAAAAGAAAAAATACCAAGAAACTTATTAGAGTTTCTACCAAAAAGTTACGATCGAATAGGAGACCTAATAATCGTTGAAATACCCGAAACTTTAGCTCCTTATTCTCAAATAATCGGGGAAACCCTATTAAAAATCCACAAAGTTAAAGGAGTTTACAGAAAAGCAGGAAAAGTCGAAGGAGAAAAACGCATAAGAAAACTCGAACCCCTTGCAGGAAAAGATGACCCAAAAACCATACATGTAGAATACGGAGTACGNCTTTTCGTCGACATAAAAANCACATATTTCAGCCCAAGATTAGGATATGAACATCACCGCATAGCNAAACAAGTAAAAAGCGGAGAAACCGTTTTTGATATGTTTACCAGCGTCGGTCCCTTCGCAATCCACATCGCAAAAAATACAAACGCAACAATTTACGCAACCGACATAAACCCCCACGCTATTGATGCCTTAAAAAAAAGCCTAACTTTAAACAAGCTAAAAGGGACCATAATCACCTTACTCCTTGATGCGAAAGAAGCTGTAGAAACTCTCTTAAAAAACAAAGCAGACCGCATAATAATGAACTTACCAGCAAATGCTCACGAATACATCGAAGCCGCTTGCACAGCCTTAAAAGAAAAAGGAGGAAAAATACATTTCTATACCTTCATAAAGTACGAACCAACCGCGACGCCACCGATGACGACAACAACGAGAAAAGAAACAATTTTTGAAAAAGCAGAAACACTGCTAAGGAACACGGTCAAAACCCAAGGACGAACTGTTGAAAAAATTTTAAACAAACACTTAGTCAAAACCACAGCACCCTTCCAAGAACAAGTAGTTCTAGACGCACTAATAACCTAAAACCAAAAAACTCCCCTCACCCTAAAGTTACCAGAAACACTATTTTAATCACGGTTTCTGGTTTTTGAAGCAGTTTAACAAAAGACCTTGGCAAATCCCCCGCCGCCTTATCTGCATAAACCATGACAGTTTTTGGACAAGCAAACCCACTTTTCCTAACAACAATATCTTCAGGATGAGAATAACTTAAACTAGAATGCCCTCTGCCCTTCACGATAATCCTTTCATTTAATCCTTCTATCCTCAAATTCATACTTATAACCGCTTTTTCATTTGAAGCCAACTTTTTAAAATCAGTACTAAAATCTGCCAAACTTTTACTTGATCCTACCCCTATAAAACAATCTCCCCTCTTAGAAACCTTTTCATGACAAGTTATCGCCATAGTTTTTTCATGTTTAGCCTCTATATTCGGATGACCTCTAGCTAAAAGTTCTTCTCTCTCAATTCTCAAAAAATTTCCTCCTACTTTTAAGCAAAAAATACTTTTACCTTTTTACTTTTCCCTTATTTAACAATGGAAGATGAAGAATAATGGAAGATGAAGAATACTTGGCCAAAGCCAAAGAAAGGATCATATCAAGCCTTATAAAACACAAATTCTTAAAATCAAACCGCGCCATAAAAGCTTTCGAAAAAGTCCCAAGAGAAGAATTCGTACTACCCCAATACAGAAGTAACGCATACTCCGACACACCGCTCCCAATTCTCGAAAGCCAAACTATATCAGCATGCCATATGTGTATTATAATGGTTGAAGAAGATTGTCTTGACCCTCAGCCAGGGGATAGGACGTTGGAGATAGGGGCTGGAAGCGGTTATCATGCTGCTTTACTGGCTGAAATGATCGCTCCAGAGGGATGCGAAAACCCTGGTCACGTATGGACAGTGGAAATCCATAAGAGTCTGGTTGAGTTTGCTAGAGCGAATTTGGAAAGAGCTGGCTATTCGGATAGGGTAACCGTAATCCATGGTGATGGTTCGAAGGGTTATCCTCCAGAAGCTCCTTATGACCGCATAATGGTTACAGCAGCGGCTCCTGACATACCTGAGCCTCTTAAAGAACAGTTAAAAGTTGGGGGACGGCTCGTTATCCCTGTGGGAGCTCCTCACCTTTGGCAAGAATTAACCCTTGTCATAAAAAAGAGGGACGGAAGCTTGAAAGCCAAAAAATTGGGAGGAGTCGCCTTTGTGCCCCTCAGAGGAAAACATGGCTTTAAATAAATCCCCATCCTTACTTCGAAAAAGAACTAAAAAATTAAGGCGCTTCAGGAAGCGTCTCTGTGCTCTCGGTGCCCTCCAAGCTGTTGATTTCTATAGCAATATCAAAAAGATCCTCAAGTTCCTCAGTCTCAACAAACGCTACGAGATCATACCGCCCAAAAACTAAAAACGCCGTAACTACGCCCTCAATTTTTCTAACACTTTCTAAAGTCTCCTTGACTTTCCCCGGTTTTAACCGGATCAAAATGCATCCATTTTTCATATCGTAGGTACCTCCATCAAAGTTTCGCTCGCCTTAACTTCTTTTATACTATGTATCTTAACAGCGGTCTCCCCCAAAGCTTTCAAATTTTCAGCCTCAAGAAGCACCGCGATATCAAATTGGCCCGAACAAGAAAACACTTTTTTTACATTTTCTATTTTTTTTATATTTTCAACAGCTTCCTCAAGCTTTCCTGCTTCGCATTTAATTAAGGTACAAGCTTGCAATGAAACCTTCTCCTAATGATCTTTTGGTAGCCAAACACAAATAAATTTGAAAATATTTATAATTTTTGTTAGTTTTAGAAAAAACAAAAAATCAAATTTTTTTTGAGAAAAGTTCTCCAGCTTGATAAGAGGTCCTAACAAAGGGACCAGATACCACATAGATAAACCCAAGACTTAATCCTATCTCTTTATATCGTTCAAAAAGTTTAGGGTGAACATATTCTTTAACTTCTATATGACGTGAACTTGGTTGAAGATACTGTCCGAGCGTTAAAACGTCAACAAAAACACTCCTCAAATCTCTCATTGTTTGAACAATTTCTTCCTCTCTCTCCCCTAGACCAAGCATCAAAGAAGACTTTGTTATTATCAAAGGATCCAAGTTTTTCAAAACTTCTAAAACTTTTAAAGATCTAGAGTAACTAGCTCTACTGTCTCTTACCAAAGATTGTAAACGGGCTACTGTTTCAACATTATGCGAGATGACATCTGGTTTTGCTTTAACAACTTCGCTCAAAGCTTCTAAGTTTCCATTAAAATCTGGGATCAAAACTTCAACCCTACACAACGGAGCAACTTCCTTAATTTTCCTAACGCATCGAGCAAAATGCGAAGCTCCTCCATCTGGAAGATCGTCCCGAGTAACCGAAGTTAAAACCACATACTGCAATCCTAAAGCTTTTACAGCTTCTGCTAACCTATCTGTCTCCTCAAAGTCAACTTTACCCCTCGGATCCCCGCTTTTGACAGCGCAAAATCCACAAGCCCTCGTGCAAATATCCCCCAAAATCATGAACGTAGCATGTCCTTGACTCCAACATTCAGACTGGTTAGGGCAATGCGCCTCCGTGCAAACCGTGCACAAACTAAAATCTTTTAAAAGCTGTTTAATTTTAAAAAACCTTTGAGTAGACGGAGGTCTTATTTTAAGCCAATCCGGCTTTTTCAACCTACCACCCATTAAAAACCACCGAAAAATCACTTTGTAATAATAACGTTTTTTAAAATCACTTCCCTTCCCGCCAATATCTCCGTAAACATGCTTTCACAACGTAAACAAGAAAATCTCGGCTCAATCAAAGTATGCGTCAATATATCTTCCTCAGTAGGAGGCTTTAAAGGTCCCTCATAACCGCATTTTTCACACCTAATTTTCCCGGGGATTTTCACAAATTCGACCTTCATGCCTTCCGCTATGGTTTTCTCGCTCAAAACTTCGAGCCAAAATTTAACTTGGTCTGTGTTGAGTAAAGCGAATTCCCCTACTTCTACGACTAGACCCTCTACTTTTTTCCCGTTATTTTCTTTCACAACTTCTATAACTGTGTCGAATATAGTTTGAGCAGTACTAAATTCATGCAATAAATATTCCACCATTATCTAATAACAAAGGTTTTATTTTAAATACTAGTTATTAAAGGTTGAAGTCAGATATTATTCGCGTTTGTGCAAATATTTTTAATGCATTTATGAAATATATAGCATCCCTTTTCTCTTTATATGGTTGGTTGGTTAAAATTTTGGAGGCTTTTCAGAAAAATGTCTAGCGAAGTTAACTTGCGTAAAGGGGAGTATTATGTTTTTTACCCTGAATATTTTGACAAAAATTTAAGCAGAGCGCAAGGAAGGCGAGTTCCTAAAAAATTTACTGTAGAAACACCCACCATAGAAATGTTAGCAATAGCGGCTAAAAGAATTGGTTTAGATCCAAAAGTAGATTCTGCTGCTTACCCCCGATTATGGTGGGAGATGCGTGGAAGACTCATTATAAAAAAACAAGACTTACCAAAAACACAGCTCCTTAAAAATTTAGCAAAAAGCTTACAAGTAGTCCATGAATACATGATGAAGAAAAAACAAGAGAAAGCCAAAGAAGAAAAAGTAAGAAAAAAGAAAAAAAGATGAAAAGAAAAAACCCAAAAAAATAAAGAATTAAAATAAGGGTGATGTTTAATTCCAAAAATTCACTAAAAATGAGGTTCATCACCCACTATTGAAACGATATTAAATTTCAGTAAAACAAAAAATCCTCAATCCCCTACTTTTTTTAAAAAAATGGAGAATATGGTGTTTTTTCTCATGAAAAACAATTTTTTCATCATCCTTCATAATATTGGTTCTGCAAGAACAGTAGATCTTTTCGCTAAAGCATGTTATGGCTTAGACTTCAGTAATGTCATCGTGACAAAAGCCTCCAGCTCCGCAGCCATGGCTGGTGTTCCCGAAGCCCAAAAACTCGCCTTCAAACAGGGAAAAAACCTGTTATTTTTAGCAGATTTAAGCGACGCTATAGAACTCCTAAAACCCGTTTTTTTATACATGTTTGCGCCAAAAACCCACGCTGAACGCGTGTTTTCGCCGGAAGAAGCAGTCGAAAAAGCAAAAAATGGCATAGTTTTCCTAATTTTCGGAGGCTCTCTCTCAGGATTAACGAGAAAAGAGCTTTCACAAGGTCTATCAGTACACTTAGACTTGCCAGGCGACATCGGCACTTTAGGAGTAGCTACCATAGCACTATTCCAGCTACACAACCAACTCAAAACCCAAGAGACAACCCCCTCCTAAAAACCAGACAAATTTTTACAATGAAACCCCCTAAAAAAGCAAAGATGAAAAAGCTAAAACTCGCCCTTTAACTGTTTTTGATACAAGATTTAACACATTCTGCTATAACCCTTGCCAAAGGTGGTGGAACAGCTTCTCCAACTTGATCAAATTGAAGACCTCTTCCGCCAAAAAACACAAAATCGTCAGGGAATCCCATAAGCCGCCCATGTTCCCTGACGGTCAAAGGACGGTTCCAAAAAGGATGAATGAATCTACTTTTACCCAAAACAGTAAGGGCAGGCTTAAACGGATGGAGCCTTATCCAATTTCTCAAACCTTTACCAGAAGCTCCCTGAAAGAACGTTAAACCTTCTCCCCACCTTATGTTATATTTCTTCTTCTTTTTATATGCCTTCAAAGGCTCCCAAAAATCATGATTGGGGACGGCGTGTAAAGACTCAGGATCAGGAAGATCATCAATCGCTTCAACAACCGTCACCAGCTTCCTTGTTAAAGTCTTTATATTAAGCCTGATATTGGAAATAAAAAGCCTCATTCTTCGAGATGGAGTGCCAAAATTCTCAGCATAAAGAACATTAAAGTAAACATCGGAAAACCCTACCCTGGAAAATTCCTTTTTCAACGCCTCTTTCAACTTAGGAGAAGCCAAAGGCACCACATTCTCTAAAACAAAAACTTTCGGCTCTAAATCTCCTATCAATCTAACAGCCTCAAGAACCAAGCCTCCCACTTCATCCACATATAAACGATCAAGTGGTCGCTTCATACGCTTCTTATTAGCCGCACTAAAAGGCTCACAAGGAGGACTAGCGATTACAACATCAGGAAATCCCACTCTATCCAAAATCTCAAAAGAATGCAGCTCTCTAACATCCCGAACCAATACAGGAGTCCCAGGAAAATTAAAAGAATAAGTATCCAATACCGGAGGAAAGTTATCAACTGCTAATAAACCTTCAAAATCCGCCTGCTTAAAACCAAGCGAAAAACCACCAGCACCGCAAAAAAGATCACAAACACTAAGCATACAAAAAAACAGATAGAAAAAACCCTTAAAGGTTTCCAAAGCTAGCTCTTCTTCACCACTATTAAACAGTAATTTTCTCAGATATTTAAAGTGTTTAAGAAATTTCCCCGCCTTGTTTTTAAAATAAAAGACTTTAAAAGCCTAATTATTCCCCCATCAAGTACAACCAGTATATTCAAAAATTCTTTTCGAGGTGATAAAATGGTCTTTGAAATAGATGAACAAACAAAAAAACATACCGAAGATCTCCTCAAAAAGATGAAAAACCAGTAAAACTCAAGGTATTTGTGACAAAAGACCATTGCTTAATGTGCAACGGGACAATACAAGTCGTCGATTTATTAGTTCAAATGTCTCCAAAAATCATCGTAGAGAAATGTGCCTGTGGAAAAGAAACAGAAGAAGCTAAAAAATACGGTATAGATAAACACCCAGCTATCCTCATACACGGAGAAGACCGAGAATACAACGTCAGATATTTTGGATTACCCGGAGGTTATGAGTTCGGCGCTTTAGTAGAAGACATAGTTGACACTTCAACAGGCGATTTAGGATTGACTACAG
>JGI24422J19971_10001303_pt1 | contig 15064 bp, 17 predicted proteins | sample DeeMarSWOR152_54_FD_19971 | JGI IMG/M metagenome (IMG submission 19971) | reverse complement strand
TTAAATGGCGTCAACATTGGCACGAGCTTACGAGGTCGAGTTGCTTTCGTTCCTCAAACTCTTCAAGAGACAAGAATTTCTAGGTTTTTCTTATGAGAAGAAAGATGGCAGATGGAGTTTGTTTCTTCATTTTGCCAATGGTGTAGTTCAGATCACTGGCGAGAAACAGCTAAAGGACACGATTTATGCGTCGCTGGTTACGGAAACAGTACCTTGGAGTCAATGATACAGCGCAAAAAAAGTTTGGGAAAAGACGTTACAGAAGAATCGGTATGGCTACATTGCCATATCTACAATCTCTGCTCTTGGGGCATGATTCTTAACAGAGTTGATTCCGTTCTTGCAACCGTCTTTTGATTCGTAGGCTTCGCTCATTCCTATGATTTCGCCGTTGGGAGCTTTCAATCTCCACCTGAATTTTCCAGCTGCGTCTTTGTAGAGTTCGAATTTTGGCATTGGTGTTGTCATGGTTTTCACCTTTGATGTTAACGCAGTAGGGGCTTCATTTGTTATATTTTTTTTGTAGGCAAAAATGTCAATGCTGTTGTGTATCGCTTCAACCTGTGCGTGCACGCAAAAAGAACTTGCGAATCTTTATAAGGAGCCCATTGTCCTCTTGGGTCAAGGTTTAGTCGAGAAGAAAACTGAAAGCTTTTTTGGATTTGCTGGTCGGACACGAAGCTTGGTTTTAGGCTCGGCGTCATCGGGAATTGTTGTAAGGGGGTGAGATTGTGCCAACACATGGTTCGTTGTCAAAAGCGGGTAAAGTTAGATCCCAGACTCCGAAAAGACAGTCGCAGAACAGGAGCTCTTCATGTCCAAGAGTGAGCAACCGCAAAATATACCATAACCGCTTCATCTTGAACAGAAACATCGGGCAGTACAGGACTGACTACAGACGCCGCAGATAAGCAGGAACATAATGCAGGGACATGCGGACGCATTTGGAGGCCTTTGAGAAAGCTCGCGGCGTTTACCAATATAGGCTCTTTCCCATACTCAATAGTCTAAGCCCCTTCTCGTCTTCTGCATAGAATTTCTATGCCCACACACACAAAATGACGGTGGCTAAGGGTGTGGCGCCTGATGGTCATTCAGAATTCAGCTGAAATCATCAGCATCTGGGTCGGGATAGAATTATATTCATCTAATCGGAAGGACAATCTGTGCAGGTCCAAAGTCTGAAAGCATGGAATTATCGTGGGTTGCATAACAGGGTATGTGGACTAATGGATAGACACTTCATCGCTGAGATAGTAGTAGCCTCTTTAGGTTTCCTCCTGATTACGGTAAATGGAGCATTGGGTTTCTTACCTCTTCCCTGGCTGGGAATCTGGCTAGTCATAGGAGCGGGATCTTGGCATTGGTATCGAGTACGCAAAAAAGCCCAGAAAGAAGGCAAAGAGGTCCTCACCTGAATTTATCCATGTGTGCATAGAATTTCTGTCCAACCAACCAGCTTATTGCTGGCTTGGTGGTTGAGCTTTGGAGCATGCGTTCTAGTAACCTTTTTCTTCGGCTAACTTTCTCAAGGCTTGGCTTCTTGTCATGCCCGCTTTCATGTAAGAGTCTATTTTTCGCTCCAATACTTGCCATCCTGTTTCTGCGCCGTGCTCTCGCATTGCGTCATGTAGCAGTCGCTGGTGAAGCTCAAAATCTGAAGCTTTCGAAACCCAAGTCTCCATAGACGCCCTCAAAGCTTCCTTCTTGTCTTTTAGAGTCGTGCCCTTAGGAGTCTCAGCGCGTCTGTAAAGAGCCCACGCTGCAGCTGCAAAACCTGCAATTAGAGAGAAGACTCCTCTTATGACGGCTTCAGGAGTTGAAACAAGAATCCCCAATAGCCAAACAAAACACAGACAACGCCTACGACCAAGGCGACCGTTGTTGCTGTGCTTTCTCGTTTTTTGAAGCAGTTGGGACAGAGATGAAGCGTTCCATGATGATTCACTTCGAACAGGTAGAGGCATCCGTCGCAGTAGCTTCCGCGGCAGTCATTGCACAGACTCACAGCTGAAATTTCGGGATGATTCGGACAGCGAGGAGCGATAGATGGAATCAAGATTGTTCCGCCGCAGTATCTACATTTTACTTGAGCCGTTCCCGATGGAACAATCTCTCGGTAAGGAGCGCTGCATAAGGGGCAGGTTAGAGTTTCAGGTTGCAAAACGCTTTTCCTGCGTCAAAAATATTATCGGATGGTTCGGAGAAGTAAACTTTGCGGAAAACTCATGCGCATGTGCGTTTTACCAATATGCCTTTATGTTTGGGTTTCCATGTTTTCTTTTCTGTGATGATGGTGTATGTGTCTCGCAATTCCAGCTAAAGTGATTGAAATCCACGGCGATACGGCTAGGGTGGATTTTGGAGCTGGAACCATACGAGACGTGAACGTTGCGCTGGTTGAGGCTAAAGTCGGCGAGTACGTGATTGTGCACGCTGGCTACGCCATTGAGGTTTTAGACAGGAAGGCAGCTGAAGAAACGCTGGCGTTGTGGAACGAAATCCTCAATAGTTATGAAGCGACTACCACTACTTCTAGTCGGTAACGTTTGAGAAGGTTGTTTCACAATTGGTTGCTTCGAAGAAGGAAGTTATCAAGGCTGAAGAGGGCGAAATCTTCGACGTTGAATTATCTGAAGACCTTCTGAAAGAGAATCAACGCCTAGCTGACGAGAACAAACGTCTTCTGAATGCAAACGGCGCCAAAGCTGTTGACGTGATGGGCTCTATCGGCTCAGGAAAAACCAGCCTGATAGAAAAAATGGTTCAATTATTGAAGAATCGTTATCAGATAGCTGTTTTCAAAGGCGACTTAACAACCACAATTGACGCTGAACTGATTGCCCGCCACGGAGTCGAAACAGTCGCCATCAACACAGGCAAAGAATGCCACTTAGACGCCAACTTGGTGAAGAAAGCATTACAAAAGCTTGACCTAAAGAAAATCAACCTGTTGTTCATTGAGAATGTGGGCAACCTCATCTGTCCAGCTGAATTTCCCCTAGGTTCTGACAAACGGGTTGTGGTTGTGAGCGTAACCGAAGGGCCTTACATGGTGGTTAAGCATCCCTTCATCTTCATGGAAGCCAATGTAGTTGCCGTCAACAAAGTAGACCTAGCCCAAGCCATGAACGTTGACGTCAAGAAGCTGGAAAAAGACGTAAAAACCATTAACCCAAACGCCAAGGTCGTGGCAACCAACTGTCGAACTGGCGAAGGAGTCCACGGCGTCGTTAAAGCGCTTGGACTGTGATCCAGCGTGCACGAGTTCTCAGTGACAAGCCAAATTGTGCAGAACGTCCTAGCTGAAGCAGAAAAACGCGGAGCCAAAAAGGTAACCGAAGTACAACTGGTAGTTGGCAAACTGACCTTTCTTGGATTGGAGCAGGTGCGCTTTGCCTATGAAGTTCTAACTAAAGGAACAGTTATGGAAGGCTCCACGCTCAATATCGAGGAACAAGAAGGCGTCGTTCAATGCGGCAATTGCAGATACGAAGGCGACTTCAAATACGAAGACGACCCGCTATATCACGTTCCTGTACCCACGCTAAAATGCCCAAAATGCAGCAACACAGTCAAGATCAAAGCAGGAAAAGAATGTACCATCAAAAACATCAAAATGCTGGTCTAAAACATGGAACAACTTTCAGCCAAGTTCAGAGACCCCACACTTGCCAAACGCATCATAGAACAAATTCGCAAACTAACACCTTCCAACCCAGTTAAGATCTGCCACGTTTGCGGCACACACGAATGGACCATCAGCCACTACGGACTCAGAAGCCTTCTCCCAGAATCCGTCGACGTCATCGCAGGTCCAGGCTGCCCCGTGTGCATAATCCCAGCTGCCGAAATCGACGAAGCCATCAAACTAGCATTAGAGAAAAACGTGACAATCACCACCTTCGGCGACCTAGTTCGGGTTCCCGGCTCTGACCTATCACTACAGGACGCAAGAGCAAGAGGCGGAGACGTGCGCATCGTCTACAGTGCAACCGACGCCATCAAAATCGCCGAGAAAGAACCAAATCGCGACTTCGCGTTTTTTGCAGTTGGCTTCGAAACCACAGCGCCTTCAACAGCAGTTGAAGTCTTGAAAAAGCCGCCTCCTAATCTCACCTTTCTGGTTTCGCACCGTTTGATCCCACCCGCAATGGAACTGCTGCTCGGCGTAGGCGACCTACACATCGACGGATTCATCGCACCAGGCCACGTCTCAACCATAATCGGCATGAAACCCTACGAGCTATTTCCACAAGCCTACCACATGCCCACAGTTGTAGCAGGCTTCGAACCATTAGACCTGCTGTTCGCAGTTTCCATGATTCTGCAACAGATAAAAAACAACGAGCCTAAACTCGAAAACGAATACAGCCGCGTCGTAGCATGGGAAGGCAACCTCAAAGCCCAACAACTGCTAGAACAAGCCTTCAACGTAGCTGACGGACACTGGCGCGGCTTGGGCAAAGTTCCAGCCTCAGCCCTCGCCTTGAAGGATGATTACAGCGAATACGATGCTCGAAGCAAATACGACGTCAAAGTTGTCGACGCCCGAGACCTCTTGCCAGGCTGCCTCTGCCATCTAGTCATGATCGGCAAAATAAAGCCGCCCGAATGTAGCCTCTACATGAAGCAGTGCACGCCACAGACGCCTAAAGGCGCATGCATGGTCAGCATGGAAGGCACATGCCGAATATGGGCACGGCACACAGCAAGAAGATAGACGTCTGAAAAGCATGTAAGAAAAAGGCGCAGCCCCAGTTCTGTTGATAACATTAGCTATAGTATTTGTATGAAACCCGAAAAGAGTACCTGCCAGCGTTTTGATACGCCGTGATGTACTCCTCTACGAACCTGTTGGCGTGCTTCTCTGTTCCCCGATGCTTTCCACCCTGTGTCCTGAGGTGATGATAAAACTCGTGCAGAATCACAAACGGGTCCTCAAGCTTCTCCATGCTAGCCACATGAATCGTCTTCGTATTGGAAACATAACACCCAGCCTTTCCACCAGACCTTTTGGGCATCCCAACCTTCAACCTGGGAACATCGACACGGTAGTGTTGACTGAGAGCTTCAAGCGCCTCACCTGCCTCCTTCCGAAGAATCAACTGCACGATCCGAACTTTGAACCGTTTTTCATCAGTGAGCATGTGAGCGAACTCTTCCATGCGAGACGTAGCTGCAGACACCGTAGAAGTCACACTTACTAATGTATTTCGTTCAAACCAAAAGACAGACTATGCAAGATTTGAACCTGCTCTCACGGTTGTCTAGCACCGCAAAACTGACATTGCTCTGAGGCTATCGGAATCTCCTTGCCGCAATCCACGCATTTCTTGAGAAAACCTCTCGGAGTCTCCACAGCACCTAACGCGCTTTCGACACGCTTCAGAAGCGGAGCAAGCCTCCTCTCAGCCCTCGGCTTCAACTGCTTGGCTGGCATGCTGATTAAAACTCCAAGGAACACGCCTGAAAGCAGAATTCCTATGCCATCTTGAAGTTGAGACGAAACCTGAACATCATCACCGTAGACATCCTGATCAAATGGAATTGTAGCCTTCAAGCTGCCATAGTCAGAGCATTCATACTCCAACCCAACACCAATTGAAACACTGTAGCCGCGGTCCAAGCGAGCACGCCACTCAGGCGCATCATGACCCCAAAAAACCGCAGAAAAATGGTCACTGAACCCAACATTAACCTCAGTTCCGTTCTGCAAGGCAGTTCCAGTCACAGACCGCTCAAACGCACGATAATAGACGCGGTTAGGCTCGAACGTCATATAAAACCAGACAGTGACGTTTGCGACTACACTTCTGTTTGTGACTATGCGAAGTCCATAGACGTCGTATAAGAGAAGCACCGCTCCGACAGGGTACTCCGCCTCATAAACCGTCTCAGACCAGCCCCCACGATACCCAAGCTTACTAGAAACCGTCCAACCATAAGTCAAGTCAACCTGCACAGTCTTCGGCTCGACACGAAAGGAACGCCTTGTTCCCCCAGGCGGAACCGTGGCAATCGAATACGCAACACCAACACTCAGCAAAATAGCGACTAGTACAACTGCATAGAACAGCCTAGCCGCACGTCGAGACGTGCTTTCAACTCTAACCGAAACGAGCAGAAACACGGCTAACGCAAGAAAAACGAAGGACAAAGAGAAATACCACAGAAAAAACCCACTATACTTCGAAGTCATCTGAAGCCACCAAAATAGCGCAAGAAACACTGGCGAAAGAATTAGGGCGAGACCAACCCGAACCACTGACACAACCCTTAATCAACATTGAACAAAATGATAAGATAACCCTTTCCCCAGATCACACATAAAACAAATACCGCACACCATTGTCAAAAACCCAAAACATCACCAAATGCTAAAACAAACCTGAAGATGACCTTTGAGCTTGATGACGACGACATGAAGGCGATCTGACCTCATTGACCACACAGCCAGCCGCCCATAAACATGGAAGTAGTAGTCATCGTACACGCGATGCAGACTACTACTTCTAAACCTAAAGCACCTCGGTATTATTACTGATTCTAAGCGAAAGTCAATAACATCTGGAACCAGAAACACGCCTCCAACATCCAAGAAGTTGTTGCGGCAAACCCTTCAACGTCAACAACAACTTCAAAACACCGCCGCGCCATCAACATACCACATGTTAGTGTTTCTTAGACAACATCAACACTAACACGCGCACAGCCACACCAGCAACACAGTAGAAGAAGGTGCAAGGAGCCTATTCCCTTCTTCTTTTGAAACTCGTTTTCCCGCAGCGCTACAACTCATTCTAACTGTAATCCGAAATGATGCTCGAGCACATGATGATACACTCGGGGCGGTGCCAATGCGTCTAGCGCCTTCTGCACAACTTCGCTCAAAGCTGGGTGTATGTGCATAGCTTGCATCAACGGCATTGCATTCTGCTCAGGAGCGTACATCAGATTGACCACTTCCTGTAAGAGAATCGAGGCGTGTGGTCCAACAATGTGCACCCCCAGAATCCTCAACGTGTCCTTCAGAACGATGATTTTGACGAAATAGTTCTCCTTTTCAATGCCCATAGCTTCACCTTTAGCCGTATTAGCATACCTGTGGTTTCCAATTAGAACAGAGTCTTCTCCATATTGCTGTACGGCTTCTTTCTCTCGCATTCCAACACTGGCAACTTCAGGATACGTGAAAACCGCGTGCGGAACAGCATGGTAATCTGCCTTCACCCCACGCTTCAAAACCGCATTATAGTACACAATCTGCGCGTCATAGTTAGCCTTGTGCTTGAACGGAAACTTACCAGTGGCGTCGCCCAATGCCCAAATACCAGACTGAGACGTTTCCAAAAAATCGTTCGTGACAATCCAGCCTTCCTTGTCGGTTTCTATTCCCGCTTGCTCCGGATGCAGAATATCTGAATTCGATCTTCTGCCGGTAGCCACCAAAATCTCCTCCGCCGTGATTTCAACTGATGCTCCAGATGCTCTGTTGACTGCAACCAGCTTCTTCAAACCATTCCCTGTTTTCGCAACTTCACGCACCTCATGATTAGTAACAATTGCAATATGCTTCTCCAATTCCATCTTAGCTATAGCTGACACCTCAGGCTCCTCATCAGGCAAAAACTGCGGATTCCGACCAACAATCGTAACCTTCGAACCCATAGCCGACAAAAAGTGTCCATACTCAGCCGCAATATAGCCTCCGCCAACAACAGCAATACTCGCAGGCAACCTACTGAGCTTGAGCACTGTGTCGCTTGTGAGATAACCGACGTGTTCAAGCCCTTTGATTGGCGGAATCGATGGCTTGGAACCCGCTCCTATAATAATGAATTTCGAGGTCACGGTTTCACTGCCTGCCTTCAACTTGTATGGCTCCGTAAACTCAGCATTCGTCGGATAGTAGTCCACGTTTTTGGTGTGACTAAGCCCTTGCCGTATCATGCTCATCTCACCGGCGATAAGGCTTCTCATTCTCTCCATAACCTTCTCAAAATTAACTCTCTTCAAGTCAGCATCAATACCGAACATTCCCGCTCTCTCAACAGTCCGCACAACCTCAGCTGGGTACAGCAAAATCTTCGACGGAATACAACCACGCGTCAAGCAGATTCCACCGGGCTCATCCTTATCTATCACAGCGATGCGCCAATGCGAGTTCTCCTGCAGAGCAGCGTTAGCAACTTCCATCGCAGAGCCTGTGCCAATCACTATCAAATCATACTGCTTCAACTTCAAACACCATTACGAATCATCAATTAGGACAGAATAAGCCTATAAGTTCTGAGGGTGAACTTTTCCGCAAGCTCAGAGGACACGTATCAACAAATTCTTGGGATAGGGTCCCCAATCGGAGGCGTCAACACTCTCTTTCCACCCACAACCGTTTCCAACGCCACCTCTTTGAACTGCTCTGTTGCCTCTCCGATTATCTGCGCATTTTTTCCCTCTTTCATTCCTCTCAGCGTCCCTAGCACTACATCTGCTTTCTCAGCTAATGCGCCTATGATTATTTTTCCTTCGTTTCCAACCTCTAACGGATCGATGCCCAGCATTTCGCAAGCTGAACGCACATCATCTCGAATAGGTATCTTCTCCTCTTCGACAAGTACGCCTACCTTTGATTTTTGACTCCACTCATTCAACGCGTTAGACAAACCGCCCCGAGTCGGATCTTTCAGAGCCACGATTCCACCAACTTCGACCAGCAAACGCATTATTACCTTGTTCAACGGAGCCACATCCGACACAATTTCACTACCAAATCCATAGCCCTCACGACTCGACAAAACCGCCAAACCATGATCACCAACCGTACCAGACAAAACAATCTTATCTCCAGGACGCAGATTCGAGTCAAGCAGCCAATGACTGTCAAATTGAGGTCGATGCTTCTTCACAACGCCTATGTTATGCTCCAAGGATTGATTCCGCTTACCAATACCCGAAGTGTTTATGACACAACCACCCAGCACGCCTTTCTCCACAACCTTAGTGTCACCGGTAACCACATGAACACCAGCCTCACGACACGTTTCCCCCATACTACTTACAATGCGTTCAAAATCAGCCATAGCCAAGCCTTCCTCCAAAACAAAACCGGAAGTCAACGCAAACGGCTCAGCGCCCAAAACCGCAATGTCGTTAACCGTACCCGTCACAGCCAAACGTCCTATGTCGCCACCCGGAAAGAACAATGGCTTAACTGCATGGGAATCCGACTTCAGAACTATGCCCTCTACCACTGCCGCGTCATCTAGAGCTTCTAACGGGACTTCTGCATCGCTGCCACCTAAATCCTTCAAGATGTAACGTTTGATCAGCTCGTTTGTGACAGCGCCACCAGCACCATGCGTCATAGTTATTCTCTGTTCCATAAGCACGCCTTACTCCTAGAGCAAATATCAAGGAAACATGAACCACTTAAGCCATACCCTCCCGGAAGCAACAGAACAGATGCTGCTCATCTCCAAAGACCAAGTCAACACAAAAAACCGCAACGCAACATAGAAAATGTAAGCTTTTTATGATAGTTTACATTTGTAAATATCTTCTCAGCAACACAGATAACAAGCNATCTGGAATAAAGGTCCGTGACGCACAATGCCCATAAAAGAACTCAAAATCGACAACCAAGGCGACCTGAAAATACAACGTCTTCTACACGCCAAACACTATGAACTCACACTGAACAAAACCCTCTGCGTCGGCTGCGAAATCTGCCAAACCATATGCCCTCGAGAAGCCATCGAAATCAAAAAACAACCAAAACAACAAGGACAAAGAGCACAACGCCCAGTCTTCGATGTCAGCGCTCAAAAATGCTCCTACTGCGGCATGTGCGAACCAATCTGCCCCTTTGACGCAATACGCATCAAAGTCAACGGCGAACACCTCGTATCCGTTGTCGAAAAAGAATCCTTCCCACAACTTATCCATGAAATAGAGGTGGACGAAACCAAATGCAGCCTAGACTGCGTTGAATGCGAAAAAGCATGCCCCCTCTACCTCATAAAAGTCAACTTAATCACCCCAGATGGAAAAGAAATCTCTCACAAAGAAGCAGAAACCTATGCTAGCAAGAATGACCTCAAAGTGCACCTTGACATCAAGAAAGAGCAAAGCCCATGCTGCCGCCTCTGCGAAGTCAAATGCCCCGAAGGCGCAATACACGTACGCAAAATATTCCACGGAGTTCTAAACATCAACGTTGAGAAGTGTCCGCCCCACTGCAAAGACTGCCTCGACGTGTGTCCGATTCCAAGTGCCTTATTTCTCGATGGCGATGGTAAAGTTCGCCCAAACGCTGCATTCTGCGTTTTCTGCGGAGCCTGCAAGATCGTGTGTCCAGCTGAAGGCGCACTCGTTATGGAACGTCGCTCGGTTCATCACACACCAGTNAAATCTGGCGCATGGAACAAAGCCATTGAAAAGCTGACNTCANCTAAGGAATACTCCAAGGAGAGCCAGATGAAACGAGCTGTGAAGGTNCAAGAGTCAATTGAGAGAAAAGCCTTATTGAAAGGTGTGGAAAATGTCTGAGGAAACACCTAGAGTCGGAGTTTTCGTCTGCCACTGCGGACTCAACATCGCAGGCGTAATCGACATTAAAGCGCTCGTGGAATACGCCAAAACCCTGCCCTACGTCGAGTTTGCTGGAGACAACCGCTACTCCTGCGCTGATCCAGGTCAGGAACAAATCCGCAAGGCAATCCGAGAAAATAAGCTTAACCGTGTGGTTGTGGCTGCTTGCTCTCCGCGTATGCACGAGGTCACCTTCCGCAAGTGTATCAACGATGAGGGTTTGAACCCCTATTATTATGAGATGGCTAACATTCGCGAGTTTTCATCGTGGGCGCACAGTAGCACGCCTAAACAAGCCACAGAGAAAGCCAAGGACATTGTCAGAATGGCTGTGGCTAAAGCTGCGTTGCTCAAGCCTTTGCAGGTAATTGAGGTTCCAGTTACAAACCAAGCAATGGTTGTGGGCGGCGGCATTGCCGGCATGAACGCAGCTCTCGACCTAGCTGACATGGGCTTCAAAGTTTATCTAATTGAAAAAGGCGAGAGCATTGGCGGACACATGGCTCAGTTAGACAAGACTTTCCCAACCCTAGACTGCAGCATCTGCATCGAAGGACCGAAGATGGTAGATGTCAACCGTCACCCTAATATCACAATAATATCCAACGCCGACGTTCTTCGAGTCGATGGCTATGTTGGCAACTTCAAAGTGAAGGTGCGCAAAAACCCACGCTACGTCATAGCCAAGAACTGCACAGGCTGCGGCGAATGCCGCGACGTATGCCCAATCGAGTATCCGAACGAATGGGACATGAACATGGGTGTGCGCAAAGCCATTTCAGTTCCTTTTGACCAAGCCATACCGTTGCTTTACACAATCAACAAAGACTACTGCATCAACTGTTACAAGTGTGTTGACGCCTGCGGCGCACGCCAAGCAATAAACTTCGAACAACAACCTGAAGAAATCGAACTGGATGTAGGCGCAATTATCCTATCCACAGGATTTGACATCTATTTACCCACCGACGATGCATTGTTCGGCTACGGCAAATACGACAACGTAATAACGGCCCTGGAATTTGAACGCCTGATACTAGCTGCCGGACCAACAGGAGGAAAAGTGCTACGCGCTTCCGATGGAGAGAAGCCGCACAACGTCACATTCATTCAATGCGTCGGCTCACGAGACGTCAACAAGTACGAATATTGCTCTGGCTTCTGCTGCATGTACGCCTTGAAGGACGCTATCCTACTCAAGGAGAAGTACAAGGACGATGTTGAAGTCTACCTGATGTACATTGACATGAGAACCAACTTCAAAGGCTACGAAGAGTTTTATCGCCGAGCCCGCGATCTAGGCGTTAACTTCATTCGCGGCAAAGCTTCGATGGTTCTTGAAGATCCAGAAACAAAGAACCTCATCATACGAGTTGAAGACATGAGCATCGGCGAGCCCATTGAAATCGAAAGCGAAATGGTTGTGTTGTGCACAGCAGCTATTCCGAAGAAAGGCTCGGACGAAGTGGCGAGAATATTCGGGATATCAAGGGGAAGCGACGGCTTTTTCATGGAAAGCCACCCCAAACTCAAGCCGATTGATACGCCAACCGACGGAGTCTTCGTGGCTGGTGCCTGTCAAGGTCCCAAGGATATTCCATACAGCGTGGCTCAGGGAAGTGCAGCAGCAAGTCGAGCCGCGACTATACTGTCGAAACCCAAGTGGAAAATTGAACCCATAATCGCAGTTGTAGACCAGAGTACATGTCAAAATACAAAGGTGAAATGTGGAATCTGCGAGAAAGTCTGCCCTTACGGCGCGGCCAAAGCGCCTGAGAAACAACCAGCATCAGTCACGCCTGCAATGTGTCACGGATGTGGCACCTGTGTAGCTGAATGCCCAACCGACGCCATCACTCAAATGCACTTCACCGACGCGCAGATAGTGAGCCAAATTCACGCCGCTTTAGAGGACAAGCCTGAGGAGAAGATCTTGGGCTTTCTGTGCAATTGGTGTAGCTACGCTGGCGCTGATTTGGCTGGCACAAGCCGCTTTGAGTATCCACCAACCATGCGACCCATACGAGTTATGTGTTCGGGAAGGGTTGACCGTGACTTCGTGTTGGAAGCGCTTAGATTGGGTGCTGGCATGGTTTAGTAGCCGCGTGTCACCTGCCATATGACTGCCACTACATTTCAGGCAACGTTTGGATGACAAAACGCATGACGGCGCTCAAAGGCATGCTGGAGAAGCTTGGCATTAGTCCAGATCGCTTCAAAATCGACTACGTCTCAGCGGCTGAGGGCACCAAATTTGCGGCGCTCATCAAAGAAATGACAGATCAAATGAATGCTCTTGGAAAGGAAAAGATACTTGCTGAAAACGCCAAACTACGGCCAATACTTGAAAAGATGCTGGCAAGGAAGAAAGCGCCTGCACAGGCAACTGCGGCTCCGGTGTCGTCAGCGTCTAAGCCATAGAGCAATCCAGATTTCCAACTACGTCATCAGTATCGTGAGTCTTTTCCCGTCTCTGTCGTAGGCTGCCAAGCTTTCTATACCTTTGTATGGAGAAGCCATTATGATAGTTATCTTGCCAAATGGATGATTAAGATCTCCAACAGACAGCTGTAGACTGCCACTAGGATGAGAGTGAGCGACCCCGATGAGAGAGAAATCAATTGGCAGCATATGCGTGGGGAAGCTCGAGAATCCTTTCCCATGCATGGCGAGTGGCGGGATCAATATTTCTGAAACACTGATGGTAGCCCTGTTTGCTTGCCTCGAAGAAGAAGAATTGTCTCTTTTGGATGAAGAACCTTAGCGCTTTCCAAAAGCGTTTCAAGCAGTTCTTTTCTAATGCTTACACTTGTGCTCATCGCGAACTTCCGCCTAGGCTATGTGCAATCTCTCTTATAATTGAGTGTTATATAGGTGGAAATAAGAACGGTTAAGACTGAACTAGTGAACGCAAAGTGAAAACGTGGAGACTGCTAAAACTTCGTGCAAACAACGCCTTCACAAACATGGCTGTAGACGAAGCAGTAGCAACCGCAAGAATCGCTGAAAGAGTACCCAATACACTTCGCTTTTATCGTTGGATGCCCTCAGCAGTTTCAGTTGGGCGGTTCCAAGATCTATCTGATACAGTTCACATTGAAGATTGCCGTCAACATGGCGTGGACATTGTTAGGAGAATAAGTGGTGGGGGAACCGTTTACCACGACAGCCAAGGCGAAATCACTTACAGTGCTGTTGTGAAAGAGAGGGATCTTGGATCAACAGACGTAGTCTACGCTTACAACAAGATCTGCAACGGCTTGATAGAAGCAGCGAGAAACCTAGGCATCAACACCAACTTCAGTCCTGGCGACCAAAGAAACTGTCCAAACCTAGCCGTAAGTGGAAGGAAAATCTCAGGAAGCTCGCAATATCATAAGGGCGGCGTTCTCCTGCAACATGGCACGTTCCTTTTGAATGTTGATCTGGAGAAAATGTTCACTTATCTACGAGTGCCGTGGGCACAAACTATTGGCAATGTTGTCTGTGTTGCGAGCGAGAAGATAACGTCGGTCAAGAAAGAACTGAATCACTATGTGAGCGTTCAAGAAGCTTGTGAAGCCTTGATCAATGGATTCCAAAAGGCTCTTGAAATGGAACTTATAGAAGAACCTCTGACCGGACACGAGCAACAGCTAGCTTCAAAGCTTCAAGAGGAAAAATATTCGCAGGACAGTTGGAACCTGAAAGGTAGTGGACGCTTTTGATGAGTCGACTGTGCTGCTTCATTTGCGTCTCGCAATGTCATTTGGTGAAGCAGGAGGACTACTAGGATGTTTCATGAATCTGTGATTTCTGCCTCTAGGTATGTTTGAAAAGTCTTTGCTACGCGTACATTGATGAGGTTTCCCAGAAGACTCGTGTCCAAGCTCTTTATCACGATTGGTTTGTAAGCGAAATTGCGTCCAATCAAGGTGCCAAGTTTCTTTCCACGTTCGTCGATGAGAATTCGCCCCTGCCAGTTCATCCATGCTCTGTTCTTCTCTGACGAGATTCTCTGGACCAAGTTCGCCACTCTCTTGCTTCTCGCGGTTACTTCTTTGGGCGGGATTTTGAGTTTCATTTTTTCTGCGGCTGTTCTAGGTCTTGAGAAGAACTTTGAGATATTGACAATATCTGGCTTGATCTCTTCAATAAGATGTAGAGTTTGTTCAAAAGCCTCTTCGTTTTCACCTGGAAAGCCACAGATAACGTCGGTTGCCAAGGTCAGGCTTGGCATGGCATTCCTAAACGCTCGAACAATAAGCTCGAAGTTCTCCACGGTGTACAAGCGGTTCATGCTCTTCAGCACTTCATTGTCGCCGCTCTGAACTGGTAAATGCAGAAATTTGAACACGTGCTCATCTTGAAAGGCTTTGACCAAGTCAGGAAGCATATCCAGTGCTAGGTTTGGCGTCATCATGCCAACTCGTACGACGTAGTCTCCTTCCAGCGAGCACACTTCTTGTAGCAGAGCAGTTAGTTTGACGCC
>JGI24422J19971_10001300_pt1 | contig 15085 bp, 11 predicted proteins | sample DeeMarSWOR152_54_FD_19971 | JGI IMG/M metagenome (IMG submission 19971) | reverse complement strand
ACTCTCCACGCCCCTGAACAGCCCCCCAGGTACAAAGTTCGTCGCCCCTTATGTCATACGAGACAAGCAGACCGGAGGGCCACGTGAGGCCATAGAGGATTTCGTTCTTTGTGTCCATGTTCATGGTCATAATGCCTTCACTGGGGATTACTTTGGCAAGATCGGTGAATTCCCCCGTCTTGAGATCGTAGCTCATGAAATGGCCACCGCCGTAAGGGATCTTGCCGTCATTACCCGTACCTGGCAACCTGCCCTCGTAGAACGCCGTCTGCGTCGCGAACCAGACCTTCCCGTCGTGTTCGATAAGGGGCGTGTGGATCTTCCCCTGCGAGACCCGGGTCTTGGCATCTTCGCCCAGCACCGTGTCCATCTCGGCGATGAACATCATCACGTTGGTCGCGGGATCAAATGTGTAGTACCGGGAAGCGCGATCAGGGTCGTGGGTATTGACGGCGAAGTGAATCTTACCATCCGAGACGGCGGTGAGCGCATGGTAGTTGCTCTCCCCCACACGAAAACCCGGATTGAAAAGCTCGGCCTCGATATAACCGCCCAAGGATTCAAACGCGACGCTTCTCTTCTTAACAACGGCAGACAGACCTGACGCGGCTGTCTCGTTGTTCTCGAATACCACAACGCTGCCACGATTAGTGTCAGCCGGCGTGCCCATTAGGATGGTTGTCTCATCTGGCCCAGCCTCTGAGCGGACCGTGATGGCCTTGCCTTGAAATGTGATGGGCACGGTGATCACATACTTGCCAGGTGCGGCCAGCACCGTATCCCCGCCGTTAACTGCATCTATCCCAGCTTGTATAGTACCAAAATCATCGCCTGCTCCCGGACCTACAGTAATTGTAGCAGCCTGTGCCAAACCTGCCATCGCCACGAGAAACATAGATATTCCCAGACAGGTTCTCAAATTTGATTTGTTAGCCATTTGAACCTCTCTTTCTACCTTCTTAGGGCAATAAGAAAGTCGGCGCAGATAACGAGAGCCGCTTTCTGGGTGGCTTAAATCGGCCAATAAAGAACCTCGTAAATATAATGAATTGCACACTCTTTTCTCCTCGTTGCTTGCCGTTGAATATCTCGAAAGACAACGTAATTGTACACGCTTAATGCTAGCGCGATGCACCTTAAAGGTTAGAAACCTTCATGCTCAGAGCCATGGTGGATCATTTAGCTCAAACGGTACCACCAAACGCGATATCTCATTCAAAGCTGAAGATGAGATGCACTATTTACCTTTCTTATGAACGACCCTTACTTGCGCAAGAAAAGCACCTCTGTCAACATCTTCAACGATAAATCTCTCGTCTTCTATTAACGCTTTGAAGAGTTCTTCTTCTGTGAAAAGCAAGTAGCCTTGGTGACAAAATGTGTGTAGATTTCAAGTACTGAACGGGACTTTCTTTTTGGCTTAAGGAAATGGTAGCAGGCATCGAGAATGCCATCGGACATTCGCAGGACGACGGGTTTCTCGATCCAATTGAAATCATTCTCATTCTTGCCTAAGGCAAATAAGGCGTCCAAAACAACATGCTGAAAATCTATGTTCAATGGTTGCTTCTTGTGATGGTGGGAAAGAAACTCAATTGCTTTCTCATATTCCCCATTCAAAACATAGGCTTCACCCAGGTAGAATTGAGCATACGGATCGTCGGGAAATCTCTCTGCTCTATGTTTGCAGTACTTAACCAAGCCGGCGTAGTCTTCTTTCTCACGGAATTTAACAGGTGGTTCCCATGCTTCAAACTCTCCGGGCTCATCACCGCCATTAGCAGATGATGTAGTTACCTCCCCACGATTATCAGGGAACTGAATAATTTTCGATTCTTCACCCATCGTCTTTCACCCAGAGCATCATATGTCAAATAGATTGCGTTCTTAGCCAGTTGTTATAAATGCTCTTCAACAACAAGAAGTTAGTCGACAACGGCCTGATACACCAGACTTTTAAATCTCCTATTTAGTGTAGCCCCGTCATCAGGATGTAGTTGGCCCATACATATACCGATCATTTCTTTCCGCGGGTCAATAAAGAAGGTCGTGTACCAGAAACCTCCCCATCCAAATGAACCAATGCAATCCAGTCTCCCAGACTCCTGAGAATTCCTCGTCACACTCACACCCAGACCGAAACCTTCATCCTTCTTCAAATCCCCTACATGATCGCTTGTCATCAGTTGAACAGTCTTCTGCTTGAGCAGTCTCCTGCTGTCCAATTCTCCACCATTGAGCAGCATCTGCGAAAAGCGTAAGTAATCGGTAATCGTGGAACACAAGCCTCCTCCACCAGAGAAATACCTCCCTTGTCCCTTGTATGGATGATCGGCGCAATAGACAAATGATCCTTCCACAATTAGTTCGCTATCCAGTCGTTTCAATCCACCTTCTTGTCTGGGCGCATACACCGTTGCAAGCCTGGTCATTTTCTCATGGGGTATGAAGAAATGGGTGTCTTTCATTCCCAAAGGTTTAAAGATTCGCTCTTCGAAGAATTCCTCCAGGGTCTTTCCCGAGGCCACTTCGACCACACGTCCCAGCACGTCCACGGAAAGACCGTACGTCCACGCCTCTCCGGGATTGTGAAGCAGGGGAATGCGCGCCAGTTGCTTCATCTTCTCAGCAAGCACGCTATCGTCCTGCACAATGCCATGTGTGATACCCGCCTCTTTGTACAATGGCCCCAGGCGCCCATCCCATTGATATGTCAGACCCGAGGTATGTGTAAGAAGGTGCTTGATAGTGATCTCTTGTTTTGCAGGTACGGCGTCTTTTCTCTGTTGTACCTGTGCAAGCACTGTAGGTTTGTTGAATTCAGGGATGAATTTAGAGACTGGATCATCGAGCTGAATGAGTCCGTCATCATACAATATCAATACTGCAACACTGGTAATTGGTTTTGTCATAGAAGCAATGCGAAAAATGGTGTTTGTATCCATATCAATATCCGCCTCTATGTCCTGCTTGCCGATGCTCTGCAAATAAGCGACTTTTCCGCGACGTGCAACCACTGCCACGGCGCCTGCAAGCTTCTTTTCGTCCACATGCTTTTGCATTAGTGCAGTAATATCAGCCAAGCGTTCCTGTGACAGACCTACCGACTCCGGCGTGGTCTCCGGAAGTCCCTGGCCCCATACAGTCAGTGCAAGCAACTGAAGGGCGAGCATGCAATAAACAAGTGTACGGGTAGTCTTCTTCATTTTTGGAATTCCTCTATTCTAATTCTGGTTGACAATCACTTCAGACCTGACCGTCTTGAAAACATGGCTTATGTTCTTATTTTGTCGCCTGTATCTAATGTCTTTAATGTCTCCGGGTACTAAGATTCTGACACCTTCTTGGCGCTTGCCAATGGCAATGATAAGCAAAATCTTGTGACACAGAATACCACAATCTCTGATGGAAGCAAGGAACAAACCGTCCAATTTGGCTCACACCTTCATAGAATTAGGAGAAAAAGATTATGTGAAAGTTCGGCCCAGTCCCACCAGCCAATCAATCGCACTGAGCCGCGCACAGATGCCCCCAAAATGGCTCCATTTTATTGAGAAAATCTATACAACCCGAATACAACCCAATAACCCGTTATCTGCCAATTTTCCAAAAAAGCTCTCCTCGTAAGCTCTGTAGCGAAAAGGCCTTACAAAAATCTAAAAAATTGTGAACGGTTTCAATGTCCGTCGCGCATTGCGCCCCCGCTACCCGAAACTAACTTGTTAAATACAAGAAAAAGAGCGACTCTCAGTCTTTGAAGAGTCGCTCTTAAGCGGTGATATCGATGGTTGAAAAACAATCAGAAATTGGCAGAGATGCTCAGCTCGCTCTCTTACTACAGCACAAATGGCAGGCTGAGATTGAGCAGGCTGTTGTTAAGGTTAAGCTGGGTGTTGTTCCGGGAAGGAAACGAACTAAGACGGACAAGTTGTTCAGAAAACAATGCTACAGGGCAAGGGCGAGGGACAGGAAGAGGGCAAAGAATGGCAATGCACCGGTAAAACTGGCATAGTGAGCATTCCAATTGAGAATGAGTTCTGCCGTGTTTTGTCTTGCTGGTTGTGTTTGAAATCATGTAATTCAGTCACTTTATAACGGCTTATTAGAATAGAAATGACTATTTGGTCAGTTCATGCAAGCAAAGCAAATCGTTCTTGCAACTCAAACGAATTCTTCAAAACAGAATTCACCTTTGTCCATAATCATTTCGCCATCTACGTAAATACTCGGATTTTTGATGACGCCGTCAACATGCGCTTTGCTATCCCAATTGGCACCCGTTTTACCGGGTAGGGGACTGCCGAAAGCAATATGTATACCAGGAAACTTCTCATCCTGGAGTATGTTGTAGATCAGCTCGGTCAGACCGGTATTCGTACCGATTGCAAATTCACCTACTCTGTTACTGTTCTCATCGGTCTCAAAAAGGTATTTGGAAAACTCTTGCCGTAGTTGCTCATTATCGCATTGGACACTTTCCTTTATGGCTCGGCCATCTAGAACTTCAATGATAATCGGTGTATTCTCAAGAGAACCATAGCTCCCGGCAAAGAAATCACCGAGACAACCATCGATAACGACTGTGCCGTTGACATTGAGTGGTGATGTACATACCTCTCCATCGGGAAGATTTTTCCAGTGGCCTGGGCCGATAATGCCATCACTAATGTTCCATTTGAGTTCCGGACTAAATTCAGCAACAAAATTGTTTCCTTTTTCAGTCACCACTTCAATCTTCTTTGCGTTTCTAACCTTATTATAAACTAACCTGCTAATCCGCTGGATCTCTTTGTAATCACTGCACATCCCGTCTTTCATAATCTGCGGTGTAATTCCAGTCATGTGAGCATGCCTGAGTTTGGGATTTGCTTCGATTGCTTTAAGCATTTGCATTCGGAAGGTTTGGAGCTCTCCTTTTGCTCCCTGGGCGGCATATACGCTGACATCCGCAGCCCTGATGGCATCTCCTATAGCCTGCGGGAAATCAATCGGCCGTTCACCGAAATCCTCCATCATGAAGAATTGAATCTTACCAGTAATCTTTTCTATCGCGGTTTTAAGAGCTGAGCCGATATCAATCGTCTCTTTGTCAGTGATAATGGTTACCCTCTCACCGGCTTTGACCTTAAGGCAATTCTCAACCGCCTGCTTAACACCCTGCTCTATAGTTCCCATTTCTGTTACTCCTGCTGAGTTATCTTTGTGATTCGGTCAATAAGTTTTTTGTTGTTGCCATCAACTAATACTCTATATTGTGTTTGATTGCCTCGAAAAGTATACGCGAAGGATTAAATCCAATCAAACAGTTTATCGGGGAAACCTGCTGCGGTCTATTGGTGAAATGACCGAATGGCGGGGATAATAAGGAGCTTTGTCGTATTGCTTACAGGTTAGCAAACCGTGTGAACTTCTATCGTTGAATTCTTACCAAATACCATGTCGTTGCCTGCTCTCCGATAGGTAATATGAAATCTCCCTTTACGTGAGCACTAACTGTGTATCCCAGAGCTTTACCTGCACTATCTAAGGGGATTTTCTCAATTTTTTGCGATGCTTCGAGGTTTCGGAGGATTACCTTTCCTATGACAGGTTCGATAACAGTCGGTGCAGATCCCCAGTTGGATAAGGACGTCCTGTTTTCGTTCCAGGTCATGCCGTTGTTCGCCGACCGCGCCGTTGTGACGAGAAGCAATCGTTGCGAGCAGGATATGGGCTGTCCGTCCAGGGAGGTTAATATTATAGAGCAGAATTCATTTTCTACTGCGGCAGATAGGTTCTTCAGCGCTTTATTATGGCCCTTGACAAAACCGATGAGAGCCTGTGATTTTTCTGTCTCAACTGTCACAAGCCCTTTTCCCTGCTGAGAATAGTACCAGGTGAGTTCCCCTGTGTCAGAAACAATTGGACTGTCCTTACTGACTTTCGGATATTTCCTTGGCTTATCATCAAAACCTGCTATTCGCGTTGTGTGCCGAAGAGGGATGGATAGTGAAAACCTGGGCGTAAAATATGGTCGCTCCGAAGATGGGAATCGGATGCCCTCACGCACTTGCTCAATCGAGTACGATCTTGGGACAGTCTTGAGTGCGGGGCGAACATCGCCTCTGGAGAATATTGTAGCGCAAGCGGCAAGGTTCGTCATTCTTACAGGATCTGGACGAATATCGAAGTGTCCTGGCATTCTCGCCTCCCATTCTCCTGGACCTTTGTGCTCGAACGTGTAGAAGAAAATGCCGTCCCAGTCATGGAAGCCTGAGTAGGTGGTAAGTATTCCGATACCTTCGCATGCGTATTCGTTGGGGAAAGGATGGTTAGTCTCTGAGATAGTGTACGGTTTACCAGCAATTGCAGAGCGTGAAAGTTGAACTACCGTAGAATTGTAAGGCTTATTAACCATGGGAGTGTTCTTGATGGAAAAGGTCCTGCGATTCGTCTTAGGATCGGTTAAATAACTGGGATGCTGCCAATATACGTGACCATCCACAATGTCCATCTGTGATGTGGAAGTAAGCAAAGGATAGCCGGTCTTGCTATGATTATGGTCGCTCGTACCAACAATCAAAGAGCGTACTCCAATCTCTTTTTTCAAATAGTGATACATTTTTTCAAAGTATTGATGCTCCAATTCTATGTAGAAGGTTGCCTCCAGGTGGAACCTTTTCTTGGGAGCGGCGGCGAACTGATTTTTCGTTAAACGAGGTATAAGCTCATCCTCCTTAACGCCGGCCATGTTGCGCAGTACCTTCATCTCGGTTGAAGGTAGGCGCTCTTCAAGCCAATCGTTGTACGTCTTGGTCAGTTGATTCGCATACCATGCTGTAATGTCAGTCCATGTTCCCGGATGCTTCTTCTTATTTTTTCCGAGTAGTCTATCGCTAAACCATGCTTCGACAATGGAGTTCTCATTGACCATTTCAACGACCGCAATGGCTGGTTCATAGCGGTACTCTGACTTCATATAGGGATTATGATGGGTCAAAAGCTGCTTAGCGTACTCTTTGTGCAGCGACTGAATATGCTCATCAAAATAGTTTACGACTTTTGCCAGTCCGAGATATTCATAATCCTTCACACCGTCGCCTTTGCGATAGTTTCTCCCGACATTGAGATTGAGATTTGTGTAGATGCCGCGTTTTTTCAACTCGGCTATAAAGTAATCTAACCGGTCAAATTGTTGAGGGTCCAAAGCACGTGTGTTGTCCTGACCTTTGACAAAGAGACTGCTTGACCAGTTTGAATCAAGAAAGTGGAATCTAACACAATTTATGCCAAAACGGGCCAGATGTTCTGCCACTACCGGGGCGTCTTCTTTCGATGGAAAGCACGATGCGGCTGTAAAATTGACTCCCCAAATGCGAAAACGCTCGCCGTTTGGTTTTGCCAGATGGCCATTCCTAATCCGGATGAATCCGCCTTTACCTGCCGGTGCATCTAATAGAAAGGAAAGATTGACGAGCGAATCTGCATTCTCCCGCCAGTCAATGGTGAAAGGCTTCATTTGAATACTCTCAGCAAATGCAGTGCCGACAAAAAGTAGTAAAAGCGCGGCGTAATGGTCCATTTGTTTGCCAAGCATAGGTTTCTCCTTTGTTAAACTTATTCGTGCTACCAAATCATTATGTTCGAAGCATACCAAATCCACACCGTAAACACAACATGCTGCGGATTCTTATTGCAGTTCCAAGCACAAGCCAGATGCCTTTGGTCCAGTCATTGGGTCCTGAGCATAAAGCCTCGGCCACGCAGGGCCTTTATCATAAACCTTCTTGCCGCCACATTCCGGTCGGCCCAGCTCTGTCGAAGAATCGGCTCAGGGAAGCTTCGCATGACCTATAGCGGTTCGCCCCTTACCATCACCACACGCTCCGGGCAGGTTGTTCTTGACAATCTTGATGATAGAGAAGGTATTTGGAACGCAGTTGAGAGAGTATGCGGTTGGGATTAGTAGGGAGAGGTATGCGTTCAGGCAGAAGACCGTGAATGGTAGCTTTGAGACTGCACAAGATATTTTCCAGAAATAGTCTTAGTCTTGTCCTGCTACTGATTTCTTCGATCCCATTTCGTATTCTGCCAATTTCGTATTACGCCGTTATGGCCGCAGATCGGGCAGTGCCAAAGGATTTCTGCGGCGTCTTCAGTTAGACCCGACAGAACGGAGCCGGAACATCCTTTTGTACGACATCTGATGCCGGTATCGTCATAGTTGGCTGATCCGACTGACGTCGTACTGTCAATGAGCAAGACAAGAAAGCTTGCTAACTTCTTAGCCGGAGATGGCATATTCGCGAGCTCACCCCTTTCGTCGAGGTAATGTGTTATGTCGGTGACGTATGTTTCGCTCATTTTGTTTCATCCTAATGGTTTCTGTATCGCTGGTCTTATTGTTCCCCAGTATACACGGGGTGTCTTCTCAACGCGAGCAATTTGTCATCGTCAATGACTGTTGACTTTTGAGACATACTACAGGAAGTACACATGGCTTGCTGGCCTGAATTGGGACGGCTACACTTTCCAATTACGCTTTTGGCGGTTGTGTTTACGGAGTTTGTCAGGTTTCGTTGCGTTCGACTTTCTGGTTGGGTGATATAGTGCCTCTGTCTATGTGAGTGGCTGGTCCAATATTATGCGTCGATTGTTCCGCCATGTAACCTTGGAATTGAGAATGGGAATGGCAACTCTGCGTCTGTGCTCTTGTACCGTGCGGATGCAGGGGTGGGGCAAGATAGACATCAAGACATCTTGCTCATCCTGAGAGTTGACATAAGGAACCTTTGACATGTCTTTCAAAGACTGTACAATCCTGTTTATGAAGAATAGTGAAAGCCGGGCAAAACGCTGCACCTGACTGCTATAGAGCGCAGCGACAGGCAAGCTATACGAAAAGGAATGAAAATGCCGTACGAGCTTCTATACAACCGTCTTCCGAAAATAGCGGAGCGTGAAACCCGCAGTATTATCATAACAGAAGATTCAGACCTTGGGTTGCCAGCAGGGCAATATGGTTTTCTGGAGATGTTTTGTAATGAGCCCGGGTGCGATTGCCGGCGGGTGTTTTTTCACGTTGTCTACTCCTATCGAATTCGTTCTGAAGCGGTAATAACGTATGGATGGGAAAGCCCTGATTATTATGCAAAATGGATGGGCGATAACGACCCGGAAACCATTAGAGAACTAAAAGGGCCTTCTTTGAACCTCTGCAGCCCTCAAACCGAACTGGCTCCGGCTATTCTCGAGTTATTTCGAAACGTTTTGCTCCCCGACGAAGCGTATATCGAACGCGTCAAAAAACATTATGAGATGTTTCGAGAAAAGGTCAACGGCAAAAGGAAATTCAAATCTCACGACAGAAAGCGAAGAAGAAAAGTGAAACGACGGACTGCAGCGTCAGGCAGAATAAAGAGAAGGTGACCTACATGATCCAGGACATTGAAGCCATCTTATACACAGCCGGACTACTGGAACGTGGTATGCACCCTCCGGATCTTCCTGTCAAAATCTTCAAGGGCACTACACTGACGTCAAGCATCCGAGAAGTACTACAACAAACCAACATCCTCAATCGGGCAGGGACATACGGCGATGAATCCGTTGGATACCCATTAGAGTACGACATGCTGACCATTGAGTTGACAGATGACACATTCGAGATTACGTTTTTCAATCGTGGCATCACCATCCTTACAACCAATGACGACAAGCTCAGACGTATTCATCGCTTTGTGTGCAAGAGCACACGAAATGACTCGCTCTCCAACAAGCCGCCCCCCCGGCTGTCGCGGGTCAGGGTGGGGTGGTTATTCTTTTGCGCCGTGCTTGCGGAGGAGTTCGGTGATTTTAGCATTCCGTGGGCTTGATCAGACAATGAGGATCAACCGCCTTTGAATTCTTCAAACAAGGTTTACCGCATTCTTCAAATGGTNGGCATGACATTCAAGCTCTCGCAGTAGGATTTAGTTGGANAGAGAACCGGTCCGATGANGACGGAACGACATAATAAAAAAACTTGAGATTTCTTGGATTGTGATTATACTGATANGTATTCTGACGATTCGTTTCGAAACAACCTAAGTTAAAAGGGAGGTAAGTTATGAAGAACTCGACTACAGCAGGTGCCCAGGAGGGAACGATCTCAACGTCACGTCGTGCGTTTTTGAAGCGTTCCACGACTGCAGTAGCCGGCAGCCTTGTCACTGGACTTTCCATTGCGCACAGCGCACACATAGCAGGCAGCGATGCGATCCGCGTAGGGCTGGTCGGTTGCGGCGGACGCGGAACCGGTGCAGCGACACAGGTACTAAACGCCGACCGTGGCGCAAGACTTGTTGCCATGAGCGATGCTTTTCATGATCGGCTGCAAACGAGCCTTAGTAGCATGAAGCAGCAGGAGGACATCAGAGATCGCGTACTCGTGGACTCCGACCATCAATTCACCGGATTCGACGGCTACCAGCGGGTCATCGCCTCCGATGTAGACGTGGTGCTGCTGACCGCACCGCCCCATTTCCGCCCCATGCACCTCAAGGCTTGCATTGAGGCCGGCAAGCACGTTTTTGCTGAGAAGCCGGTGGCCGTGGACGCACCGGGAGTGCGGTCTGTACTCGATACTACAGAGCTGGCCAAAGAGAAAAACTTGTGCATCGTGTCGGGGCTCAACGGTCGATATTCACCCGTGTTACAGGAAATCGTCGGGCGCGTCCAGGACGGCGCGGTCGGTAAGATTGTCGCTCTGCACGCGGCCCGCTACGGTGGCGGTGTCTGGGTCCGTCCACGCAAACCCGGCATGACCGACATGCAATACCAGATGCGCAACTGGTACTACTTCACGTGGCTGTCGGGTGACTTCAATGTGGAGCAATTCGTGCATCAACTGGACCGCATGGCTTGGATTATGAAAGATCAGTACCCGGTCCGCTGCTACAGCACGGGCGGGCGACAAGCGCGCACAAGCCCAGACCACGGCCATATCTTTGACCATTTTAGCTCGGTGTTTGAATATCCCCAGGGCGTGCGGGTATTCACGACCACGCGTCACCAACGTGGTTGTACCAGCGAATCGCAGGCCATTGTGATGGGCACTAAGGGAATCGTCGACTTGCAGGCAGGCACGATTACCGGCGAGAACTCTTGGCAGGCCGCGCGCCGTGGACGAATCAACAGCCATCAACTCGAACAAGATGCGTTTCTTGCTGCGTTGCGCGCCGGAAAGGTGATCAACAACGGTAACTACATGGCCAAGAGCACCTTGATGGCGATTATGAGCCGGATGAGCGCATACACTGGCCGTAGTCTCACTTGGGAGCAGGTCCTTAACTCCAAAGAGGACCTTTCGCCATCAGGGTACACCTGGGACGCCGAACCACCCCAGGCGGAAGTAGCCGTACCGGGAGTAACCAAGTTCGTCTGATCACCCGTGTCCGAATTTTTCGTAATGCACTACGTCTAAGCGATGCTAACATGAGTATCTTCAAAGCGATTTCGCTTCTGTTTCAGATCTTGTTCAAGAGTAGAAATGAGCTTTGCCTGCCAAAATTGCAGGCTTGCCCTTCAAAGACTACTGCAAAACCATACGCGATTAACTACGATTGACCATGACATAAGCAGATTCACGATGTCCATTATGATTGCATCGTGAGGTCGAAAAGCTGTTCAGATAAGCTACGAAGCGTGGCTGATATGTCGTAACGAGGATGCCTCAAAAAATTTGTGGCGACAGGGATTTTAGTTTTTGACTTTGGGCTCTTCATACGTGTCCGTTCTTGGTGCCACCCATGATAAAGGGCCGACAGTGTCTCAGGTTGCCAGCCCTGTGAAAACTCTGAGTGTTTTTTCTTTCTTTGACTTACGGCCACAAGATTTACCAAAGCAACTTCGGATATATCGTACGATCACTCTGCACTATTCTGCGTGGATTCGCCACTTTGCTCTGAACCATCCACGACGGGGCGAGCTCCGGATTCCCATAGAATAATGTTCCTTCCACACGCGCCAGCAATCGCCTTGCCGTCCGGGCTGAACGCGACGCCTAAAGCTCCGTCGTCCGCTGGAAGTGTCATCAATTCGGCACCCGTTTTGGCATCCCATACCTTTGCTGTGAGGAAGCTGCCTGAGACAATCCTCTTTCCATCGGGGCTGACAGCAACAGCCTCGACGTTCTTGTTATGTCCAAAAAGCGTCATTAGTTTATCCCCTGTCATGACATCCCATATCCTAACCGTGGCATCATAGCCTCCCGAGATGATTCGCTTTCCGTTCGGAGTAAACGAAAGGGAACGGACCGTATATCTGTGTCCGGAGAGGGTCCTCAATTCCTCATTAGTTGTCGCATCCCAGATTTTCACCACTCCGCTACTGCCTGATACGATGCGCCGGCCGTCCGGGCTGTAGGCCACGGCGTAAACACTTTCCTGATGGCCGGAGAGTGTCTTTAGTTCTTCACCGGTTGACACATCCCAGACCCTGATTTTCTTATCTTTGCCCCCTGAAATAATCCGCTTACTATTAGGACTGAAAACGACGGAAAAGACAGCCCCGTCATGCCCAGGGAGCTTTCTCACTTGCTTTCCACTGTCCACATCCCATATTCTAATGCTGTTATCTCCGCTGCCTGAAACAATATGTCTGCCGTCCGGGCTGATGGCCAGGGATAAAATGGTATCTTCGTGTCCACTTAAGGTATGAATGACCTCGCCCTTGAATACGTCCCAGATATTGATGGTCTTATCCATGCTTGCCGATATGAGCTCTTTGCCATCCGGACTGAAGACTACATTCCGTACAAGGTCCGTGTGTCCTCCCTTAAGGACTCTGCTTTTTCTCTCCTCGCTTGGATCCCATACTCTGCTCTGCCCTCCGAAAGCGGTTGACGCAATTAGCTGACCATTCGGGCTGAAAACAACCTTGGTGAGGGGAGCAGGGTAGCCGACCAGTGTCGTCAATTCTTTGCCTGTGTTTGTGTTTGTATCCCAGACCCTGACCATCCGATCATAACCGCCGGAGACGAGCCGTTTGCCGTCCGGGCTGAAGGCAAGTGAGTTAACCAAGCTCCGGTCCCACCCTTTACCCTCTGTGAGTATAACCTCTTTTTCCGTTTCCGTGTCCACGATTTTGATCATACCGCCGCCACATCCCAAGGCAATTTGTCTGCCGTTGGGACTGTATTCGACGAACAAGAGGGATTGGTCTTGTATGCTGAAGGTTCTTAGCTCCTCGCCGGTCGAAGCATCCCATTCATGGACTTCTTTACTCTTCCTGCCAGCAATAATCCGTTTGCCATCTGGACTGATCGCCACAGACCGGCCGTATTCTCCTCTGCCCAGGACCTTATCGATCGTGAGTAGCCCCTGTCCATTATCTGCATGCCAGACTTTGATTATGCCATCGTAGTCTATCGAAATGATGCGCTTGCCATCACTATTAATGTCAACGTCAGCGACCCCTTTACCGGCCTCATGGCCTTCAAGTGTCATGATTTCCTCGCCACTACTCACATTCCAGACTTTGACCAGACCGTCCATACTACCCGAGATAATCCTCTCGCCGTCGGGACTGAATGCAAGGGACATCACTGCGAACTCATGTCCCTTGATTGTACGTATTTCTGCTCCAGTTGTAGCGTCCCATATCGTTATAGCCACGTAACCTGTAGCAATCCGCTTTCCATCGGGGCTAAATGCAAGCGCAAGCGCCCCTTCCCCGTCGTGGCCAAAGGTGATAGTCGACTCATCCATGACGTAGTTGAGGCGATGCCACTCCCAGTTTCTGAGATCTTCAGGACATGAACTAAGTAACTGTCGAGCGTTGCGTAGATTTCCTTCGCGATACTTCGTGTCGGCTAGATATGATCATATCCAGCAGGAGCTTTGGGCTAAAGGTAAACGGACCTATTCAGACTCCCGATTAAAGGTGATCAACAATTTCAGCCGAGATTTCGGTATAATCTTTCAGAGAGCGGGTGTCGAAGAAGGTGAGTTCCACGACCTCAGGCGGACGGCCGTATGTAATTGGTTTGCTGAAGGGATGACAGAATTCGAAGTAATGAAGCTTGGAGGCCATGCAGATTTCAAGACAACACAAAGATTTTTCCTTCGTGTCCGGGATGATCTAGTCCATCGTGCGAGGCAGGCAACAGCCCCTGGCTTATGCCGAAATCTGTTGCAAAAGTGTTGCAGCGATAATTCTGCCCTAAAACCAAAAAAGGTAAGCAGTCGTAACCGCTTGCCAAAAAGAGATTTACGAAATGGGCAGGGGCGGAATTGAACCGCCGACACACGGATTTTCAGTCCGTTGCTCTACCAACTGAGCTACCTGCCCGTAAGTTATTTGATATTAACAGGTTCACATTCATCTTGTCAAGTCCTTTGGTGGTAAAAAACGGCCAAAATCGCACAACGGTGTCAATTTAGTGTCAATTGTCCTGAGTTTTAGCCAAAATACTGTTCAACAATTCACCTGCTGCGGCAAAGTCTTCGGACCTCACAGCGAGATAATATTTCTTCGTCGTTGCTATGTTGGAATGCCCCGCAAGCGTCTGAACTACCTGAATTGGCAAACTTTGAGCCCAATTGGTAATAGCTGATCTCCTGAGGTCGTGAATGGTACACTCTGCCACATTTGCCCTACGGCGAATCACATTGAAATCCCTCGTCAAATTATTGACCAGTTCGGACCTTGGGTTCCACTTGCCAATCTTTCGACGTTCCTTTATCCGCTCAAGACGTTTGCGTGAAACAAAAACATACGGATGGCGTAGGGTACAAAAACTCATATACGGGTAGAATCCGGGCGAGCAGCCAGTGGTTGTGAACGCTTTCAACTCGGATGAGCCGAGAGTAATTAAGTGAGGACAGACCATTCCCACGACCTTGCTTGCGAGTTGGAGACATGCTTTCTTGGAGCAACGTTACTCAGGCCGCTCTTCGAATGTATGATTTCAGTAACCCACCCAGGAATTCGTGACACCGTATATCACTCGTATGCACCGAGTTACTATCAACATCCTGTGCCTTGTCACCCATCTGGTGACCGAGCTGTTCCGGGATGCAATTCCCAATACCCTGATGTGGCCTGTGTTGGTTGAAAAAGTCTT
>JGI24422J19971_10001297_pt1 | contig 15095 bp, 11 predicted proteins | sample DeeMarSWOR152_54_FD_19971 | JGI IMG/M metagenome (IMG submission 19971) | reverse complement strand
AGTTCGTTTCTGAGATTCGATGTGACAAAGCTAGCCACGTCCTGGTGATGCCCGAGTACAGGGAGGACTTGTTCATGCGCAAGCTGGAGTCAGTGGCAGATTTCTTTCGCTGCTATCCCGAATGCCCTTATGGCCTGCGACGATGGACCGACCGCGTCTTCATTCAGTTGGAGGATGGCGTGGTGCGACCCTTGTCCAATTACTGGCACCGAACTGTCCCCCTATGGGTGAGATTCGCTATGTGGATTGTAGGCCTTGTCGGAAGTAAGTACCTTCAGCCTTCGATACGGATGGCATCCGCAAGAAAGCTTGGACTGACATTGTGGAAGCGTTTCCGCGCGCAGCCATCGAAATTCGGCCTTATTTTTCTCAAACTTCCTTCCCTTCACCACCCAATTTGCCAAAACCCATGACTCAACCTAGTCATTCGTAGTAGTAAAAGCATTAGGATATCGTTTGTGGGAATAGGAAAGCCCCTGAGCGGGAAGGAGGGAAACGACTCAGGGGCTTAGGAGGAAAGAGTCATAACCTACTCTTTCATGTGAAAAGATAATACCGAAAACGGATATTTCAACGGGCAGCTTGTTCCTTTCCATTCTCGTCTTGCCTGCCACGCACGGAAATGACGGCGCAAGAGTGTTAGCCACTTCAAAAAAAAGACCACGGCCGGAGAACAAGTTCCATGAGGAAGGGGATGTAATGAGGCCTTCCGTCAAGGCATGGAGCTGAAGGAGAACTTATTTTACCACGATGCCGAGATCAACGGCCCTCAGCACTATATCCAAGGCCTGATCCCAGGGCACATTTTTTAATCTCATAGAGACCCTGCCCCTCACCTCGGGTCCCCAGACGATATTCAGGTTGCTGACCTCGCCTATCAACTTGAGGATATTTCTGATATCGGCGTTTACGATTTCCAGTGTTATCCTTTCGCCCCTATACCGCCTGTACATAGGCGGCCGCGATGCACTAACAAGTGAAATAACCTCATCGGGCAGTTTCTCTCTTCTTTCAAGCACCTTGGCTAGCCTGGCTGCACTGATCCTTCTCGGAGGAGGTTTAACAGAGGATTCATTAAAATCAAGCCGTATCTCGGTCTTGCTCTGGGTCAGGTGGTAGGGGACCATTTGCTTTAACTCTATCTCAAGGTGCACGCTCCTTTCCGCAGCCTTTGCAATTGGTGTAATCCGATTGACGGCGGCTTTAAAGTAGGATGAATCTATATATCGTGTCAGCTCGCGAGGGATTACGGCCCCCTTTATGTGGAGGAGTAAGGTGAGGGAGTTTTTCCATCCTAATTCATATTCGGCCTTTCTGCTGGTAGTAATAATGATCCTCGATCTGCCCGCGGGCAGCATGAAGAAATCAATTCCAAGAATCTGATTCAGTTTAATCTTGCCCGGCGAAAAGAATAGCCTGGGCTTTGTTTCCACGTATTCCTTCTTTCTGGCCGCGAGAGCTTGTGTTTCCCGTCTTTCAGGGGGCTCCTTGAGAGAGAGAAGTATTCTTATAATCCGGCCCTTTTCCTTCACGTCGAATTCAATATCCTGGAAAAGCGTAGCAACCACCCGCGTACCGCGCAGCTTATCCTTTGCTCTTTCAAACCAGATGGCCTTTATAATCCGGCCCTCGGTGACATCTGGTATAGATAATTCATCAGCTGGTTCTGCTGTTACGTCCACAATGAGACGCAGCGGTTGGATAAGCTTGAAAGCCGTANAGGGGGCTCGTTTTGAACTTGATATCTCAATGGTTGTTTCTCTGCCAGAANTGGCGGAAATGACCTTGATTGANTGGATCTGAGCAGGCATATCCTCGATTAGGTGTTGTAGCTTTTTCTTGCTCGGTGCTCTGGCGCAGCTAAAGGTAAGGCAGACTAGGCCCAATGACATGACAAAGGCCCCTATAACCGTAATGCGTGAAAACTTACCCATGGTTAATCCTCACCGGATGTTGGCAAAATCGGTTAATAAACCAGAAAACGGCACCATGAAATCACCTGACCAACATTTTCTAAGGATGCCAAAATAAGCTCATTTGTCAATAGAGTTAATTCTAAGATTATGCATACGCGGATGTCCGTGAAATCCCGCTTCACGCAGTATAATAGGTAACTTCCATGAGGGCCGGCAGGAAAGCACGTCCTTCTCGCAACATCGGTAAGTGTAGAGGTTCGTGAATGAGCTCGATGGCTGAAGCTCATAGATTCTGTCAATGCGGAAGCCGAACCTGGAATGGAATTGAACTAAGGGCGCCTGTTTGGTATTGTAAATCAAGGTTCTCAAAAACCGGTAGGTTGCGAACCCTAGAGGGAACCCGAAATGAACAGCCTTATTATTGTTTCAAATAGGGGGCCGTTTAGCTTCTCAGGAGATTTTCTGAAGCACGCTGAGGCATGCCTGAGGAGCGGAACTCGTCCCGAAGCGCCAGAATTTGGCGAAGGTGGCCTCGTTCAGGCTATGGCCGGGCTCTTAAAACCGGGCAAGTGGAGCACCACGTGGCTCGGTGCCTCCATGGGCGATAGAGATATCGATGTCGCCAGAGGCCACTACACGCGGCTGTTTAGGAGAATGATTAAGGAAAACCATGCGCCGGACTCGTTTCCTCATATAGAGATAGACCCCGATACTCGAATGCACTTCAGATATAGGGACTATGACTTCTATATGAGATTTGTTTTCTTCGACACCAAGCACATGCACAGCTATTATAGTAAATTCGCGAATGGATTCCTCTGGCCCCTTATGCACCTCACCAGATCGCCCCTCTTCTACAAGAAGGGCGCGACATTTCCCCGGCCGTATCTGGAGAAAAACGATTTCGTCCAGTACACCAGCAGCGGTGTTACCTTTGCCAATACCATCATCGACGAAATCCGCAAAACCAAGGGCCTTCGGAACAAATCGGAAGACATCGTGGTATGGAATCAGGACTACCATGTAATGCAAGTAGCAGACGTATATAAGGCACTGCTCCTTGAGGAACGGTTCTCCGATAGGGAGAGAGAAAGGATACACGTCGGACAGTTCATGCACACGCCATTCTTTAATATTCATGAGATCCAGGGCCTGATCAGGGAAGACAAGAGGCACAGAGTGAAAGCCCAAATCTATGACCCCTTTGGCGAAAGCATTGAAACGGTGCTGCAGAAGCTTACTTGGGGTATGCTCTCCAATGATTTCATTGGCTTTCATACGAAAGAATACTGTGACAATTACCTTGAGGCCCTTCAGGAGTGGTTTCCGGTGGAAATCAGGATTTCGGGACAGTTCTACGAAATCATACACCAGGACTCCGTAACCACCATTGGGGCCTTTCCCATTGGACTTGATGTTGACAAAATTCTCTCCGAAGTCTCAGAGGGGAAACCTATGGAATCTAAACTGGGCAAAGAAAGCCTGCACGATAAGCTAACCAAAGATAGAATAAAGGGAAGATATATTTTTGGTGGACTAGAGCGGTGTGACTACACGAAGGGTCTCGTTGAGAGGCTCGGCATTTTCTCCCACGCCTTGAATAAGCTAAAGGGCTTAAACCGAGATGCGCGGCTCTATCAGATAACAGCTCCGAGCAGATTGGAAAATCCAGACTATCAGAACCTCTATGCCGTCATGGAAGAGGAAGTCACAAAATTGAACGTGAAACTACCTGGAAACCCAATTGTCCATGTCAATGAGGGCGTACCCGCTCCTGACAACTACCGGTTCATGAAAGAGGTGGATGTGATGCTTGTCACCCCCCTGGAGGACGGCATGAACCTGGTAGCCTTTGAGTACATCCTATCACAGAAATATAGGCGTCCCCATGAGCGAGGCATCCTTGTGCTCGGCACCAGTGGCGCCTCAAGGGTCCTAAGGGAAAGGGGCTTCGGTGAAAAAGACGGGGTAATTTACGTCAACTCCATGAAAGCTAGAGATGCTGGAGAGAAAGCTGCAGGGGCATTGGAGAAGGGACAACACCTCTCGGATAAGATCATCAACTACGTTAGGACAGAGCGCAGGGTTGACGACTGGGCAAAAAGGAACATACACGCTATCCTGAACTGCAGAAGGACTGTATAAATGCCTTTCCGGGTTCTGGGAGACATGGTGAGATCTTACATTTTAGGTATTCATTCCTAAGACCTTGTTCACCTTAATCTCTTATATGTGTCCACTATATCTGATTTGATCCCCAATTCTCAGTTCTGGACAATATTCAATACTTGCGACGTGAGCCTCCATTTCTTAATAGATCTGTTATTTCACTTGAGCAAAAGCTGTTAACTATTTGTAAATGGTGATATTTTTGTGATATAATATTTTTTATTGTCTCGATGTCTCTTTGACCGTTCCACCGGGACCTTGAATTCTGTACGCCTTGTCACCCTTTTTGTGAAAAGCCTCCATAACATATTTCTTCTTGTCTGCGTACTGGATAGCCAGTTCGACATCAGGAGGAATATGAAGACCTGTAAGTCCTTCGACATATTTGCTGTACATCGCGTGCTCAATATAATAAGCCTTTTGCCATGTGACTGCCCCGTTAATACACTTGTTAGCACATGAATTGAAATAGCCTTCATTGATTCTGGCTAATGCCGCTTTTGCATCACCGGCCAGCTTCAGCTTTGGATACTCTGAGATGATTTTTGTCAAAAGTCCTTGCGCCTTCAGATAGTCACAGGATTCAAAATTCTCTATGGCTTGCTCATATAACAAGTGGGCTTCTTCATTCTTAGCGACGCTTATTTCATTGAGCGCATCGTTTGCATTGTCTGCCACCCTTGTTTGAGGATATCGTAATAGGAGCTGATTAAGCACCCCCTCGCTCTGAGCTTTCTTTCCTTCCCTGAGAAGCGTCTGGGCCCGGAAGTACATGGTTCGAGCCTTGTTCTCGTCAAGTGAGTAAAGGAATCTTCCCAAGACGAATCCAATTAGCAGACCGACAATGAGAATAACTACAAACTCCAAGATATATTCTTTCCTGCCCATATCCTGCCCTTTCTACGCCAGAATAAACCCTAGGCCTTGACAAGCTCAATTAACCGTTGAGATACCCCTCCTGAAGATCTCTGACAACACGCATTGAAGCAAGCATGTAATTTACTCTCCTTCGCGAGAATGCCCCGCGGCTTGCCGCGGGGAGCCTTCACAACGCCGCTATGCACTGCAGCAGCATCTCTTATATCATAACCTTGTTATTATAAGTTCTTATAATTCATTAAATCAAATCGCTTCTAAAATCCACGTGAAAGGCCTCCCGGAAAGTGCAAAATAACTCCGATTTTTGGCTATCTGCGGAAAAACTGTTACCGGATATATATGGGAACTACACCACACGGAAGATTCTGAGGCGTCTCAGTACAAGGCAGGGCAAAAAGCCTAACCTGAAAACGGGATTTCATTCTTGTCGGCGAATTGTAGCTTACCGCAATCTCTAGGCCCACAAATATAGACTACGCAAAACGCAACCCACATACAAGTCATGTCAGAGTGAGATGTCGCCTGTCAGCGCTTACTCTCAGCCTGGATTTGCTTTTCTAGGCCATCCATTCAGTAAGTGAGCGTACCTCCCAGGTCGTATCTTCCACCACGCAAATCGCACAACGCCCATTCTTAGCATCCCTCTAAATACCGGCCTTAGGGTCTCAGGTTATATGCAAGAAAACTCGCAAAGATTCCATTGGCGAGCCAGGTGAATTTAACTGAATCTGCAGATTCAATTCATATGATAACCTGCTTTGTTAGGACGGCCTATTCCCCCTCTTTCACCTTTTTGAGGATGATGCTGTCTTTCCTTTTCGACACTCCAAACTTATCTCCTTCCTTGAAACCGAATTTCTCTATTACCAGTGCCCTGCTCAGGAGAATCATTCCTGCCTTGGTAACCTTCAGGGTTCTTTTCATCTTTACTTCCTTTTGTGTTACGATATCCTTAATCTTCCCGGCCTCCACCAACGCGTCGTAATACATCTTCTTTAAGGAAGTCTTTGTTTGGATGCCGAGCTTCTCCATTATCTCTCTATCGGGTACTTCTTTCCTAATCATCTCAATTAGCCTTTTAGCTTCTTCTCTCATGCTCTACCCTCCCTTTTTTGGTTGAATTGATTATTTTAATGCATTGTCTCTCTTTTATCTATATATCTCATCACTCAGAGAAATCAACGCCTTTAAAGCCTCCATTAAAAACTTTCTTTCGAAAGACGTTCATTATTTTTCCAGCACAAACATAGCAATCTTGAAACCTTTCACGAAACCTTTATTGCCCTTTCGCGATGCCCATACGTGCTTGACGGTTTCATTGTCCATAACACACTTGTTTTCCGTGAAAACCAACGTTGATGATCAGCAACGCCATCTCCCACGTGCACGCGAGCAAGCGCATTTTCAGAACATTAATCTGGCGATCCTTTGTGAATTTACATATTTTGTAATTTTAACACAAGTTCTTTAGAATCCGCACATCGAGAATTGATGCCTCGTATCAATATCCAGAAAAATTTCTAACTGTTCAAGTTGTTGAGTTTTTATTGAACGTCGACGAAGAACAGCTTTCCCCCAAGACAGAGGCCCCACTTCTCTCTTGAAATAGGGCCTTGATTGAATGCATAACTCACCCTTGGTCGGGGTTCACATTATCGGGCACGATTTACACCTTAAAATGCCACAGCAGTAATAAAAGTCAAGGTTGAATTGCTGCGCAGGAAGTACGTCTGTTCATTCAGCCATTCTTGATGCGAATTGGTAAGAAGGATCACCAAAAAATAGCACTTAATTCGTGTTCGCGAAATACAGTTTAGAACTCATAAAGATCTTGGAAGGTGAGGTTCTGGCAGACGAGCACAAGCGAACCACTTATCAGGTATCGAAACAGAACGGATGAGGTTAAAACTTGTGTTCTTTCCTGGTTCCGGGATAGGCGCACGGGGGGAACCTGCCACCTCGCTGCGAAGAGGGAAATTTAACTGGCGGCGCCACGAAAATGAGAGTGCCGCTGCAAAAGTACAAGCCTAGCGAAAAAGAGCGATTTGCCTATTCGCCCTCTACCTCTTCCAAAACAAACCGATAAACTTTGCCGGTTTGTAGATTTTGCAGATAGAGTCCCTCTTCGTCCTCAAACAACCTCCACAGCTTCTGGTCGTCCTTCTGAAAAACGATATCGCCTGCGAGAAAAGTGTCTATCTTGACCTTATCCCCGGCATCAAAAGCCTGTGCGCAATCAGCTTTCTCCTGAGATGGGAGGCTTCCTATGGACCCACCGGTTAATCTGCAGCATTTAACTCGAGCTACTATCGGGAAGTTCCCCATATTGTTATTTCCATATCCGCCGCCGTCAAAGTCGAGTTGGGTGATTATCCAGCCTCGTGGGCACCACTCACCCTGATCGAAATGGCTCTTGTTATACCCCACAGCAAACCAGCCGCACTCACTGGAGCCTATCGAGACCGCGAGAAGGGTGAACACGATAGCAGATGCAATGACCAGAACGATTTTCTGAGTCTTCATGGTGAACTCTCCTCCCTTATTGATGGTTTGTTCCATGAGCGGTGTCAAAATAGCACATCAGGCTGTATCACCGCCTTATGCATTATAATTTTTAGATTACCATGGAAACATGCCTTCTATATAGAGTGTGATCGTCAAACCCGGAGGCAACGTCGTGTTTGCATCCCCGAAAGCCTTGTCAAGCTGAGCCTGGGTAAGGCCTTTAACGTCCTCTAGGTTGGCACCACTCAGGTTAACCCACTCGAGATGGCACCCAGTTAGGTCGGCCCCCTGGAGGTGGGTGCCGCGCATTATGGCGCCCTTTAGGTTGGCACCACTCAGGTTCGAGCCCTTGAGTTCTGCATTTTCAAGGATGGCATTTTCAAGATTAGCCTCACTGAGATCACAGGGTGTCAAGTTGGCCCCCTGAAGGTCAGCCTCGATAAATTCAGCCCCCCTGAAATCAGAGCCATTGAGTTCGGCGCCCTGGAGGTGGGCGTTACCGAAGTTTGCTTCCTGGAAGTGGTTGTCGTAAGCATGGCTCAGATGAGCTCCTATGAATTCAGCCCCCTCGAGCGCGCACGAAGTCAAGTCGGCGCACTGAAGGTCAGCTGCGATAAATTCAGCCGCCCTGAAATCAGAGCCATTGAGTTCGGCGCCCTGGAGGTGGGCGTCACTGAAGTTTGGCTCCTGGAAGTTGGTGTCGAACAGCTCGGCCTTCTCTACGTAGGCATTGCTCAGATCGGCCCCCTGAAGTTTGGCTCTGTCAAATTGAGCCCTCTTGAGCGCGCACGAAGTCAAGTTGGCCCCCTGAAGGTCAGCCTCGATAAATTCAGCCCCCCTGAAATCAGAGCCATTGAGTTCGGCGCCTTGGAGGTGGGCGCTACCGAAGTTTGCTTCCTGGAAGTGGTTGTCGATAAGCTTGGCCTTTTGTAGGAAAGCACCACTCAGGTTCGCATTTTCGAGATGGCACGACTTCAAGTTCGCCCCCCGAAGATCTGAGTTTGTGAGACTGGCATGTGTGAGGTTAGCGAGAAAGAATTTAGCCCCATTAAAGTCGAGTCCCTCAGGATACATTCCTATGAGACTGCCATTTGCGAGTTTATCCTGAGTAATTTTAATCCCATTGAAGCCGGCCCTGTCGAGTAAAGCCTCTCTAAGGTTAATACCTCCAAGCTCAAGCCCTGGGGGGAATGCAGCGTCAGTAAGATCGGCTCCGTTGAGTTTGGCATCCTTTAGATTCTTTAGGTTCTCTAGGTTCTCCTTGGTGAAATCGGTTTCTGACAAATTGGCAAAGAATCTGCTTTGAACGCGATAAGATAGATCATTGATTAAGCTCTTCAGATTAGGGGAACCAGGAGCAACACCACTTGCAGGTCGACTTCCATTGATAGCTCGGTTTGAAATTACGAGAGTCAAGATGATTGCGGCGGCTGTCCAGGCGAGAAAACTGTAGCTTCGGATTGCCCGAACAGCACGCCTCCAGGCAGGTGATTTCCCACCAGGAGGCAAAGCCTGAGCTTTGAGCAACTCTCCCCGCAGCGTAATCACCGTCCGTTGGTGGGAGGCTTTCCCGATTCCAACAGCGGCACTGAAAAACACAATGTGAATGAGTGTCCAGGTCCAATCGTGCATAACCAGATATCGAAACCACAGGATGCTGAGGGTAATTGGAGCTACCCCCCACGCCAGAAAGATCGAAACGAGCTCGCTCAGACTGCAGTGAGACAGGCTGTGTTCATCGATACCTCTGGACGAAATAGCCACGAGACGGTTCAAAAGCCATGGATATATCCGTTTGTCCAGAGTCGTACCATCTGGAAAGAGGGCGGGCAATGTGGAGACATTAGCCCAGATCCAATGGAGATAGAGAAGAAAATAAGCATATAAAGAAAGGATGACAAACGGGGCCAACCGGTAAAAAAATGCAGTTGGAATAGGCGTTTTCAATTGGGGAATAAGCTGTGAATCAGTGTTCAGGATCAGCGCTTTGTCATCGGTCAATATCAAAGTCAAGAAGGTATAAACAGCAGCCGACAGGATCAAGAGCAAAATGGGACGGGCGAGCTTGGATGCCTCGGCGATTGTTTTTAGGCTTTCAAACTGACGGATCGCCTCCGGCAGCTTGGCGTTGGTCAGGTTGGCTCCTGCAAGTTGGTTTGCAGAAAGCCCTTTCACATCCTCGAGGTCAGTGTTTGATAGGTCTGCTCCTGAGAGCTCTGCACCGCTCAGGTCAACGCTTGCGAGGTTCGCCGAGGCGAGCTGAGCGCCCTGGAGTTTGCCAGCGCGGAGATTGGCGCCTTCAAGGTTTGATCCCTGAAAAAGGGCCCGGCGCAAGTCAGCCCCTTGGAGGTCTATGCCCTGGAGGTTGGTTTGGCCAAGATCAGCTCTTTTGCCTTGCCTTCCGCCGCCCGAGTGGAGCCATTTTCTATGCTCCTCAAGGATGGTGTTTAGTTCGTCATTAGAAACAGTACGAAGGCCTGATCGTCCTCCCTCAACAGGCTGTTTCCGATTAGGTGGCCTGCTCAAGATCCTTCACCCCGATAATGAGGATTTCACCCTTAGTCATTTTAGTTGGAGAAACCTAATCTAAAGCTCAGACAATTACAATAGGATTTTCGAAGGGTGTGACAAGCCTGAAGAACAACAAAGGCTTACGAGCTTGATGCCCGCAAACCCTTGTCTTTCTGATGCCGAGAGACGGAATCGAACCGCCGACACGGGGATTTTCAGTCCCCTGCTCTACCGACTGAGCTATCTCGGCCCCATTTTTTGTTTCTATACTCCCTGGTTGGAAAAATCAAGAGGTTATTTGTTCGGTCCCTCTTCGTCCCCAAAATCGAGGTCCAGCTCCACATCCTCGAGCTCTAAGTCAATGTCTTCGGGCTCCTTCTTTTTTCCCCGCGTCTTACTGGGCTCCTCGGCATCTGCAACAAAGTCCACTTCTGCCCCTTTATCCTCATCGCTCAATCCGAGATCTCCTATGTCGACATCAGTCACATCGCCAGATCCTGACAGGGGCTCCTCATCTATCTTTATGTCCAAATCCGATCCATCATCATACACTTCCTCGCCCTCAAAACCCATCTCATCGGTCATTGCGAGTTCTTCGGCGCTCTCACCTATATCACCTGTCAAGGAACCTAACACAGAAGGTGGATTCGCTTTAATACCGGATATATTCAGCTTGGCCTTTTCAGAAGACATATTCTTGCCACACCGGGGGCAGGTATCCAGGTAATCAAAGGTAACGTATTTGCACTTTGGGCACTTCATAATTGCTCCACCTGTAGTTAATAGTGCGAAAAACGAAAACTACCTTATCTGTTATAACTATTTATAATAATTGTCAAGCAATTTTAATTAATTATGTATATCTTGTGCTTAAACTGAGGCTTCTACCTCTTCTCGTTCTCCACGATTGCCCTCCGAGCCAGCCTATCNCAACGCTCATTCTCGGGATGTCCAGCATGACCCCTGATCCACTGCCAGTCAATCGTGTGGGGTTTGCTCGCCCTCAATAACCGCTCCCACAGATCCCTGTTTAGGACTGGCCTCTTGGATGAGCTTAACCAGTTCTTCCTCTGCCATGTGTGAATCCAGGTGGTTATTCCCTTGAAAACGTAATTTGAATCAGTAACCACCCGTACCTGAGAGGGCCTTTTCAGGGCTTCCAACCCGGCTATCACAGCCCTGAGTTCCATACGGTTGTTAGTCGTTTCCGGGCTATATCCAGATATCTCCCTCTCGCTATCCCCGTACCTTAGGATCACCCCGTAACCACCCGGCCCCGGATTGCCCAGGCAGGCTCCATCGGAAAATATCTCCACAATCTCACCCCTGCCCTTCCTCAACCCCACATCTCCTTGTCTTAGTTCCACGCTGTGACTTGCCATCAATATTAAGGGGCGATCCCTGATTACTGTAGATAGTATCAAAAGGGGCGGAGATTATCGATCAGTGGTTTTGAGGATTGCAGGCCGGGGCCTATATTCTCTCCATGGCTCCGTATGCACCTTGAAGCCTCTCACGAAGTATAAAACAGATTCTTTCCAGCACACGAAATCCCAGGTTATGGTTTGCAAGCATGATCTCCCTGAGAGCCGGACCCCTAATAGCGATCACCGTTGAAGGTTTTGTGCATACAGCAGATGACAATAAGCTATGAGAAGTCCCAAGAAGGGTCGACCAGCAGCCCAGAGTCCTTCCTTTGCGCAGAAGGCAAATCATTGCATTTCCCTTGCGCTCTACTAAATCAATAGACCTTTCCAACGATACACAACCCTCAGCGATTATATAAAGATTTTCCCCTAAATCCCCCTGACGAAATATGCTCTCTCCCGGTTCGTAGGTCTCCACAACACCGAGGTTTGCTATCTTCTCGATCTGATCGGTGTCGAAACCCCGAAAGAGATCACAGTTCCCCAGCACATTCACGATCTCTGACGTTTCCATGCTGGTGCCTCAAAATCTGGGTTTCTATACCTACCCTAGGGTGACAGAAACAGGATGTCAATCGAAAAGGGATGCATTCGGGTCCCGATTCAATCTTCAGCTTGGGAGCCACTGCCGCCGCAACGGTGAGCGTGAAAGCATCAGAGCTTTTCCCCCAACGCATAGGCCTTTTGTAGCATCGTAGGGTGTGCCTTTACAGCTCCCTTCGACTCTATGCCTTGAAAAAACAGACCACCGCCATATTCCTTATCCAAGGCATCGAAAAAATATCTGGCAATCAGCTCAACACCCATAAAGAGATTCTTACCCCTTGTCGCCCCAACGGCAATCAAGTAGCCCCTACCCCGAGACGTACTTCTCTCATCCTTATCGGCCTGGCGTATCTTCTTTCGGCACCACAGAGCCTGGGCCCTATCAACCAGGGCCTTCAGTTGAGATGTGAGACCGTAGAAGAAGATCGGGGATGATAGGATAATCGCATCAGCTTCATCCAGAAGAACATAGATGTCCTGCATATCGTCTTTGACAACACACGTACCGGTCTTTTCGCACCCACCACATTCCAAACAACCTGAGATATTCAGATTCCTAACGTATACCCTTCCGACCTCGGCCTCAGTGGCCTGTGCTCCCCTGAGGGCGCTGTCGAGAAGGAGATCGCTATTACCCCCCTTCCGAGGGCTTCCGTAGACCCCAACAACCTTCACCTTCATTTCCCTGTTTTAAAACTCAGTATATCGCTGGCCTCACAGCCCGTTTCTTGCTATTCGCTCAGGTTTATAATAACCTATAGCCGCTTATCAGCAAAACTCTAACTGACAATATAGCCGTTTGGAGAGGTCTTGCAAATAGTCGCCTTCATACCTGCACGGTACTCCTCAACGCGTTTTCCAGGAAAGCCGCTGGCCCTAATCCGTGGAAAACCGATGATTCAACACGTCTATGAGAGGTCCAACGAGTGCCCGGAACTCGATGAAGTGTATGTAGCAACCGATGACTCGAGAATCTATAGATGCGTGGAGCAATTCGGTGGCCATGCAATTATGACAAGGGAGGTCCACCAATCAGGTACGGATCGTATCGCAGAGGCAGTTGAAAAGCTCAACCTTGATCATCGAGACATCGTGGTAAATATACAAGGTGATCAACCTATTTTTGAGCCTTCGATACTCACTCATCTCATAGGTGCGTTGACCGAAGATGAGTCAATTCCCATGTCCACCCTGAGTTACCGGATTACCGATGATCGGGAACTCAACGATGTGAACCACGTTAAGGTCGTTGTCGATAACAATGGGTATGCCCTGTATTTTTCACGCTTGCCGGTGCCGTTTTCTCGGGATAAGGAATCAATGGCTATGCACTATAAGCACTTGGGTTTCTACGCATATCGCGAGGAATTCCTGTCAACCTTCACGAAGCTTCCCTTCGGGTCGCTGGAGGGGGCTGAGAAACTGGAGCAATTGCGGGTTTTGGAACACGGCTATAAAATCAGGAACCAAAAAAAGCAAAACCTTTAGAGGCTTTGCCATCGACAATAGTTGCTGGGTTTGCCGCCCCATGACCCTCAAATAGTTATCTGTCTCGCCTTGATTCCCCTACATAAACGCTGTTCCATTCACCAATTCTCATCCAATCAGCCCTGCGCTCCTCTTGCTGCCTTCGCTCTTTCCAACTTCTCCGCTCAACCCCTCCACCTAAAAAGTAATCAAGATTGTGCACCTTTCGTCTGTCTACACCGGAGCGCCGATCAATATTAGAGCGCCTGCTCTCCTCCATGTCAAAACTCTTCAGCTCAATGTTCAAAAGCGCCGATCCCGTTCCACACAATGTGGGCTTAGACGATTTTCCTTTTGCAAGAATTATGCAAAAATTGATCGACTCTCAAATCTCATAAGATTTCGGTATGTTACATGGAGATCATACGAATACGAAATGGAAATGTAGTAAAATGTTGCACAATAATGAGAAAATCTCTTCTGTTTTATTGTAGTGTTTTACATATCGAGGGCATGTAATAAAGCCAAACGGCCACAGAGCTGTGGGATATCCCCTCTTGTCAAGGCCAATATCGGCAGGTGTGCCAAACTCTTAGGCTTCTTTCTCGTGCCTTCAGAACCGGTATTCAATTGCCCCGAAAATACTTTCCTGACTTACGGCCTGGCCCTCAATATTGATGAGAAAGGCAGAGCTCAGCCGAACTGTGACGCCTCCATAGACACCAAAGCCGTCTCCCTCAAGCTCATCTTGAAACACAAATGGGGTGGCCGTTGGCGGTACCAACTCGCGTTCCGTATCTTCCCGGTAACGCAGGTAGACTGTGCCCGCGTAGCCGGCAAAACCAGCTCGCGTCAGGCCGAGTTCCACCTTAGCGGATAGTTCCTGCCACTCCGCGTCCTTCTGCCATGTGTTACCATCCGCTGAGCTGTATTCGTATTCTACCTCACCCCCCAAGTACTCTCCCTGCAGTGCTCCGTAGAGCCCCCTGAGCTGACCCCGCTTAATCTCAAAAACATTAAGGCGCAGGCCTCCGCCATAGGCCAAGCCGAAATTCGAGGTCTCTTGATAGGTTCCGGCAATTTCAGCAAAGGCCTCGAGAGAGTTGGTCAGGCCAAATCTGACCTTCAAGGAATCCATATTAAACGAGGTGCTAAACCCCTTCCTTTCAGTGTCTGACAGGACAACGTCTTCAATTGTGGTTGTGGTAATCTTCTTCCGGCTGGTGAGCTCTGTTTCGGTTTCCCTATAGGTATGACCGAGGCCCAGGAACAAGTTTCCCGCTGGCATATTCCTCCCTTTTCCCTTCCAGGGCATCACTCGGACTTCTCGGCGAGGTTTTAGGCTAATTTCAGCGGGAGGTGTTGGTGCGGCGAGTACCGGCGGCTTCTTTCGCTCAGGGGGCCTTTCAGCCATAGGTGGCACGGCAGGCGGTTTCTTGGGGGGTGGAGCTGGCACGTACACCGGCGGTGGCGCCTTTTTTTTCGCGACCTCAGGCGGCTTTGGGAGCACCTCCTGGATCAATGTCTTTTCTTTTCGGACGGCCGCGTATTTGACGAGCTTTTTGCTCTTCAACTCCACTTTCTTCAAATTGGCTTCCCTTAACGAGGTAAATGGACCGATATAGACACGATACCAATATCCGAGATCTCGAACCTTCTCCCGGCGTACGACCGA
>JGI24422J19971_10001296_pt1 | contig 15101 bp, 19 predicted proteins | sample DeeMarSWOR152_54_FD_19971 | JGI IMG/M metagenome (IMG submission 19971) | reverse complement strand
AGCCACATATTATCGGCCCTGAAGCACATTCCAAACCTCACCATGGATGATGGAGCTGATCTGGTCAGTTCACTGCATTTCATTGCCCTCGGTAAATGGAACGAGGTTTCCCAATCAATCAAGGAATGGGGGCTTTCGCTGAGTGATCAGGAAAGGAATTCCCTCATCGATGGTGTGAGGGGAGGCAGTGAGGAAACGACTACCGGTGTCATTCGTCTTAGATCCATGGAAAGGGATAAGGTGCTGCAGTTTCCCGTCATCTCCGTTAACGATGCCAACACGAAACATCTGTTTGATAATCGCTATGGCACAGGCCAGAGTACTGTTGACGGAATCCTGAGAGCCACCAATAGACTGCTGGCGGGGAGCTGCTTTGTCGTATCCGGCTATGGATGGTGCGGGCGAGGCGTGGCCACCAGGGCAAGAGGGCACGGTGCACGGGTAATCATCTGCGAGGTAGATCCCCTTAAGGCCCTCGAGGCCGTCATGGACGGATATGAGGTCATGCCCATTGCCCAGGCAGCCAGAATCGGTGAGATTTTCTGTACCCTTACCGGCAACAGAAACGCCATCGGAAAAGAGCATTTCCTCCAGATGAAGGATGGTGCCATTATTGCAAATTCGGGGCACTTCAATGTGGAGCTCGACCTCCCAGGGCTCGAGGAGGCATCAACCTCGAAAAGAAGAATTCGCGATTTTGTCGAGGAATACAGCCTGGCAAATGGGAATAAGGTTTACCTCCTTGGCGAAGGGAGGTTGATAAATCTGGCCGCCGCAGAGGGTCACCCATCCAGTGTTATGGATATGAGCTTTGCAAATCAGGCCCTCTCTATGGAATACCTATCAAAGGAGCACAAAAGCCTCGAGAGAAAGGTCTATCCAGTTCCCCCCTCCATTGACCGGGAAATCGCGAGGTTAAAGCTTGCCTCAATGGGTGTGGAAATCGACAGCCTCACACCCGAGCAGGAGAAATACCTCTCCTCCTGGGAGATGGGAACCTGAAAAACAAGGAAAGGTTTCAGAGGCGGGTATGGCTATGGCCAAAATCAGGATCCACAAAGGCGAAAGCAGCTCTCTTCCACTCGCCGCCGGCTGGATTGAGCAACGAAGAACACAGCACCGAATTGCTTGCTGCCAGTTTCTTGCAAGTTTGAAACAATGCTAAGGTAGCTGGGAGAGCCACTGGTACCCGGGAGCAACGAGAATAGACTGGTCATCATTGGAAAAAACCCGATACCCTTCAGCCTCACCTATAAGCTGAACTCCCGGTATGCTCAAAGCGCTTTGGAATTTTCTGAGCGTGGAGGATGGCTGGCTGGCTGAGAACTTGGCCTCTATCAGGACAACCGGTTTACGCCCATTTGCGATCAAGAAATCCACCTCTTGCTGCTCTTTGTTCTTTATGAAATGCAATGAGAACTGGCCATAGCCTAGATCGGTCCAGTTTGTAACCGCCCGCCACAGCTCCAAGGCGACCATGTTTTCAAACCGGGCCGCAGGTTCCTCTATACGAGGTGCATCCCATAAATAAACCTTGCGTTCCTTCTGAATCGCCCGTGCAATTCTTTCGGTCCACGGAGAAATACTGAAAATCAAGAAAAATCTTTCGAAAACCGAGAGCCAGCTTCGAACTGAGTTATAGGACGCCTTTAGGTCGGTAGCCAGGGATGGGACCGAGAGAGGAGCGCCTACCTTAGATGGTAGCAGAAAGTAAAGGGTTTCCATATCTTCCACCGATTTGATGCCGGTCAGGTCGCGAATATCCTCCCGAATCAGTTGACGGGAATAGGTGTTTGACCAGCGCCGGTAGGTCGCGCTCCGGTTAGCTAGATAGGGCTCCGGAAAACCACTTAGCGTGGATAGCCGAGTCCACTCTTCCTTGAGCTGTCCGCTACCGTTCATACTGATTTGTAGCGGATTTTCCAAGAAGTCACCGATTGTCAGGTTCCGCTTCCCTAGTTCTGCGATTGTGAAGGGCCATAAATGAAAAAGAAGATAGCGGCCGGCCAACGAGTCCCCGCCCCTTTGATAAATGTCCAGCCTGCCACTCCCTGAGACCAAGAACTGGTACCTGTCATGAAATTCGTCGTAGACGCCCTTGAGATAGTTCTTCCAGTCCTTGTATTTGTGAATTTCATCAAATATGATCAGAGGGGTTGATGGATCTCGGCGCTTGATCTCTTGAAAAAAGGTGGGGTTCACCGCAAGGCGGGCTTTGTCCTGCGGAATATCCCAGTTGAAATAGAGATTATTCACAAAAGACCGTGAAATAATTTTGGCGAGTGTGGTCTTGCCCACCTGGCGCGGCCCGACAAGGAATACCATGCTTTTGTCTCTGGCCAGTTCCTGCCAGATTGCCAAGTAAGGTTCTCTTCGATCCATGATGACCATTCTTCATTAAAATGAAAAAAAGTCAAGACTATTTTTCAGTGCGTTTAAAAATTGTCAATAGAGCTGACAAAAACACCTCTCATTCCTGCGATGTGAAGGCCTGATCCGTGCAAGGTATCTCCAATCGTTTCACTAGTTTTACACATCGAAATGCTTGACAGCATCGCCGAATAATATAAAGTAGGTTAGCGATGCCTGGGTGGCGGAATTGGTAGACGCAAGGGACTTAAAATCCCTTGAGGCTCTGTCCTCGTGCGGGTTCGATTCCCGCCCCAGGCACTGAACTGGCGGGGGTTTCAGCGTTCTTGCTGGAACCTCTTTTTGGTGGGAAAATAGCGGATTGTAACTGTTTTGTAACCATTTGGGCCTCTAAATAGGCTGCCTGCTTTTGAGAGGCCATCTTGAGGTCAGTATCGCTAACAATATTGTATCGGTCAAACACACTCCTGGTCTTGTGCCCTGATACCATCATGGCTATCATCTCTTGTCTATTGATAACTATTTTTTCCTTTCCATTCTTAGAAGTTACCTGTTTTCCAAGTACCTTAATAGCACCCGGGTCTAGTCCTTCCAGAACAAGATACTTATTATGTGATTTCATTAGTCGCTTAAGCTCTTCTGGGTCAGATAACTTTTCTCTGCTAATAATAACTGGCCAATCTACAGCAGATTGCCCTTTTTTTATAAAGAAACCTGGCCCTTCTTCAATAAGTTCTTCAAAGGCTTTGAAAGGATCGAACATTTGTGTACTCGAAAGCTTCCATTTAGTGCAGTACTCCTTCTCCTTTCTTCCTTCCGGTGTGAGGAAGTAAGGGTTTTTGTCATTCGTGTTAGCATTCGCTTTATTCCTTAATCTTTTAACCTTTTTATAGTCCTTTATATATTCAGGATTGCGCCTCATGAATTCCCATCGCCATTTTAACCATTTAATCTTTTCTTGGTCTTCCATTTCCCGCCTCCTGCAGCGGCCTGGTGATTAAATCCAGGGGAAACCGGCCAGGATATCCGGCTTTTCGGTTCATGATACCTATCCCCTGGAGATTCCGGCTCTTATGCTACATTTTGTAGCTCGTAAGATCAATACCTCAACAAATTGGCATCCGTTTCAAGGGCCACAATCAGAACACAAAAAAGAGTCCCCTAGCTTATTGCAGACTGGGGGACAAAATAGGCTATTCTTTACTTCCAGGCAGTTACAAAGCAGTGACACAGGTGGCAAAATCCAGAACTGGAAAGGTCTCCTGGAGGCACAGGGGACTAGTCATCCTTTCGCTTTGCTTTACCTGCGCCGCAAGCCATGGACTCAGAGGTTGTGAAAGAAACCATATCAAGAGTCTGGTCGGATGAAAGGGAAGGACCTGTAAAGGTAGAAGGGAAGGTGACCGAGTGGATTTCCATACTCCAATCCTCGATCATTTGAGACGGAAATAAACAGCATGAGGCATCAGGAAAGACTGTCGAATTCATCTTGTATCAAACAATAGTAAGCAAAAGAGGAAACAGGCCAAAATCAAGTTGAGCAAGCAGAAGTGGAGGTGCCGATTATTTTGAGTATGAAAAGAATATCATACCATCTAGGGAGGATCGCAGATTTCAACGATTACTACACAGAAAGGTTTGATTGAATCTCATAGCCTCAGAGATCTTTTCGCTTTAATAGAAATCATTACGCCACTCTCGGATATAACTTACATCACTTGGTTTCCTTCATCTTCGTCTTCCTTTTTCTCCCAGTTTGTCTTCTCTTTCTCCGCTCTGCATTCCTTTTTTCTGGTGTTGCTGTTCTTTCTTTTTTTTCCTCTACTTTTTCTTTCTCCTCTGGGACTTCTTCCTTTTCTACCTTCTCTCTTGCAATTTCTTCCCTTGTCTCCTCAGGCTTTCTCAAACCCAAAAGTCTTCTGAAAAAACCAAGGATGTCACCCATTATCATCACCTCCTTATCTCCATTAAGAGATTTTTGTGTGCCGACGGCGGCGTTCCTCTCGGGCCAGGTGAAAGATCTTTTTTATGAACTCTTTACCTTGTAAGATTACCTTATACCGATGTATATGTCTAAGGGATTTCATGTGGATTGGCTTTTTCTCTCAATTTACACATTTGACCAATTGTCCCACAGGCTCCGAGCGAGGGGGCTTTTTCATATGATTAATTTAGCCAATGCCTTCTCACTTTAAGGTGCTGCTCGCCGAGGGCCTCTCCCCCAGGCAGATCGCTTCAAGAGAGAACCATCTCTCCCAAACATGGAGATAAGGTACGGCGCGAGGGAGGTTAGTCGTAAGTAAGGATAAACTGTACCATTAAAGAAAAGGCCGTACCTCAGCCATGACCAGAGCCGGATGAAGATTTAAGAGACTCACGTAGAATCAAGGATGATCTACGGAAGGAACATACTCGATTCAGAAGCAATTCTCTGGATGGATATTCTTCATGGGAAATAGGTGTTGAGTTCTATCGCCCTTAAACAACCTTTGCCTTTTTTCAAAGACATGAATGCATCTTGTATTAGGTATCTTCTGTAGACATCCTTTTGCTCTCTCGCTGCAATCTGATATTGATCTTTCAGCTGCCAAACCAAACCTACAATAGACTCAACTTGTCGCGAATATCAGCTCTGGCAAGAAACCGGTAATCTTGCCTTGCGGAAACCAAGCACAAGATTCGCTACATCAATTACTATGGCAGNGTGCACCGGCGATTGGCAGCTGGAACGGAATTCTTCTCAAGGCGAATTTGCCAAAAGACAAAAGGGTGATGGCAGAAGAAAAACACAAAAAGACAAAAAAGCACTTGACTTATTTCTCTCATGTTTTAGGCTAACCGCATAACGGTGAAATATCGGGTGCAAAAGTTCTTTGTTATTTTATCCTAGGTACTTGTCGTTGGTACGGATGAATCCCGCCCCATGCCGCTGTACCACTGAGGTGGGGCTCTCATCAACTTATCGCTGACGCCAACAGGCTAGGACTATTCAACACTTGTCGGTTCACTTAGAAAGTCTCGGTGATACGTCCCTTCAAAAATCCCTGTGCTTACCCTGCGCTTCAATCGACTAAGGAAACTGGCTATACGCTGACAACCAGCCTTTAGGTTTTGTTCCACACCTTTGCGCATCTCTAAGAATCTCTCGTGTTACTGCACTGCGCGACTTCGCTGAGCATCCTGAGAGGATTGGTTTTCGATACCGGCTGCAAAGGCTTCAATCTATATACCTTTGCAACTGGCGGTTGTACTCGCCCCCGGGCATCAGAGAAACTGGAGATAACTTCTGCGAGGCACAGGAAACTCAAGCGCTGCAGAGGGGATATTTTATGGCATTGGCCAGAAGAGTGCCTGCGCCCGTCTTGATTGTTAACAGCACAGGGCAAATTGTGAGGAAGAGGCTCTCATATCAACCAAAAACAGTTAGAGGAGGCATCTATGCGTCAGGCAAAAAATGGAGACACCGTGAAGGTACGCTTTACGGGCAGATTGCAAAACGGTGAGGTATTTACCAAATCACAGGAAGATCAGCCCGTTGAAGTCACCCTTGGAACCGGGGAACTTATTCCCGGCTTCGAAACGGGTATTGTGGGTATGGAACTGGGGGAGAAGAAAACCATTAGCGTCCCACCAGAACAAGCGTATGGACCGAGGCACGAGGAATTGGTGGTGGAAGTAAAGAGAAGCGCTCTCCCGGAACAGATTACCCCCACTCTCGGAAAGCCGCTCCGAATTCGGCCATCTGACGGTGACGATTACGAGGCAATCATTGCCGATATAAGCGAGCACACGGTAACCCTTGATGCGAACCACCCCTTAGCCGGGCTCACCTTGTTCTTTGACCTGGAGTTGGTAGAAATTGGGTAATATCCCTATTTCTCCTAATAATCGCAATCAAGGCAATTATGGGAAGGCTAATAGGAAAGCGGTGGGTCTTCACACTCAGAAGCGTTGAGGCTTGTGCCCAGGGCTTTTATGCAGACCGGATTATCGAGAGCACCGGCAGCACCTATCCATTGAGAGAGAACTCCTAATGAATACCTATGTAGGCTATGTCTCCTGGGATCTCACTGAAGAGGACTCGAGACATGCCTTTGAGGGCTTTGGAAAGGACCAATTGGGCACTATCATAAAAGACACGGGCAGTGGTGAATCAAGGGGATCCGGCTTTGTGGAGATACCTGCTAAAGCTGAAGCCACGTCTGCGATCAGGGGCCTGAGCTCATGAGTTTAGTTGGTTTCCTTGATTGGGTGACCAAAATCAAGTTCTTGATAGGGCTTGTGTTCGTTATTCTGAGTTTTACTCTAGGAAAGATAGCCCTTCCTGTCTTTCCGATAAACTCCGATATCTCCCTTATTATGTACACAATGAGCTGGGTAATGCTTATCGGCGGAATAGCAATGTGCGGTAAGGAAGGCTTGTATATAAGCAAGAGCCTATATAAGAAATATGGGGATAGAGTGATTAAGTGCCTTAAAAAGCCAAAACCCTAGTCATTTAGTAAAAGCTGGGTTCTCAATCAGCATTTTGATTTTCACCTAATGTAATAGATGCATGCTTGAATTTCTTTGAACCCAAGAAAAGCATAAGCAGGCTCAAGGTAATGGCATAGAGCCCAGTTTAAGGCAGAGAGAAGTCACAAGCCCAAGGTTAAGTTATCTGAGGATTTATGGCTTTAAAGGGGCAAGATGAGCGTTTATAGAGGACAGTCTAGAGCTGGCAGCAGAAGGTGCCCCTTCAAGAAAGAGAGGTCGCTCGGTCCGGGAGGTGACTTAGAGGGCAAAAACTTAAATCCGCTGTACAGTTAAGTAAGAACTCGGAGCCCAAAGGGGTGGTGTTTGAGGTTTAATCTTTTAATCTAAGGGAGGTAGGTAGGATGAGAAAAGAAATGATAAAACCATTTGTCGGGGGTGTTGTAGTTGGCGCGATAGTGTTGCTCATTGTCATTTTCGCGACAGGATGGGTAGTGACAAGTGGCTCTGCCCAAGCTAAAGCTGAGGAAATGGCCGAAAAGGCTGTTGTAGACCATCTGGCACCGATTTGTGTCGCGCAGTTTCTGCAGGATCCAAGCAGGGAAGAGCGACTCAAGGAGTTGGAAGAAAAAGACTCGTGGAAGAGAGGCGATTATGTGAAAGAAACCGGTTGGGCGACAATGCCCGGCGCTGAATCACCTGCCAGTGGAGTTGCCGATGAATGTGCCAGACGGCTTGTGGAGCTCGAAAAATAAGGACCCTGTGGTCACCATCAGGGGTACCAGGCCGGGATTTAGGAGGAGGTAAGAGTCCGATATACTTCATGTGCGTTCCAAATACGGAGTAATCGATCTACCAGGGTTCAGGAGGAGGATTGGCAGGAGATAGAGAAGATCAATGACAAAATTTGAGTGCCGCCCAACCCCAACACATACCAAGAAACCATGCGATGGGTAAATACCTCCAAAGGGTATGTTTTAAAAAGGGAGTATGAGGCGGCGCTTAAGAGGCTTCTCGGGTGTACGTGAATCTTTACGGCACCTCGGGAAGCCATTGCAGTCCCGTTGGCTTATNAGGTATCAACGAANCCCGCTTTTTTGGTGTGGCAATAACGAGACAATGATGAAACCGTATNNTTTAAGAGGCGCTTTTTCTATCTCGGTAATGCTAAGTTCATAAAANCCCTTAATCAAGATTCAGAGAATCTTTTAGAATCAGAAGGAGGTCAAAGTGAATATTTATGTAGGCAACTTATCGTACGAGGTCACCCAAGAGGATTTGCAGGAGGCTTTTGAGGCCTTCGGGCTGGTCGAATCCGTCAAGGTTGTAAAAGACAACTACAGTGGCAGATCGAAAGGATTCGGATTCGTGGAGATGCCGGACAGTGCTGAAGCCCACTCCGCAATAGATGGCCTGAACGAAAAAGACTTGAAAGGGCGGACAATTAAGGTTGATAAGGCTCGGCCCCGTTCCGAAGGCCGTGGATACGGAGGAAATCGCGGGGGGCGAAGACAAGGTGGAAGACGTGGTTTCTATTATTGAAGATAGCTTGAACATGAAAGCCTGATAACGCTCGATGGGTTATTATTATGATTACGGGGTACGGTTGAGAGTCGGCATCAGGCTTAAATATTGGAAAAAGGAGGATCATGGCTAAACGCAATACTTATAGCTTTAAAAAGTATAAGCAAGAGCTTAAGCGAAAGAAGAAAAGGAAGGAAAAACTGGATCGGCGTCAAGGAAAAAAGGATCAGGCTGTAAACGACGTTGACGAGCAAAAGGATTCCGATTGATCGACAGGATATGTTTTATACGCACGAAGTAGGCGTTACCGAAGTCTCTTTCAATAGAAAATTGAAGTTGATGTACAGGCGATTCCGGATGAAGGATTTGATTACATACATAGCGAAGGCCATAGTGGATAACCCGGAGAAGGAGGTGGTCACAGAATAAAAGGAGCGCGGAGCTCTGTGATTGAACTAAGAGTTGCCAAGGAAGATATTGGAAACATAATCGGCAAACATGGACACACGCTAGGGGCCATAAGAACGATACTCGGTGCAGCCTCAAAAAGGATAAAAAAGACATCTGTATTGGAGATCTTGGAGTAGTTGAGCAAAATAGGGCTTAGAGATGTAATTCTGATAGGGGAAGTGCGTGAACAGTAACGCCTGAACCGATTTCCAAAATTGTACCTTCTGGTAACCGCCGAGCAAGTGACTCTCCAGAAGATGGACAATTCGTTTGCTGCGCGAAGGGCAGAATCATTTAAGCCGTTCTTGTGACCATGTTTATATATTGTGGTCCAAGTTTACCTCACAAAAGTTCCAACTTCTGCTACTGTGGAAAGCCTCCAACAAGCCTCCTGGCTTATGATTAACTCCACGTAACATTACAGGCTGGGTGCAACATTTCTAACTGAACTCGTCAGTTTCGGAGAATGCCAATACATCGCATATTTCAACCACAAATCGTCACCATTGCGCTATTTCGTTGTTATCTCTGGTTACATTTCAGTTACATCCTCCCTCAAGCCTACACCAGTAAAGGATCACGGCAGGGACAGAGGAACTAAAATCCCCTCGTCTCTCCTATGGCTTCAGGGTTTCCTTGACATCCCACCTAGTTGGAGTAAGAATGAAATGCCCTTGGATTTGCCCAAGAAAAACCCTTTAGCTGAGCATACCATGCCCTCAGAATAGAAGCCCCATTTCTCTCAGAGAGAGGTGGGGTTTTGTTCACTAAGGGAGGGCTTGTGAACGAAAGGGCGAGAACAACTGATGGAGCAAGCCATACAAAAGCTAATAGCCACAATTAACAAGCTAGATGAACAACAAATCAAGCTGTATCAGCAGGATTATTATTTTTCAGACCACATGCCTGATGAAGTGGGGAGATTTCATACATATACACTGCCCATTTCGTATCCATTAGACGAGTTAGATATTACTGAAAATGAAGCCCATAGATTGCCAAAGGAAATATTCCATGTCGAGAATCTTAGAAAATATGGCCAGAGACTTTCGCTTTATTTTAACCGGGATATACTCCGCCTAAAAAGGACTGTAAAAGTAAAAGCACGAAGGAGACCATAATAGGTGAAATCAATAAGTATGCCCGAGTTTCGTGAACAAAGGGGCAATTATCGAGCTTACCTCATTAAACTTAGTGCAGTTGCCTCTATTCAATCGTTAAAGGGCTTGGTTGCTCAAAGTGAGGTAATATATGGAAAAGAACAGACACTGCATCAAAACGATTAATTCAACCAAAAAAGGGAGGGTAGAGCATGAAAGAAGAAGCTAAGAGATTAATTGAGATGATTAGGAAAGAAGTACCCGATAGGGAGATAATGGAGAAGCTCGGTATCCAAAGGAAGGCTTCCTTAAAAAAGATGTATTACGACGCACTGGTGGAGGTCGGGAAGATTAAGGATATCGTAACAGAAAAGGAAGTAGAAATGAAAAAGACCCTGAAGGTCGGCAAGAGAGGAACGATGCTTCTGAGCAAGGCACTGCTCATAGACAAATTTGGGTTTAAAGAAGGGGATAAGTTCACGGTGTTGAAAAGGAAGGACAGCATGATCCTTAGAAAACTGAAAGAGGGAGAATAGGGTATCCAAACAAAGTAGGTTCCTATAGGAATCCAATCTGCAGATTCAGATAAACTCACCTGGCTCGCCAATCGAATCCTTACCGCTTCCTCCAACCCCTGCCAATCGGGGACATGAAGAGCCCGTAAACGGCAATGAAGGTCGCTGTCAGTTGGGTGACAACTACGGCTGCTAGGAGGACCGGTGCAGGCAATCTACTTGGGCATCCGTTCAGGATCGAATTTTTCCTTATACTGCCGCAATCCCTGGAAGTTATGGAAGTGCTCCCCAATAGACTTGTCTCATTGTTTCTGGTGCAAAAACTAGATCGAGGACGGCCTAACGTTCGGGAAGCTCCTATGTGATGGTTACCTTGCGACCACATAATGCAGATGAACGGCAAAATTCATAACTAGCGCTAAAGAGCATGCTACCGCAGGGGTCAGGAACCAACCGAGCAGGATATTAACCAGAGTTCGCCGGCGGACCGTGTTGATGCCCTTTACTATGCCCACGCCTAACACCGCTCCTACAACCGCCTGAGATGCGGAAACTGGTACTCCCACAAAGGTATATGCGTGCATGGTAATCGCCCCCGCCAGAACCACCACCAGGGCAGAGAAGGCATCGAGTCTCACGAGTTTTCGTGTCACCGTTGCTGCTACCCTACGGCTGAAGGTCAAGCACCCGAAGCTGATGCTTAAACCTCCGATAAGGGCCGCAGAAAGCGACGACAGGAAGCCTGCGCCCACAAAAACCGCTGTCACGTTAGCCACGTTGTTTGCCCCCAGGGCATAGGCACCATAGGAGCCTGCAGTGATCAGACAAAGACGGAGCAGAACATCTGATTGAAAAAGGTTCACTCCGAGCCTGTTATAAAGGGCACCAAGCCCTCTATATACTAAAACCGCAATGAATGCGGCGCCGACGGGTGTCCCCAACCAGCATGCAATGACCTTCCCTATTCCTGCCATGTTAAGCTGCCGGTTAAAGAAACCAATACCTATTATAGCCCCCACCGCAGCCTGCGAGGTGGATACGGGAAGCCCAATGGTTGTCATAATTGTTACCGTGATGGCTGCTCCAAGGGAGCAAACCACAGCCAATCTCAGGTCAAGATGTGTCAGGCCCGCGAGCGTTTCAATCCCCGCGCTACCCTCCAAAACGGCTCCTATGAGGGCAAAGGCAGAAGCAAGAAGGGCTGCGGTCGAGAACTTGAGCATTCTCGACGAAACGGCAGAACCGAATACATTAGCCGCATCGTGGTAACCCAGGGACCAGCCGAGAAATATTCCACTCAGGAGTGCGGTCATTACACCTGCCTCTTGACACTGATGATATGGACCCGACGAGATACCCGATCGGTTTGATCCGAGATCTCACCCAGTTGAATGACCATTTCCTTGAGTTGAAGCTTTTGAAACGGGTCCAAATCCGAATCAAAAATTCGGGTTATAATCCGCCGCTCGATGTGGTCACAGTGACTCTCGTTGTTGTCGATGGTAGCTACCAAGGANCGTATCTCTTCGGACTTTCTGAAGAGCGCCTCTACTTCCTTGACCAGNAGATCACAACACTGCAAGGAAACACTTACCAGTTCNCTNANGTCCNTAACCAGGAAATCTGGGACAGCCAGCCTTTGGGTTTGAATCATGTANAGGATCAGCTCAAAAAGGCCAGGGATNTGGTCGATTGCCTCGAGCAACCCCAAAATGTCACCCCGCGACTCCGGAATCAGCGCTTTGGCGTACATCAAGGTTTCGATCTCGTATCGAGTATCGTCCGCCTTNGATTCCAGCTTATGTGTCTGCTCGATCAGAAACTCAAAGTCCTCGCAGAAACCCCTTTCAAAATAGATATTCATCGCCTTGAGAAAATTTTCCTGGACCATCTTCAGGTTATCCAGATACCCGTAGATCAATTGCTCGACTTGGTGCTCCCTTTTAAAGAGAAATCGAAACATAATGTCTCCCAGTGCAGATAGTTTGAGAAGGTTTTTATGTTGCCCACCGGCTCCCTAAAGAGTTCAATGCCATATTTGGGCGCCGGCTAACGAAACCCTAAACTTATCGTCAGTACCGCAACGACAAAAATCGTTATCAGCCCATATTTTATGTCCCTCTTCCATGTAAAGTAAAGGGCAGACATAATTCCTCTCAGGTGAAGAGAGTCATTAGTGATTAGTGTTATAAGCCCAAGCTTGAGATGGCCCTGAAAAAGCTTTGATTGCGGTTCGTAAGCTGCAATTCGTCAACAAGAAAGAGGTGCCATTTTCCGGTTAGGCTTCCTACCGAGGCCTTTCCTCAATATCTCATCGCAACCCTTCATGAAAAGATATTAGACCTCCGATGCAAACAACACCCTTTACCTCAATTCCACCGTCAGCACTCTTGCCTACTAGTTCTGCGTGCACGAAACCGGATTCCCGTAGAAGTCTCTGACAGAGTCTCCAAAGGGGTTCAGTGGAAGAGCTTTTATGATATTGAGATATCCCCTCTTTAGCGAAACAATGGAAGCGCGAGAAGTGATATAGAATCAGGTTGTGGTAAGCCTTAAAAAGCTAGGTTTTAGATGATGTAGAGGTTTTCTTCATATGCAATTTGAATTCGTCCTCACACTGATGATAGGCATCGAGCACATGTCTGAATTGGGCCGAGATTACCTCAGGGTCAACTACATCTACTTGGCCAAGATTAAACATACTTAGAGTAGCTCTAAACAATTCATCAAATTTCTCAGCATCTAAGCTCATTTTTTGTTACCTCCCCTTCATTAATCAGCCCTATCGTATGATTGGCTCCTCCAACCCCAAACTCACGATTTCTTGCCAGGATCAGCGCCTGCCAATCGAGAAGCTGGATTATGGGTTCAAGATCAAGTCTGCGTGTGGGTTCATCTGGAAGTCCTATTGATTTGTGTTGGAAATCTCGGAATCATGATGACCGTGCCTGAATTCCTGATGTTTGTCGCTGGTTATTTCTTCAGTCGTTATTCGGTTTACAATCCCCAATTATGTCACGCGAATCAATTCCAAGAAGGTAACAGCCCTTATGCTTCCCCTCTTCAATTTTCGTAACATGGCTAACAGTGCCGCTCACAGTGATCATTGCCCAAGGGGCAAGAAGTATTATGTCGTCCAGCCTATCCCCTTTCTTTAATATTCGGAGTAAATCAAGATCCTTTCGGGTTACGAGAAGGCCGAGGCCATGCCTCGAGCAGGTAAGGACATTCAGTTCAAATAGTTTATCCCTTTTTGCCCTCTTTGCCAGTCTAAATCCAGCAGAGATAAACTCCGTGGTTCCATAGGTAAACCTGTCTTCCCTGCGCTTCTCCTTGATTTCAAGGGATTCAGGGAAACTCATGATAAACCCAACGTGCGGAGGGGTGCTGCTGGAGCCAATACATTCCACAATGCATCGACAAAGGGTTTTGTTGATAGAAAACTCCACAGCCACTTCTGGAAGTGACCGCAGAAGGGAATTAGCTTCCTCGGGGAACAGGTTTTCAATGATCAGTTCAGGTCTTGACTCCGTCTCTGATGAGATGCTGCCCTGATTAATCCTAATAATCTTAGAGGTAAATGGGCCCCTTTCTCCCTTAACGCGGATTGTAATCTCTATTCGCTTAGAGATTACGTGGTCGATGATCCGCATTATCTTTTGGGTGTCATCTAAGGTTAGCCAAGCCATTCACAATCCTCATAGAATTAGGTATGACCGGAAATCACCTCTTTCCGAAATCATAATAGGAGCAGATAACCGGGTCTGGAATCCGGGTCATATCTCTGGGTGGCTGTTTTTGATGGGTATAGCGTAGGCCGTAGATCCAAATGCAAGGTGAGGAGTTAACCCAGGAGGTCAATTGTCTTTACCATGAGAGCGTTTTCGAGATAATTGAAATTTATGGGTTTAGTTATATATTCGTATGCCCCTAACTCAAGGGTTCTCCTGCCGAGTTCATCATCGCCAACGCCCGTCAGCATGATAACCCCGACCGAGGGATCGATCCTTTTTATTTCCTTCAGAACCTCTATACCCCCCATCCCTGGCATTATAATGTCGAGCAGAACGATATGAGGCCTGAGCTCCTTTACCTTAGCTATGGCGTTCGGCCCATCCAAGGCCGTGTACACGTCATAACCCCTGGAACGCAAAAACTCCTCCAGGACATTACACACCGTCACATTATCGTCCACCACTAAGACTCTCGCCACTGGTTTATCCTCCCTCCCCGGGGTGCTGGCTTTTCTTGGCCATTTTGAAAGAACGCTCTTTATTAAGGAGATCATCCCCATTGCTCACTTTCAGTCACTCTGCTGCTCGCAAAATGCTTTGGGGTTTTGCCACTCGTTTCCGTTACTCGTGCCGTGATGAGCGGTCAGAAAAATACCCCCTCATATAGGAGCGGCAATTGAGTGAAACTGAGCGCCCTCTCTAGATTGCAATTAATCCAGGAAAAAGCAAGATCGGTTTATTGCCAGCAAAATGACAGCTGAAAGCTGTCATTAATGGAGGGACAGGAGGCGGGCCCTGAGGTTGGCCTTCTTGTTTTTTATCTCGATCTTCTCTCTAAGGTTGGCCCTGTGAAAGCTAATCGTCCTGGTTGAGACATTCAGGAACTCCGCTATCTCCTTTGAGGTTTTGCCCTGCTTGATGAGATTTGCCACCTG
>JGI24422J19971_10001293_pt1 | contig 15113 bp, 16 predicted proteins | sample DeeMarSWOR152_54_FD_19971 | JGI IMG/M metagenome (IMG submission 19971) | reverse complement strand
CTTCTTTACCTGAGCCGGGGGATACTCATAGGACGGGATTCCCCGGTTGGCGGCGGCCAGGATAGCCACTGCCTGAGCCTTACCTATGGTCAGNGTCGACCTCACATTCTTGGCGACAAAAGGCTGCTCTACAGCCACGACATCAGGCTGACAGCGCGAGATAATCTGCTCCAGNTCACCGTATAAANAACTCAAACGCTCCCCNATTGGAGAGCGCAGCGGACAGTCCAGGACACCATATTCAACCAGAGCTATTTCATCATCCCTGCTGTCTATTACCCCGTAGCCCATGGTTACCGTGCCCGGGTCAATGCCTAAAATTCTCATACTCTAGGTCAGCGACTGATATTTTTCCAGGACAGAATCGGAAAAGTTAACATTGCTGGACAACCGCTGTACCTCAACCAGCTCCTCCAGCTTGTCCAGCAGCTTCAGTGTTTGTAACGCCGGCTTTTCGTCAAGCTCGACCATAGTCTTGGGCACCATAGATAGCTCAGCCGAGGTTATAGGTCGGTCTTTCTCCTCAAGCGCCTTCCTGACCCTCTCCAGCTCCTCAGGCCGGGTATAAATGGCGACAAAATTATTCTCCACGGTAACATCCTCGGCACCGGCATCAATAGCCTCCAGAGCCAATGCCTCGGTATTCAGCTCGTTAGTCCTTATGGTAATCAGTCCCTTGGAATCAAAGAGCCAGGCGACGCAGCCGCTCTCCCCCAGGTTACCATTATGCCGGGAAAATATATTGCGCACGTCCTGCAGAGTGCGATTGCGGTTGTCGGTAAGAGCTTCCACCAGGATAGCCGCCCCGCTGGGACCATAGCCCTCAAGGACCATCTCGGTCAGAGCCTCACCTCCCATGGCGCCGCTAGCCCGCTTAATCGCCCGTTCTATATTGTCCAAGGGCATACTGCTGTCACGGGCCTTCTGTACGGCTAAGCGCAGTCGAAAATTGGTATCCGGGCTACCACCCCCCTGGCGCACCGCCACCATAATCTCCCGGGTCAACTTAGTAAACAGCTGACCCCGCCTGGCGTCAGCTACCCCCTTTTGATGCTTAATTGACGACCACTTAGAGTGCCCTGACATCTTTAGTTCTCCTCAGCTGGCTAATCGAAAAACCTATCTTAATTTTATCACCTCACCCAACTACGGTCAAAAGGGCTGACCAAGAATTTCTATTCCACCGAAGACTGGCGCCGCTTATAAGCCAGGGAGACGATAAGCAGAGCTGTCCCCACCATCATAAGGACGATGCCAAACATCTGGAGCGGAGCCAGAACGTCGCTAAGAAACCGGGGCAGCCAGTCCTGGAGCTGGGCGGGGAGACCAACCGTCGCCATTTGCCTCCCGATGAAATACTTGATAACCACCGTGCTGATGTAGGTAGAAATTCCGCAGGTCAAGCAGGGTATGCCTATGGAACGGGTAGCGCCCCTCACCTCCCGATGCAAGAAAACCAGACCCACGATTATAGCAATCATAGCCCCAATGGAAATCCGGTAGGCAAGCTGCAGATAGCCAATATATCGCCTCATCTGCTCCAGGCGCGCCATAATCTCCGGGCCTATCACGCTTTGGTTAATCTCAATAGTGGGTGGTATCTGCTCGGAAAACTCGCCATAATACTCATCAAAATACGGCTCTACCAGAGCCGGCGGTACTCCCTGGAGTTCCGGCGGCGGCGACGCCAGGAAAGCCTGCCAGGCACTGTCTCTCAAACTTTCCTTCATCGGTCCCGTGTCAATTACCAGGCTCAGGCTTTCACTCCTGCCCAGGAGGTAGTCATAGCTGGCATAGACAATAGTGCTTACTTGCTCTCTTAGCCAGGGTTCAAGATCGGCAACCATATCATCCACATACTCAGCCATAAACTCCATCCCTTCCGGAATCTGCTCTATCAGCATCTCTTCCACCAACGATGACACCTCCAGCCTATCCAAGTGAGAGATAACAAAGTCAGGATTGAGAAGGGTGCGATTAATGGCAAACGTCAAACCAAAAACTGACAGCGACACAAAAAGAAGAAAGCCTAAAAACCCTATAGCCGCCCGTTTAGCTAACCCCATTAATGTCCCCTTTCACCATCAGTTCAAACCCCCCGGGTCAAACCAGGACTTTCTATTTCGCTTCGCCGACGACGAAGGCAATGGCATATTGTTCACAATCGGAGAGACTGATAGCCAAACTATCCAGACCCAGGGCACTGGCTTGATTCCGGGTATTACCATGAAGACGAACCAAAGGTTTGCCCCTGGGGTTAGATAATATCTCAATCTCCCTCCAGTTAAAACCCCGGCTTCGCCCGCCTAATGCTTTTATCACCGCCTCCTTACCGGCAAAATGGGTAGCCAGAGATGAGGAGCTGTTGCCGCACAGCTTGAGTTCAGAATCGGTATACAGGCGGTGAAGGAACCGCTCTCCCCAACAGGCTACCGCCTTCTCAATGCGGTCTATTTCTACTATATCTACGCCAATATAGTGCATCCTCGTTGCCAGCATTATAGCCTATTTTAGATAGGTGCTCAATCTAAAAACCTGATTTTAGACCTAACTTAACAACATCTTAACAATTTTGTTTCATCATATGGGATAGCCGGCCCAACCATATAAGGTCACGCAGGTGCTCAAATCCAGCAAAACTTGAATTAATTCTTAGTAAGAGATATACTACATACCAAATTTGACACAATGCTCAAAGTAGCCGGCACGTCAAGAACCCGAAGGGAGGATGATTTATGAATAGATTTAGAGCAACTCGTTATCTGCTTTGTCTTGCCCTGCTTTTTGCCCTGCTCAGCGGCTTACTGGGAGGCTCAATTGCACTCGCCGCCCAGGAAGGTAGTAATGGCCCGGCTTCGTTACCGCCGAGTCAGGAAGAGCCGCCACCTGAAGAGGAGCCCCCACCCGAAGAGGAACTCCCGCCTGAGCCAGAGTTTAAGCTAATTGCTGAATACCCGGCGGTGCGGGCTCAATCCGGCAACACCTTTGAGTTTACGGTTTCACTGATCTATCAGGATAGTGAAACCAGGGCATTTGACCTCGACCTTACCGTCCCTCCCGACTGGGTGGGAGTAATCATGCCTTCATACGGGGAATTCTCAATAGAGAGCATCAGCCTGGAGCCAGGGCAGACATACCCCGATAAAGTCAAGGTCATGCTGGCTCCACCATCATGGGAACTACCCGAGCCGGGTGACTATATAGCCACATTCAGCGCCGGTTCAGGCGAACTGCAGGAAAGCGTTGAGCTTACAGCAGTAGTAACCGAGATACCGCCTACTTATCAGCTGTATGCGTCTACCGAGACATTACTGTATAACATGGATGCCAGGGCTGGCCAGGACAATCATATAACCATCGTACTGCAGAACTACGGGACGGGAACCCTGGAGAATATCCACTTTTCATCAACCAAATCAGAGGGGTGGAGTATAACCTTCACCCCGTACAAGGTAGACTCGCTGGAACCAGGGCTTCAACAGGAGATAGATGTAGTAGTAACCCCACCGGCGAAAACGATAGCCGGTGACTATCACGTTATCCTGAGGATAGACAGCGAAAGGGCAACCGATAACATAGAACTCAGGGTAACCGTGATAACACCTACCATTTGGGGCGGGGCTGGTATCGGCATTGCGGTGGCGGTTATAGCCGGCTTGGTAGTTCTATTCCGACGATTAGGCAGGCGGTGAGCGATTTGGCGAAACAATTGGTAGTAGAGACGGTCAACCTGACCAAAAACTATGATAAGACTACGGTTGTCGACAGGTTAAACCTCCGAGTAGAAGAGGGGGATATTTTCGGCTTCCTGGGTCCCAATGGGGCGGGGAAAACGACCACCATATTAATGCTACTGGGACTTACCGAGCCCACCTCGGGCACAGCCCATATATACGGGTATAACTCGACCCGGGAGCCACTCAAGGTTAAGCGCATCACCGGCTATGTCCCGGAAAAGGTAGGGTTTTACGAGGATTTAACCGCCAGCGATAACCTAGCCTACACGGCCAGGTTAAATGGTCTTCCCGAAGAGATGGTTATCAAAAGAGTAGGCGAGTCACTGGATGTAGTTGGTCTGCCGCAGGTAGCTGAACAGAAGGTGGGGGAGTTTTCCCGGGGGATGAAACAGCGCCTGGCAATTGCCGACATACTGGTTAAAAGGCCCAAGGTTGCCATCCTGGATGAGCCGACAAGCGGGATAGACCCTGAGGGCATCGTCCAAATGCTTGACCTGATAGCTGAGATAGCTAAGGAGAGAAACATGACCATCATCATGTGCTCACACCAGCTATACCAAGTCCAGCGCATCTGTAACCGTGTCGGCATGCTGGTGAACGGAAAACTGGTAATTGAGGGCTTATTAGACCAGCTGGGGCGGGAGGCGCTGGGCGGTGGACGAGTCAGGATTGAGGTTAAACTAACCGAAACCACCTCCAAGCTCATTGACTGCATCAAGCGGGTTAAGGGTGTAGTCAGTGTAGAGAGGTCAGGAGATTTACTGCTTATTACCTGCCAGGACGACTTAAGAGCTCAGATAGCCAAAGCCATCGTAAACGCTAATGGTCTACTGGTAGAGATGAGAATTCAGCGTTATGCTTTGGAGGACATCTACAGGAGGTATTTCAGAGAGGCCTAGTATGCAAGGACTGATGACAGTATTCTACAAGGAACTGGCTGACCATTTTAACAGCTGGAGAGGTATAATCTTATTTATCACGGTATTGCTGGTCTCAATATTTGCTACCATTGGGCCTTCCGGGGCTTTGGATAGTATCAGAGCCCAGCTAGATACGCCGGTCCAATATGGAGCTGGTCAATTTGCTTTCCTCTACCTGTTTACTACTGGCGGTGAAGATTTGCCCTCCTTTCTTTGGTTTATCACCAGATTTCTGGTGCCCATAGTCGGTATCGTCCTCGGTCTGGATGCCATCAATGGTGAGAGAAACAGCGGGACGCTGAGCCGGCTCCTGGCTCAACCTATCTACCGGGATGCTGTTATCAACGGTAAGTTCCTGGCGGGGGTAGTTACTATCGCCATTATGCTGACGACCACCATCCTGATTATAGTGGCGATAGGGCTCAACGTGCTGGGAATTGTTCCGACCTCAGCAGAAATCGCCCGGCTATTACTATTCTGGGGAATAAGTATTCTTTACGGAGCCTTCTGGCTGGGCTTAGCCATGCTATTCTCGGTATACTTCCGGCCAGTGGCTACCTCAGCCATATCCACACTGGGAATCTGGATGTTCTTCTCCTTCTTTATGTCCATGGCGGCTAGCCTGACAGCCAATGTGATGGCACCTATGAGCCAGCAACCAACCACAGCTGAGCAGCTCAAGTATCTCGGAGTCCAAGTCACAGCTTCACGTTTTTCGCCTATCATGCTCTTCGGGGAGGCGGCTGCCGTCCTCCTGGCTCCGGGGGAAAGGACAGCATCAGAAATACTTCAGCTCTATCACGCTTCTGGTGCCCGGTGGATGCCTGGACCTCTTACGCTGGGGCAGACTTTGCTGACTATATGGCCCCATCTGGCCACCATTGGCGGNCTAACCGCTCTACTCTTTGCCATCTCATATATTAGATTTATGCGCGAAGAAATAAGGTCTACCTGAGGCATAACCTTGAGGCTGATTTATACCGGTGAAGGATTTAATGTCACCACACTACTATATTGGCACCTCAGGCTGGCATTATGACCACTGGCGGGACAGGTTCTACCCCCAAACACTGACTAAGGCGAAGTGGCTGGAATTCTATGCCCGTCATTTCACTACGGTTGAACTTAATAATACTTTTTACCGGCTACCCTCAGAGACCGCCTTTACTACCTGGCACGACTCATCATCAGCCAATTTTACCTTTGCCGTAAAGGTAAGCCGTTTTATCACCCACATCAAGCGACTTAAAAATAGTGAAGAGGCAGTAGACAACTTTACCAGTAGAGCTAAAATTCTGGGTGAGAAATTAGGTCCGCTTCTGTATCAACTTCACCCCAATATGCACCGCAATGATGAAGTGCTGGAGTCATTCTTGTCCACTTTACCTCAGGGAATGAAGCACGTGTTTGAATTTCGGCACCAGTCCTGGCTTGAAGATAAGGTCTTTGAAATTCTACGCAGGCACAATGCAGGATTTTGTGTCTTTGATATGCCAGAGGTGAGTTGCCCTCTGGTGGCAACGGCTGATTTTGGCTATATCAGGTTTCACGGCAGCACCGGGCTCTACTCCAGTTGTTACTCTGATGAGGAGTTAGCTGATTGGGCAAAGCGGCTGGCTAATTTAGCCCGGGACCTGAAAGCAATCTATATCTACTTCAATAACGACGCTGAAGCGTTTGCGGTGAGAAACGCCATAACCCTGCGCCGCTATCTGGAAACGGGCAAGGCTTGAACCGTCGGGGCTAGTTAATGAAGACAGGAAGGCTGTAGGCAACAGAGCACCTACAGCCTTTACGCTGGCCTCGGGGTAAGGAAAGCCTTTATTTAATTGATAAACCTCCCCGAGAGCTTCACCGAATCGGAGTGCGTAACGACGTTTTAACCAGCGTGGTCGACGGAGTTATCGCCTGGCGTCGATGGCTGAACAGCGGGCGACGCAGGAAAGAGGGAACATCCAGTTCCTCTTCGCTCTTCAAGCCCTTAAGGAGCTGGGTAAACTCGTCTTCCTGGGTAGTCTCGGCCAGCCCTATCTTGGAACTGAACCCGGTGGCAATCAGGGTAATCCTGACCTCGTTATCCATCTTGGGGTCATGAGCCACCCCAAAAATGATGTTAGCGTCAGGGTCTACTGCCTGCTTGATTACCTCAGCCGATTCGTTAACTTCAAACAGGGTAAGGCTACTACCGCCAACAACATTGAATAACACCCCCTTTGACCCGTCAATAGAAACGTCTAACAAGGGGCTAGCTAAGGCTTCCTTAGCTGCCTCTACAGCCCGGTTTTTACCGGAACCGACGCCAATGGACATCCAAGCTGGACCAGCGTCCTTCATTACCGCCTTGACATCAGCAAAGTCAAGGTTAATCAGCCCGGGGACAGTGATAACTTCAGAGATAGCCTGAACGCCGTGTCTCAATACATCATCGGCTAGCTTAAAGGCACTATCCACTCCTGTCTTCTGGTCACAAAGGTCGAGTAAGCGGTCATTAGGGATCATAATAAGAGTATCAACCTTGCTCAGCAGGCGGACAACCCCCTCATCTGATACCTGGCAGCGATGGACGCCCTCAAAGCTGAACGGTTTGGTGACTACGGCAATAGTCAGGGCTCCACTTTGCTTGGCTATTTCAGCCACAGTAGGGGCAGCCCCGGTGCCGGTGCCACCGCCCATGCCGCAGGTGATAAACACCATATCAGCTCCAGAGACGGTTTCCCTAAGTTCATCGCGACTCTCCTCGGCTGCTTTCTGACCCTGAATATGGTCACCACCTACGCCCAAGCCTTTGGTAAGCTTCTCACCAAGCTGGATGCGGGTTGGGGCTTCGGTGATAGCCAGGGCTTGAGCATCGGTATTCATGGCGATGAACTCCACACCCTGAATCTCCTCCTGAACCATGCGGGTTATAGCATTACAGCCACCACCACCTAGGCCGATAACCTTAATCTTGGCTGGGTTAGGGACAAAACTTGTTTTTGCCATCTCCTCCTCCTTTTTACTGTTATTAGTCCTTTTGCCTAGTAACTACCTAGCGGAACAGATTCCTGATTCGGGCAACCAACCGCTTAAAGAATCCACGGGACCTCCAGGTCTGCTTGGTCTCGTGCTTGGCTCCCCAGAGCAGAAGACCAACACTAGTGGCATATGCCGGGTCACGGAGGACATCGGTAATGCCATGCATATTGGTCGGAACACCCACTCTCACCGGTAGTCGTAAGATGCTGTGTCCTAACGCTTCTATGCCAGAAAGGTTAGCGCTACCACCGGTGATAACCAGTCCCGCCGGAACCAGGGCTTCGTGCTCAGAGCGTGGCAGCTCAAGCATAATAAGCCTTATAATTTCCTCAACTCGAGCCTTGATAATGTCACACAGGTCCTGGTAGGAAACGCCGTGTCCGTTTTCCGATATGGTACTGGGGGTTTCCATTTTGCTCTCATAAACTGGCATAACACTGCCATACCTCTTCTTCATCTCCTCGGCGACGTCAAAGGGGAGTCCCAAACCAATAGCTACATCCCTGGTGATTTGATAACCGGCTACCGGCAGAATAGCGGTATGCCAGATACTTCCATCCTTGAAGACGGCAATGTCGGTGGTCCCACCACCTATATCAGCCAGTATGATGCCTATTTCCTTCTCATCCTCGCTCAATACCGCCTCGCTGCTGGCTAAGGGTTCAAGGACAAGGTCATCAATATCTATACCAATGCCACGAATACACTTTACCAGATTCTGGACGGAAGTTACGGCCGCAGTAATGATGTGTGTCTCCACATCCAGCCTGAAGCCGTGCATGCCTACCGGGTTCCTGACTCCTACCTGACCATCAACAGCATAACCCCGAGGAATAACATGGAGCAGCTTTCGGTCACTGGGGACTCTAACGTTTTGGGCACAGGCAAGGACTCGCCTCAGGTCATCGGCGCGTACCAGCCGGTCATTGCGGGTAATGGCTACTACCCCCCGATTATTCAGCGACGTGACATGCCTGCCAGTGACACCGACATAAGCTGACTCCACTCTATAGCCGCTGGAGTGCTCTGCCTTCCTCACCGACTCCCGTATTGACCCCCGGGCGTCGTTGATGTTGACCACTAGGCCTTTGTGCAAACCCATTGATGGGGTAACACCTACACCGGCAACCCGAACCGTACCCCCCTCATTGACCTCAGCGATAGTGGTGCATACTTTAGTGGTACCAACATCAATAGCAGTTAGAGTAGTCCGTTTTCTCATCTACCACCTCCTTTTTATTTGATTTGGACTCTCAGTTATATTAATCATTTTCACATTTTGATAACCTCCGTCTTTGAGACTCAGATTTTATGTAACCTAGGGTAGGGAAAAGGCTATGCGGAGCTTTTTCAGCAAAGCTGGCCTTCTCCACCCACTAGCTTTACCTCCAACTAAGAAGCTCATTTTTTCCGCCACCTTATAGGGTTCATCCTGAGTAATAATGCGCTCAGCCGCCCTTAATTTGGCACTACGACTACGCGGGTTAAGTTGAACCTCTACCGGCGAGGGAGTAATAACCCGCTTGGTAATCAACCTCAGGCAAGCGGTATGTCCACAAATGCAAACCGGTGTACCCGGGGGGCAAATACAGTCCTTTGCTTCTCGCTGCATGAGCTGTTTCACAATGCGGTCCTCAAGGGAGTTATAGCTAATGACGACCAGTCTCCCCTCAAACCCGAGGAGATTAATCGCCTGCTTTAGAGCCGATTCCAGATACTCCAGTTCATGGTTGACCGCTATTCGCAGCGCCTGAAAGGTCTTGGTGGCAGGATGGATTCTAGCCCTTCTACCGCCGACAGCCCGCTCTATCACCTGGACCAGCTGAAGGGTAGTGTCTATGGGACGCTCCTGTACGATAAGGTGGGCAATCTGACGACTATGGGCTTCCTCACCGTATGTTTTTATAATGTGAGCTAGCTTAGCCTCCGAGGACGTGTTAATAATATCGGCGGCGGTAATCTCCTGGCTGGGACTCCAGCGCATATCTAAAGGGGCATCGTGCTGAAAACTGAAACCACGAGTATTGCTATCTAGTTGAAGGGAGGAAAGCCCGAGGTCAAACAAAATGCCATGTACCGGCTGGAAATCATATTTAATACAGATAGCCTGTAAATTGACGAAGTTTTCGTTAATTAGCAGGGTTGAACTGGTGTAGGCCTGGAGCCTGGCCTCGGTGCCTTTGATAGCTTCAGGGTCAGCATCAATGCCCAGTAGCTGCCCGCCGGGTGAGCTATGCTCTAAAATGGCGGCGGCATGACCTCCAGCGCCAAGAGTGCAATCAATATAACGACCCCCGGGCTGAACTGCCAGTGCCTCAACGGTCTCTTTGACTAGAACCGGGATATGGGCCAAGGCTGACATCTTTAGACTCCTCAGTGCCTCTCCAAGGTTTCTATAATCTGTCCGGCTTGCTCCTGACTAGCCGCCTTCTCTGCCTCCCATTGCTCCTTATTCCACAGTTCAAGATAAGTATTGACCCCAGCAATAATTACTTCATCGTCAATTCCAGCATAGTCTCGTAATGGAATAGGTAAGGCTATCCTGCCCTGCCCGTCCATATTCAGTCTAAAGGCAGTAGCAAAAACAGCCCGATGTAGTTTTCTCATTTTACCGGGGGTGATTGAACCGCTGGTAAGAGTGGTTGACACCTTTTTCCACTCAGATAATGGATAAGCGTTAATACAACACTCTATCCCCGGCGTTAATACTATTCCATCCCTTAGTTCGCCTCTGAACCGGGGGGGAATAGGTACCCTGCCTTTTTCGTCAATCCTGTACTCAAATTCGCCAAAGAACATTCTTTAACCCCTCAGTCATCTCTTAACCTGTAGGTTAAGACCTTTTCTGCTTGTCCCTCCCCCCTCTCTCGTTCAAGAAAGGACCTCCCGAAGTATCGTTTGATGAGGAGCCGAAGGAAACTGGAAGACTTTAAGCCGAGCTGCCTGGCTTCGTTTTCTACCCGCTCCTTGTCTTCCTGGTCAATCCAAAACCTCATTACCACCTGCATCATCTTTACCACTATCTACCACTTCTTACCATTTTACACCACAACCGCCCCTATTTGTCAAGACCCTTGAAATTATTTTTAAAATTCTCCGATTTGGCTGTGGGCTCAATATGTGATAAAATAAATGCCTATAAGAAGGGTATTATGTTTAATGTAGGCATACTTACCATTAGTGATAAGGGCTGGCGCGGACAGCGCCATGATGAGAGCGGTAAGGCAATCAGGGATAGCCTGTCTTTATTAGATAACAGTGTCGTTAAGTATGAGGTCATTCCTGACGAGGTGGATGTTATTGCTGGCAAACTGGCGGAGTGGGCTGACGAAGGCAGTATAGATGTCATTCTAACCACGGGCGGTACCGGGCTAGGGCCCCGTGATGTTACCCCCGAAGCCACCCTGTCCATCGTGGATAAGGTCGTGCCCGGTTTCACCGAAGTGATGAGGGCGGAAACTTTTAAAGCGACGCCTTATGCTATACTTAGTCGAGCTGTAGCCGGGGTCAGAGGCAAGTGCCTTATTATCAACCTACCGGGCAGCCCTAAAGGGGTCCGGGAGTGCCTTAAGGTAGTCTTGCCGGTCATTCCTCATGCTATGGAAATTATTAAAGGAGAGGTAACTGAGCACTAACCAATGCAGATTGATATTTTAACTCTGTTCCCCCAGATGTTCCAGGCTCCATTTAGTGTGGGTATTTTCCAGCGGGCTATTGACCGGAAGCTGGTTAAGGTTAATATCCATAATATCCGCGACTACACTCATGATAAACATCATACTGTTGATGACTATGCCTACGGCGGTGGCGCCGGCATGGTCCTCAAGCCCGAGCCTATTTTTGAAGCGGTAGAGTCAATAAAATCAGATATATCCCTTAAGGCAGGAGGTAATGAGTTGCCAATTATCTTGCTGACCCCGCAGGGCCGGCTTCTGGGTCAACAAATCGTTCAAGAGCTGTCCAGGTACAGTTACCTAATCCTTATCTGTGGTCGTTATGAGGGCGTGGATGAGCGGGTGCGGGAACACCTGGTCACTGATGAGATCAGCATCGGCGACTATGTGCTTGGCGGCGGTGAGCTAGCAGCTATGGTGATAGTAGATGCTGTGGTCAGGCTCCTACCCGGAGTCCTTGGTTCCGAGGCTTCGCCGCTGGATGATTCTTATACTACCGGGCTACTGGAATACCCCCAATACACCCGTCCCGATGTATATCGAGGCTGGTCGGTGCCTGAGGTTTTACTCTCCGGAGACCATGCCCAAATTGCTAAGTGGCGTCGTGAACAGGCTATTCTACGCACCCTGAAGCGGCGTCCCGAACTATTAGACCAAGCTAACCTGCGTCTGGAGGACAGGCAGTTAGTAGAAAGGTTGAAGAAGGGCGGTTAGAAAATGAATGTTTCATCACTAATTGAAGTCAAAACAAATCCTAATATTCCGACTTTGACTGCCGGCGATACGGTAAAGGTCAGGGTTAAGGTTATAGAGGGAGAAAAGGAACGCACCCAGTTATTTCAGGGAGTGGTAATTAGGGTGCGACATGGCGCCGATGGCGGAAGCTTTACCGTGAGGCGTGTCGCCTACGGTGTCGGTGTCGAGCGCACTTTCCTATTCAATTCACCACTTATCGAGAAGGTAGAAGTGGTGCGGCACGGCAAAGTACGCCGGGCTAGGCTCTATTACCTGCGCGGGCTCAGTGCCAAAGCGGCTCGCATCAAGGAAAAGCGGCTAGAGAAAGAAAATAAGCCAGAGGACTAAAGCAGAGCTACCTCGTGGGAGTACAGGATGGGGTATGCGGAGGTTAGTGTTAACTCGCCAATAGCCCAGCGCCGGACATTTAGCTATTCTATACCCTCTGATTTGAGTATCGATGTCGGGCAGGCGGTATGGGTCCCCTTCGGTGATAAGCTACTCCAGGGCATCGTTCTGGAGCTAACCGATTACCCCGCGGTGGAGGAAACCAGAGAAATAACCGGTATTATCGAACCTCGCCCGGTGCTATCCCCACCCCGGGTATTGCTGGCCCGCTGGATAAGCGAATATTATCTATCGCCCCTATTTGATGCTGTGGCTTTAATGCTACCGCCGGGATTTGAGCGTAAAGCAGTCACTTTTATTGGTCGCCCCCCTACCCCCCGCCAACCGGACATTTCTTCCCTGACCCGGGAACAGAGGTACGTGGTGGAATTAGTCTGGCGGCAGGGCAAAGTTGGTCTCAAAGAGCTGGAAAAAACATTAGGGGCGAGGCGAGCCAGGCTTATCACCTCTAAACTGCTCGGGCAAGGACTGGTAGTTAAGAGCTATGAGCTGGAGGGGGTTAAAGTAAAACCTAAGACGGTGCCCTACCTGCGTCTTAAAATTGAGGCTAACCAAGCTGAGCCGGAGGCAGCCAGGCTGCGCCAACAGAGGGCTGTCAAACAAGCCAGCCTTCTCCAGTTTCTGTCTCAGGCACCTCAGCCGGTACCCCTAGCTGAAGCCAGAAGTAAGACTAACTGCTCGACAGCAGTAGTCCAAGCCCTGGTAAGTAAGGGTTTAGCCGAAGTCCAACAGGTTGAGGTAAAACGCGAGCCGATTTCCTACCAGGGTATTACCCCCTCAGTGCCACTGAGGCTTACCGCTGCCCAGAAGTCAGCCTGGCAAGCTATCAGGTCAAGCCTGCTCCAGACGGCAACGAGTAAGGCTTCACCCAGCGTTTTCCTGCTCCATGGGGTTACCGGCAGCGGCAAGACAGAAATTTATCTGCAGGCTCTGGCTGAGGCGGTAAAGCTGGGTAAGCGGGGCATTGTCCTGGTCCCAGAAATTGCCCTTACTCCCCAGACTATAGAACGATTTGCTTCACGCTTTCCCCATAAGGTGGCTGTCCTCCACAGCAAACTGTCCCTGGGAGAACAATTTGATGAGTGGCAGCGAATAAGAAACGGAGAATTTGACGTCGTTATCGGTCCCCGGAGTGCTATTTTTGCCCCCCAACCCGAGCTGGGTCTTATTGTTATTGACGAGGAACACGAATGGACTTATAAACAGCATGATAAATCCCCCCGCTACCAGGCCCGTGATGTAGCCCTGAAGCTGGCTGAGTTAACCGGGGCAGTAGTTATTCTGGGCAGTGCTACCCCCGATGTAGAGACCTTCTACCACGCTCAGCGAGGAGACTATCACCTGCTCCAGCTCCCGGAACGGGTTGTCCCCGATGAAGGCTCGCCCCTGCCCCAAGTTGAGGTAGTAGACTTGAGGGACGAGCTCAAGGCAGGGAATATGAGCATTTTTAGTCGCTCTTTATTACAAGCCACCGCCCAAGCGGTAGCCAATAAGGAACAGGTGATTCTATTTCTTAATCGGCGGGGAGGGGCTACCTTTATTCAATGCCGTAACTGCGGCTTTGTCCTCCGCTGTAAGCGCTGTGAGGTTGCCCTTACCTATCATTTTGCCGAGAATGTCCTGGTCTGTCACCAGTGTAACTACCGAATGCCGGTGCCCCAGATTTGCCCTCAGTGCCTGAGTCGCCGGATAAAGTTTCTGGGTACCGGCACCCAGAAATTAGAGCAGGAAGCCAGCTATACCTTCCCCCGGGCTAGATTACTGCGCTGGGACAGTGACGTTACCCGAGGGAGATACTCCCATCAGGAGATACTAAATAAGTTCCGCACCCACCAGGCTGATATTCTTATTGGCACGCAAATGGTGGCCAAGGGACTGGATTTACCCTTAATTACCCTGGTGGGAGTAGTTAGCGCTGATACCAGCTTAAACCTGCCCGATTTCCGGGCCGGGGAGAGGACCTTTCAGCTACTATCTCAGGTGCTGGGCCGGGCAGGACGGGGGGCTCTAGGGGGACAGGTTATTATCCAGACCTATTCCCCGGAGCATTACGCCATTCGGACGGCAGCTAAACACGACTATGCCCTCTTTTATGAGAAGGAAATTAGTTATCGGCGCCAGCTCCATAATCCCCCCTTCACCCGCCTGGCCTGCCTGGTCTATAGCCACACTAACGATACCTTTGCCAGCGAGAAGCGGAAAAAATGAAGCGCCGGCTCATTGAGGAAATAGACTCAAAGGGGATAGATGACCTCAGTCTAATTGGACCCGCGCCAGCATTTATTCACAAGCTACGGGGGAGGTTTCGCTGGCAGCTCATACTCCGGGGCGCTGAGCCTTCGGCTTTTCTATCGCCGATACCCATTCCTCAGGGCTGGACGGTGGACATTGACCCGGTAGGTCTGGCCTGAACCCTCCCCACCCGGTTTCCCTACCACTGATTATTCATCTTCAGGCCCAGAGGCAAGATAAAACAATTCTTCCAGTTTGTAATTAGGGAAGGCTTTTACCGCCCCGACAATGAATTTTTGGTTTATGCGGCGCTTACCTTCACGCACCCGGTAAATCTGGCTTACCGATATCCCCATAGCCTTAGCTACCTCGGACAGGTTCTTATAATTCCC
>JGI24422J19971_10001292_pt1 | contig 15114 bp, 13 predicted proteins | sample DeeMarSWOR152_54_FD_19971 | JGI IMG/M metagenome (IMG submission 19971) | reverse complement strand
AAGTCATTTAAAAATGGGGAGGGGGTAGCAGAGCTAGTGGCGGTTAGTTAGACGATAAGTGATATCGTTGAGGATGTAGCGTAGCACAAAATTATTACATTTGGGATAAAAAGGGACGATTCTAACGTTTTTTGACGACTGGGTTGCCGTCTAGACCTTATCAAGGGACCTCTTGCAACTCAAACATGCTGTCAGGGATATCACCAAAGTCTATGTTCTTGAATTCAATAGTAGTTGTATGAGAAGCTGTTATTAGATCACTCCTCACCAGGAACTTGTGTTCTTTCCATATCCACATTCGTAACGTTATTTCATTATCAACGTATTCAACAAGGTAGCATCCTTTTCCGTCCGTGGTTTCGGTGCCTATGATCCTTGGGTTATAGTCTGCCGCGATACTAGCCATATACATAGCGGAGAAGAAGTCACCTACTTCCCCTGGGGTAACACTTCTCTTTGGTATATTTTCTGGTGAAGTCCAGTAAAATGAGGCCATCTCCTCATAGTCACAGAGATAGGTCTCAACGGTCTGTCCCTCTTGGGTATGTTCTATCCTCATCATATTGTCCTTGACCCATACCCTGCTTGTTTGTGTTCTTTCAGGCCACGTCCAAACACAATCATACTTCACCAAATGTACATTCGCTGCCTGAGATAGTATATCTTCGACTGTCTCCGGCGCAGCTTTACTGCACGCCGTTAAAGTTATAGAAAGAAGAATGACCACGGTAACGAGAATTAAGGATCTCGATTTCATTTAAGCTTTATCACTTCCTGTTGACTGGGAGGCAGAGATGTTAAGGTTTTCTTTACATGTTGGGCTTTGAGTATACTCCTTTCTATCAATTTGTCAATATTCATAACTAACCAATCCCCTACCCGCGTGAAAACGACTGATATATTCCCTTTGAAGCTAAGTCATTTAAAAATGGGAAGAGGGGAGTGAAGGGGATTGCATTATTACTTAGCCTCACCCTTTAATTTGCCTTGGAGTTATGTGTTCTGAGCATAGTGAAAATCACATTAGCGGCAGCGTCTATTATATCCTTACGGTCATAATCGGGCCCAGTGTTACCCATGATGACAATACCAAGCCCATCATCAGGATAAAGACGCATCATAGTAGCGCCAAGGAACCACCCACTACCTCCGTGTTCAACGTAACGGTGTTCACCGCTGTCCTCAATCAACCAGCCGAGACCAAATCCAAGTGGATCACCACTAGTCGAAAGTTGCATTTCCTGCATGACTGTGACGCTCTGTTGTGACAAGATTCGCACTCCATCAACCTCACCGCCGTTCAAGTGCATCTGTACGAAACGAATGACATCAGTTATCGAACCAATCAGACCACCTGAGGCAGCAATGCAGTTCAAGCGCTTAATCCATGTATATTTGTCATCAACTTTAAGGATGAAATCAATACTGTTGCCCAATCCCCTATGTTCATCTAACGTAGAGACAAACTCTCCGGTATCCACCACCGGAACGGCCGAAACGGCGGCATTGGTGATCATGGCTTCGCTGTAGGTGAAGTCCGTCTTGTCCATGCCAAGCGGTATCAGGATATTTTCCTTAATGTATTCGATATAAGTCTGACCCGAAACCTCAGCCACAATTTGTCCCAGAAGAATATAATGCTTGTTGGAATATACTGCAGATTTGCCAGGTTCAAAACTAGTTCTAGTAAGCTCTCCACAATATGCCTTGGCTATATGATCGGTGTTGAGTGAAGTCTCACCATCGAGGCTGATTTCGACAAAGAAGTCTGTTTCGGAGGTGGGGAGTCCGGCGCTATGGTTAAGCAGTTGGCGCACTGTCACAGAGTGTTCGACAGGGAAGTACTCCAAATAGTCATAAACTTGTGCATCTAGGCCAACCAATCCCTGATCATAAAGCTGCATAATGGCCGTCGCAGTCACCATTTTAGTCATTGACCACCACATGTAGACGGTATCCGGCGTAGCTTCGATGTCTTTCGGACCATCTGCCAGCCCAAAACCATTGGAGTAGACCATCTGATTATTGTGAACAATCACGATAGATAGCCCTGCCGGGATTTCTGCAATTTTGTTCCTGAAGGCAATATCTCCTGCAACAACCTTATCTAAGTACGATTCGAATTCTTCGAAGCTTTGAATGTTGGAAAAGTGGTTGGTTGGCTTGCAAGCAGGTAAAACCATAAGAACAATAAGTAGTGCACTGATAACAGCTAGCATAGTCAGGCGAATAATCAGTTTAAGTTTGTTAATGATATTCACTCTACACATCCTAGATTTATTAAGTATATTCTTCTAAAATAGCTATCTCAATCGGTTTTTCAACCATTTTCGATATATTAAAATCCTGTTTGTTAACCGCTAGCGTTTTTCTAAGGCTTATCAGAAATCAGAACTAACCAATCCCCTACCCGCATTAAAACGCCAGATATATTCCCGTTTAAGCGAAGTCATTTAAAAATGGGGAGGGGTAGGAGTATAAAGTAATTAGACAAACGCATCGGGACTACAGTCCGGTAGCATAGGTAGTGGCATTTAGTTAGGCGATACGGTACACCATTGCGGATTTGACAAAATGGAATCTTGCTGCACAATTCACCCTATTAGTAACTGATTTTTATTAGCATTTACAAGCCGAAAAATCTCCATTTTCATACAAGCTCACCACCCATAAGTTTTGGCAATTCTTATTGCCCGGTATGTGCTTATTAACGACCTGAGTTTTGTAACTAACGAAATGCATTTAATAATCCTGACTGCAAAAGGAGTTTTTACCTTACCAATGGAAGGCTCAGTTATCAGCCTTAGGAGATTTACCAAGTCTTTATCCGCTAATGCTAACAACGCATGTCTTGCCTTGAAAAAAACAGGATTAGCTATCGGATGTCTCTTAACTTCCCTCTCATAATTTTCTAGGTTACTTATGTTCCTTACAAGCATCTGAGCAGCATAAATTATCGGTGTTAATCCAGCCCCCGAGAAAAGGTTTACCATAGACGCAGAATCACCAATCAACGCGATGTTATGCTGTACCAATTTTTGAATTCCGGAAACAGGAATCACTCCAGCCTCTTTATCTAGTATTTTGCAGCTATCTAAACCTTTGTGCTCTAGGAATGCGTCTAGTGCGGTAAAATCTCCTCCGGTGCCGACATTGATAATTCCATCTTTCGGGAATATCCACGAATAGTCAGGCGAGAACCTCCTATCGATGTAGAATTCCAGAAAATCCATGCCTGAATCATCAAAGGCAAGTTTGTATTGAGAGGCAACGATAAATTGTTTTTCTACTCCTAGGTGCTTTGCTATGCGAGAATTGGGACCATCAGCTCCTATAAGGATTTCGTAGCCTATCCTGTCTCCGTTTTTTAGCTGAATGCTATTCTCACCAACTGCTACCACCTCGATATCTAATTTAATTTGCCCTCCTCGTGATTCAACTTCTTGAGCTATACCTTTTAACCAATTTGTACGGTCTAAGGTAGCGCTACTTTTATTCATGTAGCTACAAGCACCATTCGTATATATAAATTTTGCTCCCTTCACGTACTTGCATATATAGGGATTTGAATCAAAGGGGATCTTATTTAGTGATTTTAGACTGCAAGCTTCCCCGCATGCTGTTGATCTAATTTCCGATTGTTTCTCTAAGATTAGAGGCCTTATCCCCTCTTGTATCAGGTATAAAGCCGAAATCAGTCCCGCTGGACCAGCTCCAACTATGACTACTCTCATGTCGTTCTTCTCAGTCCTTAGTTAGGTCGATACTCCACACATAAGATTTGGAATAGTATAGGCTACATACTAAACTAGCAGCTTATCGTCTTTCGCAATTATACAACACCTTTTGATATAAGTAGTACTATCTTGCTAATATCAAAACAAACCAATCCCCTACCCGCGTTAAAACGATAGATATATTCCCATTGAAGCGAAGTCATTTAAAAATGGGGAGGGGGTAGGAATAGTAAGAGTAGAAAGATATCAGAGAGATGTAGAAGAGTTTATTTGATACCGGAGTTAGCGGCGATTTTTAACTAATCGACACTTTGTGTCGTTGCGTATTTAACTGAATAGACTTCTGTTCAACTATTTAACTGAACGTCAGAGTGTTGATCCTTAATGATATACTTGACAATATAAGAGACAGTTAAAGTGACGAGCAGTAAGGAACATATGATACATAAATTTGGGTAGTGAACATTCTACCTTCCTGCTAGTATATTTTTATAGTATATAATTCTAGTTCAAAGATAATAGGTGAGAATATGAGGATTGAGGAAGTTAGGAATAAGAAAGACCTTAGAAGATTCGTATTCTTTCCTGAAAAACTCTATAGTAACAATCCATACTGGATTCCTCCCTTATGGATAGATGAAATTAAGTCATACTGTAAAAACCACAATCCTATCCTTTTCAATTCAGATTTTATACTGTTGTTAGCATATGATGGGGATATTGTTGTAGGCAGAAACCTTGTATACGTAGATCATAAATTCAACCAGTACTACCGTTCCAGAACAGGCCTTTTTGGGGCTTTCGAGTGCGTAAGAGATATACATGTGGCTAAAGCCCTCATAGATAAGTCGGAAGAATGGCTCAAAACCAAGGGCATGAACGTTGTGCGAGGACCAATACATCCTATTGCGGAAAGTTGGGGATTTCTATACGAGGGTTTTAGCTCTAGTCCGGTGTTTATGGCTCCGTATAATCCCCCTTACTACAACGAACTCATCACTAAGTTGGGTTATAGTAAGGTAAAAGATCTCCTTGCCTATGAAGCAGATACACAGGAAGGTTACCAGATTCCAGATAGGTTTAAGATATTTGGTAATAATCTACTTACAAGGAAGCACAATATAAGTATAAGACGAATTAATCTGAAGAAGCTTTTAAGTGAAGCGAAGAATATTTGGGAAATCACAAATATTGCCCTAAAGGGAAATTGGGGATATGTACCGGTTGATTACGGTGTGCTTGAAGACATGATAAAAAAGCTCAAGCGGGTATTGGATATTGATGCTGTCTGGTTTGTGGAGGATGCTGGAAGACCGGTAGGTTTTGCCTTGGGTTTCCCAGATCCAAATATTATCTTCAAAAGAATAGGGGGAAGAATGTTTCCCTTTGGTTTCATTAAGTTATTGACAGGTATAAAAAAGGTACGCAGATACAGGCTTATCGATCTCGCTATTCTTCCTGCGTATCAAAATATGGGCCTTGATGCTCTTCTTTATATACATCTCTTTAATGCTTTATCTCCAAAGGGAGTAGAACTAGAGGTAAATTATATCCTCGAAAATAATGCTAAAATGCGAAACACGCTTGAGAAATTAAATCTTAGGCTAATAAAAATATATAGAGTTTATGAAAAGAGCCTTGTCTGAATGGAAAGTATAACTCCAGATATCTAGACAAAACGTCTAAATGTGACCAACCCACATAAAGGATAGTAATTTTTTAAGATAAGGCTACCGGAATTCTAGTCAAAGGATCAGGTATCCGNTAACTTATTGAGATATNTGGTTACCTCATTTTAGTAACTTCTCTATTGCTTCATAAATACCATCAATTCTATCAATATCATGACTAACCAATCCCCCTACCCACGTTAAAAGTCGTTATATATTCCCTTTGAAGCTAAGTCATTTAAAAATGGGGATTATATAGTGATTCAGATAGACCTCGTTTAATGATACAGAGCTTCATAGGGTTTATTTCTTATAGTATTAAGATTAGGTAAATTTTGATAAGACGTGCTACCGCGTCTTCTTCTGCATTAGCTTCGGAATAGGTTTACCTTTAACTGTCACTCGCCTAACGCTACGTCCGTATGATGTACCTAACTCATTGGAAACACCCAGTGTCTTTCCTTTAATCAACTTTGACAGCTGCTGCTTTGCTGCTTTACCACCACGCTGATCAAGTTCTGGGGCATCATAACCAGCAATTCTTATTTTTAAGCCACTCACTATTTCAATCGTATCTCCATCTATAGCCCTTTTCCCTTTAGCTCTTGGCATTAATCACCTCCTCTTTTGCGTAAACTGGGTTAAAGTAATGCGAGATTAACTCCTTCATTTAGCTGCTTCTTACGAATTTCTTTTCTACCCTTGGTTCGTTCAGCATGAAACCTAATCATTCTATCGAGCTGTTCATACATTTCTTCCGGTGATTCACTCATATCAGCTGCAAAACGAGCGCTAATTGCACGAAAAACGGTTATTTCAACACAGTTTTCGTCTATACCTTGTTCATATGCTGGATGATCAAGGTTCACGAGGATAAGCGATTCTCTTGGTCTAATATCGCACTCAGGAAAATCTAATCCGAGAGGGTGCTGCTTTATTTCGTAGAATTGGTTTCCAAAGCGTAGATGACCGGACCCAAGAGTTGCTTTGACTTCCTTCATGGCTTCAGGCGGTATCGGCATGTGTTCTCTATGTCTTCTCAAACGTATCTTAGTCTCTATTTGGAGGTCAGGGCGCATCGTTAAAGTCCCATTATTGTCTCCCTTACCCTTTATAATACTTTCTTGTTTTGTTATTCTCTTAATAAGCTCATCGTAAGCATTAAGGTCTTGAGCCACTTGCTTAATAGCATCATCTACTTTTGCCTTTTTCTCTGCGTCCTTCTTAGCCTGTCGCTTCTTCTCCTCTTCCCGACAAATATCTGTGAGCAACTTGGTTATATAATTCGAATAAGCAAGAAACTTTGGGTGGGTTTCAATAAAACCCTCCCTATCTGTTTTAATAACTGGTACTGCATCAATTCCCTTCTCAGGATCAAAGTCGGCTACTTCCACGCTCCCTGTTATCAAGTCACCGACATGATATGTAAATGAGGTGGGTGATAAGTTAAAAAGACTTGGTTCCCCAACCACACGACCTCTGACGGTAGTTAGAATTCCTGGTTTAGACAACATCTTTCTTGCTACAGTAATTTGTCCAACTATCTGTCCACAAACTGGATCAGTATAATTTACATTCACTCGCCTGCTCGCTGGTACATGTCTGGGCTCACAAACATGACCATTTACCAACACCTTAAAATTTTGACTTAGAGGTATTTCTTGGGCAATATGAGCTCTGACTTTTTGCTCGACTTTTTTACCGAGCGTGTCTTTTGCTTCGGAAATCTTCTCAATAGCGTCTCTAACGTTGATTAACTGATTATCACTCGGTAAATTGTGACCGGATAGCCAGTTTCGAATCGTCTTTTCCGAAACCGAGCAGTATTTACCAATCGCTACATTCGATAGCTCGTACTTCTCTCTAAGACGCCCCCTCTCCACCACCCCCCTCCATTATAATACCCTTCTCGGTTTGAGCAAGGGTTATTGTCATCAATACGCACCTTGCCACTCTTGCTTTTCTGGTGGCGTTGCGTGTTGCAGCGTTGCTATGTATGTCCGTTACTACCATTATTTAATTTATTAGGGACGTGCGAAATAGCTTCCAATCTAAGTCTATATATGCATTTTTGTCCTCTGGCCGAGTTCACTGCAATAAAGCTTCAAAGCCGCCTAATTGACAAAAATAGATAGCTTTGCTAGAATACCGCTACTCTATTAACAAAAGGAGGTAATAACGATGCCAAGATTTATTGCTGTACACACAATGTCTATGACTGAGCAACAAGCACTAGAAATGTTCAAGAGTATGCCACCTCTTCCATCGGGTGTTTCCTGGAATTTGACGTATTGTGATTTCGCTGCTGGTAAATTCTTCTGTGATTGGGAAGCACCCAACAAGGAGATAATTGAACAAGGCTTCAAGGCTCAGAACTTGCCTTACGACGCAGTCTACCCTGTACGGATATTCAATGTCGCTAAGGGGGCGTTTGAGGACTAAGAGGAGCTAGTGAAGGTTCTAATGGCTAAATGCCTGATCAGGCGTTAGCGAACCAAACTAGTCTTGGTGAGACTGGTCGTAAAAATAAAGAGCCTATGAGTAATCAGTTCGATGGTGAGTTTCGCACATCGTTGATTTGTTTGTATTACTTACGAGGTCACACTCGGATTTTGGAGATTTTGTGTCTGTTGTGACACGTTCGTGCGCCTCCTGTGACATAGGTTGTGACACATCTTGTGACATAGTCGGTGACACATCTTTATTCTTCAATTCTTTATTACTTACTTTCTTTTCTTGAGTACATATAAGGCTACGCTTGTCGTTAGCTTGGTGCGTCTATTGGAGTCACTTTTTAGACGCATTTTTAGACGCACCGACTGACGCATCACCTTATAATCCTTTGAGCTTTGCCAGTATCTTCGGAATCTGTATCTCGCTCGGATAGGTATTTTGCTGTTCCACCGACTTAGGCGCTGTCCTCGTTGACCCGTTCAACCTCAACTACGCCCATTACGCGGTAACGAACTTGCTTCCTACGCTCTGGCTGTCCAATGATATAGAAAAAGGAGACAACGAGATGAATAAGACGAAGACAAAACCTACCATCATAGGATCGAAAAAGGCAGCTGAGCCGTTAGTAGTTAATGCGGTAGCATCTAAGCCAGAGGCACAACGCACCAAATTTCAAATGGTCGCGGCAGGCGTATGTCCGCATGACGAGGCACCGCTGCTACAGCCGGTAAAGACCAAAGGCGTAGGCTTGAAACTCGACTGTTCGCAATGCGGTCACACCTGGTACATCAACAAGAAAATAAAGACGTGTGGTTGTTTAACCTGCAAAGGAGCCAAGCGGAGGTCGACGGAACGCTCAAATGCTAAACGGAACGTTCTGAGTATCGCTAAAAATAGTGGTGGGCCATTCTGGACTCGAACCAGAGACCTCAGTCTTATCAGGACTGCGCTCTAACCAGCTGAGCTAATGGCCCACCTAAATCAGCTTTTATTCTAAAAGAAATGTTGCTGGAAATCAAGCTGGTCTGTCTTTGCTTCATTTCATCCCGAAGTGAGCGAAAGCAAGGTTGACCAGTCCGACGAAGTTTACCACGGCGAAGATGATAGTGCGGGTTGAAGAGTGCTCCAAGACGAACTCATTTAACAGCAGCCCGGCCGTACCCACAATAATAAGTATAAAGCCACTGATTTTAAGCAAGTTTCTCATAATATATTGATAATATTACTATAGAAGGGTAAATATATTTACTATTCACCCGAGTCTCGATTTAATACGCAGGTTCAATTTTCACCAACTCTATCTCGAAGGTCAGCTCTTTACCTGCCAGAAAGAAATTGGCATCAATGGTGATATCTGTATCCGATACTTCAGTAACAGTTACCTCAACTGAACGGCCGTCCGGCTGTGTCATCACTAATTTCTGCCCCACTTCCGGGTCCAGACCCTCCGGCAGTTCTTCCCTGTTAAATTTTATTATAAGGTCTTCACGATATGGACCATAAGCCTCTTCCGGTGAAAGTGTTACCGTCTTTACCTCGCCGATTTTCATACCCCTGATGGCGTTTTCAAACCCGGGAATCATATTTCCCGCACCAAGGACGAATTCCAGCGGGTCACCTCCCCTTGAACTATCGAATACGCTGCCGTCTCCGAGCGTTCCAGTATAATGCACCGTAACTCTATCACCATCTTCAGCCAACTGTCCCTCCTTATTACCGGCACACCCCGCAGCCAGCATTACCGTCAATAACAGACCACATAATATGGGTATAAGTTTTTTGTTCATACTGATTCTCATGATTATTGATGAGCTCTCCAAATAAGGTAAAAAAAACCTTAACAACTGGATAGCGAGAGGAAGAGTATAATCCCGATAATAATCGGGAACCGACCTAGGAGGTAGGTTACACACCTGTTCTCTCCCTAGAAAGGAGGTGATCCAGCCACAGCTTCCGCTACAGCTACCTTGTTACGACTTCGTCCCAATCGCTAGCCCCACCTTCGGCAACTGCCTCCCCGACAAGTCGGAGTTAGCCCATTGACTTCAGGTGTTGCCAACTTTCATGACGTGACGGGCGGTGTGTACAAGGCCCGAGAACGTATTCACCGCAGTATGCTGACCTGCAGTTACTAGCAACTCCACCTTCATGCAGGCGAATTTCAGCCTGCAATCTGAACTGAGGATAGTTTTTAGGATTAGCTCCAGATCACTCTATTGCAACCTTCTGTACTACCCATTGTAGCGTGTGTGTAGCCCAAGGCATAAGGGTCGTGCTGACTTGACGTCATCCCCACCTTCCTCCCCGTTTTGCGGGGCAGTCTCGCCAGAGAATACAACTGGCAACAAGGGTTGCGCTCGTTGCAGGACTTAACCAAACACCTCACGGCACGAGCTGACGACAGCCATGCAACACCTGTGACGGTTCCTGACTTAACAGGTGGTTTCCCTTTCGGGTCACTACTTCCGACATGTCAAGCCTTGGTAAGGTTCTTCGCTTCGCATCGAATTAAACCACACGCTCCGCTGCTTGTGCGGGCCCCCGTCAATTCCTTTGAGTTTTAGCCTTGCGGCCGTACTTCCCAGACGGGACACTTAACGCGTTAGCTTTGGCACAGAGAGGGTCGATACTCCCTATACCTAGTGTCCATCGTTTACAGTGTGGACTACCAGGGTATCTAATCCTGTTTGCTCCCCACACCTTCGGGCCTGAACGTCAGAAACAACCCAGGAGGCCGCCTTCGCCACTGGTATTCCTCCCGATATCTACGCATTTCACCACTACACCGGGAATTCTACCTCCCCCTGTTGTCCTCCAGTCTATCAGTATCGAATGGTCCCTCTCAGTTGAGCTGAGAGATTTTACACCCGACTTAAAAAACCGTCTGCGCCCGCTTTACGCCCAGTAAATCCGGATAACGCTCGCCACCTACGTATTACCGCGGCTGCTGGCACGTAGTTAGCCATGGCTTATTCCCCAGGTACTGTCATTATTCCTCCCTGGGAAAAGGGGTTTACAACCCGAAAGCCTTCATCCCCCACGCGGCGTCGCTGTGTCAGGCTTTCGCCCATTGCACAAAATTCCTCGCTGCTGCCTCCCGTAGGAGTCTGGGCCGTGTCTCAGTCCCAGTGTGACTGACCATCCTCTCAGACCAGCTACCGATCATCGCCTTGGTAGACCATTACCCTACCAACTAGCTAATCGGACGCAAGCCTCTCCCCAAGCGCCCGAAGGCTTTAGTGATGGAGCATTACCTCCACCACCACATGCGGTATTAGCTCCGATTTCTCAGAGTTATCCCCTACTTAGGGGCAAGTTACTTACGTGTTACTCACCCGTTTGCCACTATTCCGATAAATCGAAATCGTCCGACTTGCATGCGTAAGGCACGCCGCCAGCGTTTATCCTGAGCCAGGATCAAACTCTCCGATATAAATTGACTTCGTTATTGAACCTTCCTCTCGCTATCCAATTGTTAAGGTGCTATATATCCACATAAATTAAAATATCAAAACCAGCCAACTTTGTCAAGCGCAGTAAGCAGCAATATACAATAGGCAAGCAGGCTTGACTTTTTATAGTATTGACTTCTATAATACTCAAGTCATTTCATAAAAAATTTTAAAGACCACAGTTGCCAGAATGAGCTCCTGAGGACTTTTTAGTATATATATTGTAAAATTAATAGTGAAAATTGCATAATGGTGCCCGAGTGGCGCAATGGCAGCGCAACCGACTTGTAATCGGTAGGTTAGCGGGTTCGAATCCCCTCTCGGGCTGGGGCATGTAACTCTTCACAGGTAGTATCGGGAGGGGTGCCGGAGTGGTTAATCGGAGCAGTCTGTAAAATTGCCGCCCTGACGGGCTTCGCAGGTTCGAATCCTGCCCCCTCCACCACCTTAATATAAGGACTGGACTAGACATTAACCCTAAAAAATCTATATAATAAGACGAGTTGCCCACATAGCTCAGCAGGTAGAGCACGTTCTTGGTAAGAACGGGGTCACCAGTTCGAATCTGGTTGTGGGCTCAGAGTAAAGGGAGGAGAAAATGGCTAAACAGAAGTTTCAGCGCACNAAACCACACTGCAATGTGGGCACTATCGGTCATGTTGACCATGGTAAAACGACATTAACTTCGGCAATAACATTAATTTTGTCCAAGGAGGGNCCGACTGGCTTTCGCTCATTCGATAGCATTGACAATGCCCCTGAGGAGAAGGCACGAGGCTTGACCATAGCCATCGCTCATGTGGAGTATGAGACTGCCAAGCGGCACTATGCTCACATTGACTGCCCGGGGCATGCCGATTTCATTAAAAACATGATAACNGGTGCTGCTCAGATGGATGGAGCCATACTTGTGGTTGCTGCTGANGACGGTGTAATGCCTCAGACCAGGGAGCATATCCTGCTGGCACGCCAGGTNGAAGTTCCTTANNTCGTGGTTGCCCTTAATAAAGTGGACGCCATGGAAGACGAGGAGCTTCTGGAGCTGGTGGAGATAGAGGTNAGGGANCTACTGACNGCATATAACTTCCCCGGCAATGAGATACCGTTGGTACGCGTTAGTGCTCTCAAAGCTCTTGAATGCGGCTGCGGTAAAAGGGATTGTCAGTGGTGCGGTCCGGTATGGACGCTTATGGATGCAGTAGACGACTATATTCCTACTCCAGAGCGGCCAAAAGACCAGCCTTTCCTTATGCCGGTCGAAGATGTTTTCAGTATCAAGGGCAGAGGTACCGTACCTACAGGAAGAGTCGAGAGAGGTGTAATCAAACCTGGAGAAGAGGTAGAGATTGTCGGCCTGCACCACGAGCCACGCCGGACAGTGGCTACCAGCCTTGAAATGTTCCATAAAACCCTCGACGATGCTGAGCCGGGAGATGCGGTGGGCATTCTTCTCAGGGGGATAGACCGCGACGAGATAGAGCGAGGGCAGGTTATTGCTGCTCCGGGCTCTATTAAACCCCACACCACCGCAGAAGCCGAGGTATATATTTTAAATAAGGAAGAGGGTGGAAGACATACTCCCTTCTTTAACGGATATAAGCCCCAGTTCTATATCAGGACCACCGATGTGACTGGAAGTATTGAGCTGCCGGAAGGCGTAGAGATGGCTATGCCCGGTGATTATGTAACAATGAAGATAAACCTTATTTATCCGGTAGCTCTGGAGACAGGACTGCGTTTTGCTATTCGAGAAGGAAGCAAAACGGTCGGCGCCGGTACTTTCAGCCGTATTATTGAATAAAAACCGATGAAAACAGCGGGTTTCATCGCAGTTAAAGTAAGNAGGAGAGGTTGGCTCTGCTGAAAAAGCCNTNNAGNGCTTTTTCAGCAGAATTTGANTAGAAATGGCCAAAAAAACAGAATCCAGGGTTATTATCCATCTTGCCTGCAACGAGTGTAAGGAGAGAACATATACCACTACCAAGAATAGAAGGAATGACTCTCAACGGTTAGAGCTTAGAAAATATTGCCCCCGTTGTCGAACTTACCAGCTCCATAGGGAGATTAGATAAAAATAAAGCGCCAGATAACTGCTTTGTTCAGCAATGTTATCAACAGAGATGGTGGACAGTTTTGTTTTGCTGAATGGTCTCCCAAAGACTTTTTCTCAGTAGTCCCGTAACAGTGCTACATTACTGGTAAGCAGGTGGTAAATTTTTATGAGAAGTCGCAGTGCTACTGCTAAAAGAAAAAGTTCGAGATTTAAATTCTTTGGTGACATTATTGCCGAGCTAAAGAAGGTAGTCTGGCTCTCCAGGCAAGAGGTAATATACCTGACGACTATGGTGATAATTGTTGCTGCCATCGTAGGTTTGATTCTGGGAGTTCTGGACTATGGGTTCTCAAAACTCATTAATAACCTTTTTCTGGGAGGGTAGAAGGCAGGCCGGCATCTTGATTGAACGATGTACTATGATTCACAGGACAATATCAGGGTCTCTCAGGAATCTTAATCGGAGTGGAGTCGTCTGTGGCTGAGAGTGAAAACCAGTGGTTTGTAATTCATACCTACTCCGGGCATGAAGACCGGGTCAGAAAGAATCTGGAGCAGCGTATCAAGCTCATAGATTCCGGTGATGAAATCACCCGGATAGTTGTGCCTACTGAGGAAGAGGTTGAGGTTAGAAGCGGGCAGAAGCGCACCGTAGCTAAAAAGATATTGCCCGGCTACGTTCTCGTCCAGATGCAGATGAGCGACGAGAGCTTGAATATAGTACTCAACACTCCTGGTGTCACCGGCTTCGTCGGCAGCGGCAACAAGCCTGTGCCACTGCGAGAAGATGAAGTCAGTCAAATCCTGAAACAGATGGAGGCTGAAACACCAAAGGTTAAGGTCGGCTTCAAGCAGGGACAGAGCGTAAGGGTGACCGACGGACCTTTTACTGATTTTGTGGGAATAGTTGATGAAATAATCGCCGACAAGGGTAAAGTCAAGGTGTTGCTGACCCTCTTCGGGCGCGAGACACCTGTTGAACTTGACTTCTTGCAGGTGGAGAAACTTTAAGGGCATAAGACTTTTATAATCAGGAGAAAAAAGTGGCAAAAAAAGTTAAAGCAGTAATCAAACTGCAAATTCAGGCAGGAAAGGCTAACCCGGCACCCCCGGTAGGTTCGGCTCTGGGGCAACACGGGGTAAACATTATGGCATTCTGCAAAGAATATAATGAACGTACTTCGGCTCAAGCCGGATCTATTATACCGGCTGAAATTACAATCTATGAAGACAGGTCGTTTACTTTCGTTACCAAAATGCCGCCAGCTGCTGATTTGCTGAAGAAGGCATTAGATTTAGAGAAAGCATCGGGTGATGCCGGACGTGAAAAAGTGGGCAAGCTGTCCCGGGAAAAACTCCGGGAAATAGCCCAGCTCAAGGCTAAGGACCTCAGCGCCGTCAATATTGAGGGTGCAGAGCGAATTATCGAGGGCACAGCCCGAAGCATGGGAATTGAGGTGGAGTAAAAAATGGCAAAGCGTGGAAAAAAATACCAGGAAGCAGCCAAACTACTGGACAAGACAAAGATTTATTCTCCAGAGGAAGCTATCGACCTGGCTAAGAAAATGTCTTATGCCGCATTCGACGAGACCGTTGAGCTTCATCTCAGGATGGGTCTGGACCCGAGGAATGCCAGCCAGCAGGTGCGAGGCGTTACCCTTCTGCCGCACGGTTTAGGAAAACCGGTACGGATTCTCGTTCTTGCTCAGGGTGAAGCGGTTAAGACCGCCGAAGCAGCCGGGGCTGAC
>JGI24422J19971_10001289_pt1 | contig 15123 bp, 9 predicted proteins | sample DeeMarSWOR152_54_FD_19971 | JGI IMG/M metagenome (IMG submission 19971) | reverse complement strand
CCTGTGTAGTATTCGGCTCGGGTTCTGCAGCCTCCGCATATTTCGCGGTATTCGCAGACACCGCATTTGCCTTTTATGTTGCTTTTGTCTCTCAGCTTCAGATGTAATTCAGAATTTTGTAATTCATTCCATGTTCCTTTCAGGCTTTTGTTTTTTATGTTTCCGAGTCTGTAGCCTTCGTGGAAGCCGCATGACCTGTAGTCGCCGTTTTCCGTAACGCTGATGTAGTTTCCGCCGATTGTGCATTTGCCCAGAAAGCCTTTTGTGAACCAATCCCAAAACTCAGTCGGATTCCGCTGGCGTACGATTCTTGCGTAGAAGGGCGCGTAAACGTTCACGTGCACTTTTCCCGCATACTTAACCTGCAGGTCGTAAATATTGTTAAACGCCCACTCATACTCTTCTGGCGAAGGCGCCAAATCTGGCATGTTAGGTTCTGCTCTTCCTACTGGGACTAGGTTGTGGAAGACGACCATTCTGGCGTCGTATTCTTCTGCCAGTTTGACAACGTGTTCTGCGTCTTTTATGTTGTATTTGGTCATGGTGGTGACTACGCAGTCTAGGATGCCGTTTTCCGAAAGCTTCTTCATGGCGTATAGGGCTTTGTCGTAGCTTCCTCGTCCTCTTATCGTGTCGTTGGATTCTCTGTTGCCGTCGATGCTGACGGCGGTGTGAACTTCGTTGCGCGCGAGGTTGTTGAGTCTTTTTTCGTCGAAGGCGAATCCGCTAGTTATGAGGCTTACTTCGAAACCCATTTTTTTGGCGTATTCTATTATGTCGAAAATATCTTTTCGTATGAGGGGTTCTCCGCCGCTTATGCCAAACCATGGAGAGCCAAAATCATAAACTTCGTCAACGATTTTGTAGGCGGTTTTGGTGTCTACTTCGTCGTCTTTGGCGTGTTCATGGGTGTAACTGCAGTATAGGCAGTTGCCTACGCATCTTCTGGTGCACCGCCAAGTCACCATGTATAATGGTGCTTTTTTTGAAGCCATCAGGGTCACAAGCAAACTTAGATAAACCTTTGCGATATAAGAGTTACGATAAAAACGCCTATTTCTACATCATTATGAAGAAAACATAATATGCACGATACTGCCTCGCACGCAGCTTAAACCGCACCTCTTTCTGCGATATCACTACAAAATTTAAACCATTCAAAATCTCTTTTTTAATATTGAAGCTTCAAGTTTGCTTTGAGAAAATCTTATAAACCTATCATTTATAGAGTGAGAACAGATTTCAATCGAGGAGATCGTGCAAAAGAATGTCTAAACCAAAAGAATTATCGTATATGACTAAAGATAAACTGATGACTTACACTTTCATTGCACTTTTAGTACTCGTCGGTGTATCCTATCTCTCGTTCGGCATAACCGCTCTTATAGTGTCTGCAATCGCGGTCCTAGTTGCGGTAGGCATAGATGTTCTAATTTCAAAAACGGCTGCAGATAGTCAATTAAACATAATGTCAGCAGCAGTATTCGGCTTAATTGTTGCTCTCTCATACTCCTTAGGGCTTCCAGCAATGTACACCACCGAAGTGTTGCCATTGCAAGCACCAGCTGCGTATCTTTACGTTGCGTTCATTTCCGCCGTAGGCGTTACTTTGTTCAAGAAGCTTCAAGGAATGGCTGGCAGAAAATACGTAAATCCCGCTGCAGCCGCGAAACTGCTGGTTTTTCTGCCCTTCTTGGACACAGTGTTGTTGGCCAAAGATCACTTATGGGATCCCCGAATGCTGTCCGATCCGGCTCAAGCAACCGGCCTCGGCGTACCCGCATTGACAGGCCCGATAGGCTATAGCATCATAGGCAATAACGGTGTGCAAGCATTTGCAACTTACTTAGCAGGGCACTACATTAATCCTGCTGTTACCTTTCCTGAAGTCCTCACTCAAAATGACGTATTATCGTTGATGGTATTGCAGAAATGGCACGGCTGGATCGGCGGGGTCTCAAGTATCGCTGTCATCGTAGTAGGCATCGCTCTATTCGTAGTCTGCCGCAGATACATCAAATGGAGGATAACAGCAGCTTATCTGGCAACCGTTGCGTTATTTGCGCTTGCCCTAAGTTTCGTCTATGCTGACGGTGACCCTCTCTTAAGAATACTTTTCCACCTGTTCATTGGAAGTTCAATATTCTTGGCGTTCTTCATGGCTACAGACCCTGCAACTACACCCCTGACATATGTTGGACAAATAATATTCGGTGTAGGCTTAGGCATATTGACAGTTCTAATACAAACATATATGGGCTTCTTTGGCGGCTCAATCCTAGCTTTGGTTATAATGAACCTGACAACGCCCTTCTTGGACAACATCGGTCGGCTGCCTATCAGTAAGGGTACATGCGAAGTAAGAAAAATGCCAAAGGCCAAGGTATTTACGACAGTGAAAACTACTGAATGCATTCGTTGTGGTGCTTGTATGAGGGTTTGCTGCCATAATCTGAGTCCAATACTAATCAAAGAAGCGTTCGAAAAAGGCGATGTGAAAAAACTGAAGAAACTTGGCGCTGATCTATGCGAAGGGTGTGGTCATTGTGTCTATGTGTGCCCAGCAAAAATCGATATTAGGTCAACTAACCTCAGAGCTTCAGCCTTATTGCGCAAACAAAAGTAAAGCTAAGCTTCAGCCATTTTTCCTTTTTTTTAGGCTTCTTTATATTTGGATCTCTATCTTAATTGAATTCTTTTTTCCAAATAAACTATTTAAGGAATACTGAAAACAGCTTTGTATTCTCAAATAAATCTTGAGAATGATCCGCCCATTTTCAATTGCAAAAAGGTTTTTGTCTACAATTCAATTTTTTGGTAATGGATTTTCAAGGATTAAATTTATTAATGCACCCAAACGTAATAGTGAAAAAGGGATAAAAGTTGACAGAACCTTTCAAACGCTCTGACATCCTCTATGGCTTCGTCGTACCACTAATCATCGGCATAGTGATAGTCCTCTTTCCCGCAGTACTTCGCCCTGCGCTAGATAGTTGGTTCCCACCTGCTGACATGATGACGGGAGACCCTGGCTCTCCATACGCGTTTCTAACAGTAATATTTACTCAAGGCTTCGCTATGATGGTCTGTCTGGGAATTCCGCTTATCGTAGGATTACTCTGGAATAAATGGGCTGGCGGCGCTGCAGGCTTCATAACAGGCACACTGTACTACCTTGCTAGTGCTGGGTACAACATAATGTACTCAATCCAGTACTTCGGAATTGAATACGCGTATAATTTGTATGCCGACCCAAGCTTCATCGGGGACTACATCGTAGGCGGTATCCTCATCGGCTACATCACAGGAGCCTTAGCCAACAAGTCACTGAGTTTCAAGCGAATGCTAGGTGCCAGTCTGACAGCTACAATAGCGATAGGAGTATTCTCGTTCATTCTCAACTACACCGTCTCATTCGCAGCATGGATGACACAGGGAGACCCAGGATACGCGTTTTTCTACACAATGCTACCTATGGTAATCCTTGGCATAATAGCACCGATCCTTGCAAAAGTGATGGTTTGGTACGGATTAATTGCTGGCAGTCACTACTAAATACCCTTTTCTTTTTATTTTTTTTATTTCGCTCTTAAGGTACGTTAATGCCAATCAACGTTTTAACCTCGACAAGAATGTGACTGTGGTACAGTAAATACTCTAAAACGTTTTATGGCTTAGTTAGGAAATGATCNAAGTGAAAATAGAAGTACNAACAAGTAATGAAAATCGTGGTCGTTCATTTTTGGGCGAGGTTTTCTGGCGCGAACTCCCATGCAATGTTTCCTTTCCATATATCACCAAGTTTCGTTATCCTAATCTCTTTGTCGTCAATTTCGATTAAACCCTTTTCCTTCAACCTCTGAAGCTGTTGAGAGAAAACTTCTTCCGGCAGTTTCCCGAACTTCTGCATGAACTCCTGCTTACTTACTGGTAATCGCAGATACAGCCTCGTCATAGTCCTTCTCATCATGTCTTCAAGCGTGGATTCTGAAAGCCTATTAATCGGGAATCTCCCAGCGTTGACAGTTGCCATGTAATCATTTATGTCTTCAAGGTTGGAATACGAAAATCTCTGAAGGTACCCCATGAAGCACCCAGCGCCTGTTGTCAATATTCCGCCCCAAGGCCAACCGTTCAGGCAATTCTCTCTGAAGTGCCACTCTACTCTGCTGAAGCGGTCGTGACCCACTGCTTTGTAGCCTGCTTCAGTCAAAAGCTTGTAGGCAGTTAAGTACTGTTGTTTCTCGTATTCCGCGTTTCCCTGCGGAGGAGNCACTCCNCTTTCGATCATTTTTTCAAGTGGAGTACCCGGATCCACATGCAATGAATANGCGTCAATCTCAACGTCCAACTCTATAGCCTTTTTCAGAGTGGCTATCCAGCTTTCCATTGTTTGACCTGGAAGATTGTACATGAGNTCCACGCACACGCATAAACCGAGTTTCTTAGCGTGCCTGATGCCTTTTTCCACGTTTTCCGCTGTGTCCGGCAAGCATAGCATTTTCCTGAGCTTATCGTCAAAGGTTTGAGCACCCACGTCCAACTGGTACACGCCATAAGCTGCGAGCTTGTCGATTTTGTTTAGCGCAAGCGTTTTCGAGGAACCCGAGACTTTGATGAAGTATTCATCGTTGGTAGTGAACCGTTCTTTGCAGAAGTCAATAAGGTTAATCATCTGCTCAGCTGAAAGGACGCTTGGTGTTCCACCACCCAAAACTATTTCATCGAACACACTTGTCTTCACGTATTTTGTTTGAGCGTACAGGGTCAACTCTTTTTTCAGCGCTTCAAGGTACATCTCTATATTCGCTTTGCTAGTGGGTGTGGTCGGAAAATAGCAGAAGGCGCATCTTGAGTCACACATGGAAATCCACGGTTGCAGCTCCATCAATCTCTTCGAAGTGTTTTCGGTTGACAAAAACTCCATAAACGACTTGTACGTTTCAGGCTTGATGTCTGGGTAATCTCTGTAAGTATAGGGCGGCCAGTTTTCCCTTGAATCGTAGACATCTGCCTTATTCTGTTCAAGTCTAGAGTTTTTCATCGTTAGCTTCCTCGTTTGCAAGTTTAAAACCGTTCGATACCATAATAAATCTTCCGTTAAAAATCCCGTTTCTCAAAATTATTGCCAGCGACCTATCAGGTAGCCTCAAAAGCATCTCGCTGCTCCAAGGTTAGACTCTGGTTTTGGCTCGCCAGAGGAGGTAATTCACCGCGGTTTGAGCCATTATCTTGCTGTACAAGTTGCCTTTCAAATATCCTTTTACAGCTTGGCGAAGAATATACCGTGGCATGTAGAACTTGTCGTAAAAGTTTTTTCTCATCTTGGCGATCTCTTCAGCAGGCAAAAGAGGGTCCTCAAAGATAGGGTGCATCGTGTTGTACAAAGGCCATTCATTCGACATTTTCCATCCCTTACTCTCTACCAGAGCTCGGAGTTCCGTTCCAGGGTAAGGCGTTGCATGACATAACCACACATCGTCGGGTTCGACTTTACGGACGAAGTCAAGAGTTTGCTGCAATGTTTCTCTTGTTTCACCAGGATATCCTAAGATCACAGACACGGTGACGAACATGCCGACTTCTTTTGCCCATTTAATCGCGTTCTCACATTGTTCGGTTGAAACCCTCTTCTTTAGGGCGTCTCGGATTCTTTGGCAGCCAGATTCCACGCCGAAGCACACTTCGTCGCATTGCGCCGCCCTCATTTTAGCCAAGATTTCTTTAGTAACCGTGTCCGCTCTGGTTCCGCAACCCCACGGCAGGCGTATCTTTCTCTCTATGATTCCGTCGCAGATTTCAAGTATCCTCTTCCTGTCAAACGTTAACGTGTCATCTTGGAATGATATACCTTCAGCCCCGTACTCGTCTCTTAACCATTCAAGCTCATCCAGCACGCTCTTTGGGTTTCTTGCCCTAAACCTTGCCCCAAACATTTGAGATGCTGCACAAAAAGAACATTGAAAGGGGCATCCCCTGCTGCTCATTATTGGAAGAAGCTTTCTCCCAAGAATCCTGTATTTCTCTACGGGAATATACTTGTATGCTGGCCGCGGCAGCGCATCAAGGTTTTGAATGTAAGGTCTATTAGGCGTCTGAATAATTTGGTCGCCCTTCCTAAAAGTTATGCCCTTAACGTCCTCAAGTTTCGGTAAATCGGGCAATTGTTTTACAAGCTCTAAGAGAGTTTCCTCTCCCTCACCTCTTACCACAATGTCAGTTGCTGGCTCTCCAGCCAGCGTTTCTCTATCCATAAAAGTAACGTGTGAACCTCCCATCACGACTTTAGCGTCTGGGCACACTTCTTTTGCAACACGGGCGGATTTGAGGGCTGACTCTATGGTTGGGGTCATGGAGCTGATGCCTATCAAATTTGGCTCGAAAGCGGCTAGGTCCGCCTTCAGTTTCTCATGGTCCATTTCGCATACGGGGCAGTCCATTATTCTTATTTCGTAGCCGTTCTGTTCCAGTACAGCCGCTAGGTATGCTAAGCCTATAGGTGGAAAAAGCGGATGGTGAGCGACTCCCTCCAGAATCGGTGTGTTTACCAATGCTATCTTGGGTTTATTCGACTTCTCCATTTCTTATACCCCGTTGGCGACTCACTGTTAGAATGATTAACCGTTCTTGCAGCATTTCAGTCAAGTCTTTGGCAACATGCTTCACAGACTTCAATATTTTGCTCATTAATAAGCTTTGAGCGAATCATGCTGCGATGTGAACTTTGGGGTTATTTTGCTGTTTAGCATGAGAAAGCTCCAATTATACTCTGTTTTTTCTTCTATGGAGTATGACTGCTAATAGGGCAGCTGCCAATATGGCTATCACAATGAACAGAGAAAGACCAATTATTGATGAAAATTCCGACATGGGTGATGTGAAGGTTACCTGCTGGTTTACATCTGCAAAGTTTACGGTAATCGACCCCGATGAGGGCGAAACCTCGTAACCAGTGGGCGGAGTTATAGAGAACGCATAGACGCCGTTCGCCACGTTAAATACAATTGAATCTGAAGTAGCGCTTTTCGTCTCAGCGTTGAAGGTTACGTTCCAGCTGGTTCCAGAAGGCAAGCCTGACTGGGTGAACGACACGGAATAAGTTTGTATGCTCGGTGACGAACCCAAGGCGTAAATTATGTGGTCGTATGATCCGATGTAGGCTACTCCGTTGGCTATAGCTGGCGAAGAAACTACCATGTCACCTGTTGTGTAGCTCCATATGTAAGCACCTGTCGCGGCGTCCAGAGCATAAACTTTGCCATCATATGACCCTACGCAGACTACGCCGTTGGCTATGGCAGGCGAAGAAGCTACGTCTCCGCCCGTTGTGTAGTTCCATATGACCCTGCCGTTGGATGCATTCAGAGCATAGACCCTGTTGTCCCCCGAGCCCACGTAAACTTTGCCATTTGCCACGGCTGGCGAAGAAGCTACATCACCTTCTGTGGTATAATTCCAAACGAGAACCCCAGTGGAAGCGTTTAAAGCGTAGACCTCGCGGTCGTATGAGCCCACGTAGACTACATCGTCTGCAACGGCGGGAGAAGAAACAACCACTCCGCCTGTTGTGTAGTTCCATATAAAGGCTCCGTTAGAAGCATTTAGGGCGTAAATGTTGTGGTCGTTTGAGCCGATGTATACCATGCCGTTGGAGACAGCAGGAGAAGACACCACGATCATATCGTCTGTTGTGTAGTTCCATATTAGAGCGCCGTTGGAAGCGTTTAAAGCGTAGACTTTGTTATCCTCTGAGCCTACGTAAACTATACCGTTTGCCACTGCGGGAGAAGAAACTACTGCATAACCTGTTGTGTAGTTCCATATGTGTTTGCCGTTGGTAGCGTTTAATGCGTAGACTTTGTGGTCGTATGAGCCTACGTAAACCATGCCGCCAGCAACTGCAGGAGAAGAAAACATAACCATGTCTCCAGTTACGTAACTCCATACAACATTGTTGTGTAGCTCCCAATCGAAACCGACCATGCCAGTAGAAGCGTTTAAAGCGTAAACTTTGCCGTCATGCGAGCCTACATACACTAAGCCTTCAGCGACGGTAGGGGACGAATCCACTTTGCCGCCGGTTGCGTAACTCCAAATGTAGCCGCCGTTAGAAGCGTCTAAAGCGTAGAGCTTGCCGTCCCATGAACCCACATAGACTATGCCGTTAGCAACAGCAGGACGAGAAATCATCATATCGCCTGTCGTGTAGTTCCAAACATGTTTGCCGTTGGTAGCGTTTAGTGCGTATACTTTGTTATCATGCGAGCCCACGTAGACTACGCCGCTGGCAACGGTTGGAGAAGAAACTACACCACCACTTGTTGTGTAGTTCCAAACATGTTTGCCGTTGGAAGCGTTTAAAGCATAAACTCTTCCGTCTAATGACCCTATAAAAACTAAGCCATTAGCCACATTTGGAGAAGAAAGCACATCACCACTTGTTGTGTAGTTCCATACGACTGTGCCGCTAGAAGCATTTAAAGCGTAAACGTCGTCGTCTAATGAGCCCACGTAAACCATGCCGCCGGCAACTGCAGGAGAAGAAACTACTTTGTCGTTTGTTGTGTAGTTCCATACGAGTTCGCCGTTGGAAGCGTTTAAGGCGTAAACCTTGTGGTCTAATGATCCTATGTAGACTATGCCCTCGCTCACAGCAGTAGAAGACAACATGATTTGGTCGTCGGTAGTGTAGCTCCATATGTGTTCGCCTGTTGTAGCGTTTAGAGCGTAAACCTTCTTGTCTTCTGAGCCTACGTAGACTATGCCGTTGGCAACGGTGGGGTCTGAATCCACGTAATAGCCGGTTGTGTAGTTCCATACGTGGTTGCCGTTAGAAGCATTCAAGGCGTAGAGCTTGTTGTCTTCTGAGCCTACGAAAATCTTGCCGTCCGCCACTGCAGGACGCGAAATAACTGCACCGCCTGTCATGTAACTCCATGTGAGTGCGCCAGTGAAAGCGTTGAAAGCGTAGATTTTACGGTCATAAGAGCCAACGTATACTACTCCGTTGACTACCGTTGGTGAACCCACTTGACCGCCAGTGTTAAACTTCCATAAGGTCTGGTTAGTAACTGGCGCTGACGTTTCCAGATAGCCAGTGCGCTCAAGGTTCTGATGGAACATCGGCCAAGACTCGGATAAGCTCTGGGCATCTGAGAAGGCAGCGAACAAAAGTAGCGGAGCAAAAAACAACACAATCAGAAAACGCGCAATCGTTTTTTTCTCCATTTTAACTACCTTAGTCCAATTCTCCACGCTGATTAAATCCACGCATCTGCAGATGGGTAATACTCAAGAAAGAATAAAAAAGTATTTTTTGTGACCAAAAGTAATCAATTTGTTTTTTCAAAGAAAAGGCGGCTACTTTTTTCTAAGGCTTTCAGGCACATAAGCACACGCTGGGTCAGACTCATATATATCTCCCGTGTACGCGTAGGCTCTGTTTCTGCATCCTCCGCAGATTTCGCGGTATTCGCAGACGCCGCACTTGCCCTTCAGGATGCTTCTGTCTCTAAAGCTGTTGTAATAATCCGATTTCCGTATTTCCTCCCAAGCTTTCTTCAGACCTTTCTTTCTTATGTTCCCAAGCATCATGGGTTCTGAAGGCGTCAGGTCCGTGTAGAAGCATGGTATCAAGTCACCGTTCTCGGTTACGCTTATGTACCCGCCGAACGCGAAGTAAGTGCATTTTCCATGAAATTTATGATCGTACCACTCCTGAAAATTCGGCGGATTACGTTGTTTAACGACACGCGCGTAATGCGGGCAGTGCACGTGAATTTCGAATTTATCCTCGTATTTTTGGGTCAAATCCCATATGTGGTTCAGGGTCCACTCGTATTGTTCAGGGGTCGGGACTAACTCCATGGTTTCTTTTGCTCTTCCACTGGGAACTAGATGATTGAACCAGACGAAATTGGCATGGTATTTTTCAGCCAACTCGGCAACGTGATCAAGATGCTCATAGTTGATGGTTGTGATTGCTGCTGCCAACCCATTCAGGATTTTCCCCTTCGACAATTTTTGAATAGCTGCCAGCGCCTTCTTGTATGAGCCGTCACCTCTCAACTGGTCGTTTATCTCTTCTGGACCATCTATGCTGACCGATGTCCAAACCTCGTTTTTAACAAGGTTGTCGTAGATTTCTCCGTCAACGAAGCATCCGTTAGTTAGTAAGCAAACGTTGAGACCGAGGCTTTTCGCGTAACTAACAATTTCAAATATGTCCTTTCGCAGGAGGGGTTCACCGCCTTTTATGCCGAACCACTTGACGCCAAAGCTGTGAACTTCATCAACCAAGTGAAGAGCTTCCTTTGTACTTAATTCTCTAGGCGCTGGCGCACCTGTTGCATCAACATTGCAGTATCTGCAGCGTGCATTGCAGGCGCCTGTAGCTCTCCAAGAAGTCATAAGTAAAGGACCCTTATCCGCCAAATTAAAATCCAACCTCAAACGTTCTTCGGTAATTCCTCATTTACTTTAGAATTCTCACGTCCTAAAAAAGATTATGCGGCGAACTCATTTTTTCGCCTTCCATGCTTTTTAGAAACTTTGCACGGACACGAATAAGACAAAATTGAAAAGCACGAGTTTTAGGAAAAGTTTATAGTGAACTACGACTAAGGCTATGAATTAAGAACCGAGCCGCATAAGCTTGGTTTAATTTCTCCGATAACTGTCGAGGCTGAAAAATGAAACATCCTAACCGCCTTTGGCAAGCCAGCATCTTAGTTCTAATGTTAATAGCCATGGAGTTTGTGATGATCTCCACTTTTGGCGGAAATGCGGCTACCGCTTCAAGCCAAGACACGTTGCTTCAGTACGAGTGGCCACAGTTCATGGGTGACTCTTCTTTTTCGCGCTTTTCAGCTGGACCAGCCCCTGACACGTCAGCAGTCCTCTGGAAAGCGAATGTAACGGGAATACAAACCTACGTTTCAGCGTTTGACGGCATGGTTTTCGTCGGAACCAACACTTCAGTTGTTGCACTCAATAGGGACACTGGAAAAGTCATTTGGGAAACAAACATTCCAATGCCCAGAAAATGGCCAATAGCCTACAAAATCGATGATTCACACATGATTGTAGAAAGCAGCTGTCTCGACCCTAAAACGGGGAACATATTATGGACTAGCTCTACGTTCTGCGCCGACACTGGCATTTTTAACGCCAACGTCTACAGCCCAGAAGAGAAAATGTTTTACATCAAGGTCGATTCCTACATTGAAGCATGGAGCTTTTCTGACCCCTCGAACCCGCCAACCTTGGCTTGGAAAACCTATATTCCAGGTGGCGGCAAAACGGGCATCGGAACAACATACGGCGACGGCAAAGTGTTCCCTGGGTCTTTCGAGAATCAGCAAATGGCTCTCGATGCCAAGACAGGCGCAGTCTTATGGAATACCCTCACAAAAGGACCCATGATCTTCAGCGGCTCCTATTATGAGGGCAAATTCTTTAGAGGAGGAACCGACGACAATACAATGTACTGCTTTAACGCCACAAACGGTCAAATCCTATGGACGTACACGCCAGACACCGACGGATACTTCACCACAGGCTGCGCGGTAGCGTACGGAATGGTTTATGAACCCAACAAAGACGGACACCTTTACGCCATTGACGTAGAAACTGGCAATCTATTATGGAAATACCAAGGGCCAGGTGCAATTCTCTGGCCAGGTTTTCCCACGGTGGCGGATGGCAAGGTCTACGCAACAACAGGTGAAGTCGCGGCATACGGTGGCTTGGTCGGCACCTCTGAGTTTGCATGTTTGGACGCCTATACAGGGCGGCTCATTTGGAAGCTTCCTATAGAAGCATTAGCTCCAAGAGAATCTGTCGCTGTGGCATATGGCAACTTATACATGATTCCAGGGAACGTCACAGCTGCTGTCGATTCAATTTCAGGAAGCGAATACGAAACACACAACGAAGTGTGGGCAATAGGAACTAGCACAATTTCAGTAAGTTCTTGGCCTATGTGGCGGGCAGACCCAACGCACTCCTCTACCGCTCAAGAAGGTCCCTCAAACCTCACTGTGGCTTGGAAATTCACAACTAACGGAGCAGTTATCTCTTCGCCGAGTGTGGCAGATGGAATAGTCTATGTTGGTTCGCAGGACAAAAACATCTATGCCATCGGAGCGTGGAGTGGCAATCTCATCTGGAACTTTACCACTCAGGGCGCTATTGAATCTTCGCCAGCCGTGGCAAATGGCAAAGTTTACACGGGAGGCGATGACGGATACGTTTATTGCCTCGATGCTTACACGGGTGCCTTTATCTGGAAAACTTTTGTCAACGGCAATCTGCCCTACACGTATGGGTCGTTAGTGCTTAAATCCTCGCCAGCTGTATCCGGAGGCAGAGTTTACATCGGGTCATTGGACGGTTCGTTGTATGCCCTTAATGTAAATGATGGCAATATCGACTGGAAGTTCGAGACCGGCGGGCCAATCCTCTGTTCCCCAGCGGTTGCTGATGACGCCGTTTACTTCACTTCAGAAGAACCAACAACAGGTGCCCTCTACAAGCTGAACGCTAATACTGGGGCTGTGATTTGGAAACAACAACTGCCCTACGAATATCAATTTACAGGAGGTACAGAGATGATGGGTTCTCCCTCAGTCGCAGCCGGCATGGTCTTTGCATCCTCCGACCTGAGGACTTATTATGGTATAAACGCGACGACAGGTGACATTGTATGGACATTCACAAATCCAGCTGCCATGGAGTTCATAGTCTCTTCTCCAATTTATGTTAACGGTGAACTTTTCATAATCGACAAATTCAACATAGCCTGTGTTAACGCAATGAACGGTAACACCATTTGGAGTTTCTTCACCGGCGACGAGCTATATGTTTCACCTTCTTACGCTGACGGCAAAATCTACATTGTAACTAGTCAACGCCACATATACATCCTTGACGCGACAAACAACGGCACAAAACTTGCAAGTTTCACCACGCCCTCCAGTGGCTGGTCCTCACCAACCCTGAGCAACGGAAGACTATACGTGGGAAACAACGACTGGAACGTCTACTGCTTCTCTAATTATATCACTTATGAGGAGTCGCCGCCACCAGAACAAGGTCAGTCAGGAGAATACACCCTTCTGATAGCTGCAATCGTCGTCATAGTTGCAGCCATGGTAGTTGCGGTTGGCTATGTAATCAGGAAGCGGGCTAAAAAGTAACACTCGCCATTCGCGAGCAGATCAATCAGTTTTCTCTGAAGACGATTTACGCAGCAGCAGGATAATCGTGGGCGTCTGAGCACAGCCTGTGGCTTTTAAGCGTTCAACTTCGCATAGGGCGAATGTTGTGCCGAGCATATGCTTTACACGTTCCACTGTGAAGTAATTCTTATGATCATCGTAAAGCAAGCTTCCTTTCCCTTCAGGGGTTTCTATTATCAAATAACCATTAGCTCTAAGAACTCTGTAGGCTTCGTCAAAGAAATTGTGCGGATTCCATAAATGCTCTACTACTTCAGAGGCTATAACTACGTCGAAACTGTTCGAAGCAAAGGTCAAATGTTCTGCGTCGCCAGCCACAACTGACGGAACTCCGCATCTGTGAGCTAGGGTAGCAATCGTTGGCAATTCTATGGATATTACGTAATTCCCCATTTTCAATAGGGGTTTGCCAATAGCTCCCTCTCCGCACCCAACATCTAAAACCCTCAAACTACTGCCTAGACTACTAACCATATCCGAAAAGATCTTTATCCTATCCACATTTAGTGCGCTTTCGCGCATCACAGCGGGACGCGCCTGCATCATGCTTATGTGTCTCGAACAGCCATATTTCTGCCACTCCACCCACTGTCGTTTACTCCGTTGCCTCTGCCTATATAGAGTCTCTCTTATGATGAGGCGCTTTAACTGGCTAGGGTGCGATAATAAATATGGTAACCCTTGAACTTTTTGTTTGAGCATCCTTAACATAGACTTCTACATCACTTGCGCACTACAAGTTAAGCGTTTTCGTTTATTTAGCACCTGCGTTTGTCAAAGCCGCTGGCACCATTATGAAGTCGAAAGATTCGATCTTACTTTTCTATCGTTAGGGGCGTAATTTAACTTTTCTTTCCTTTGCTTTAGCCTTGGTCTTTTACCAAAACAAAGGTCGAAGTGATCATCTAAGGAAGAAGTCTCCATTCGAGTTAGGCACTCAGAAAAGTATATTTCTGTGGTGATTATCCATTAACTTTGGATTTATATTGATAGCTGGCATAGACCTGCGTGCTAAGGGCAGTGAGTAGCAAACATGCGTATTTGCTTGATTAATCCACCTCGTATCAGCCCAAAATCATGGGGAAAACCAAACGTATTTCAACCTTTGGAAATAGCATACGTAGCAGCGCTGCTCGAAAAGCAGCATAAAATGCTCATTATAGATGCGCCTACAGAAGGCAGGCGGAATCTTGAACAAATAGATGGAACGAAATATCGGGTAGGTCTAACAAACAAAGAGATAGCAGATAGGATCAGACGGTGGTTGCCAGATGTCGTTGAAATCCACATTCCCTTCTCTGGTTGGTGGAAAACTGCATATGAAGTCGCCTCAACAGTAAAAAGCATCGACAAAGACATCATTACCGTGTTGAGCGGGTTACATCCCTCTGTAAGACCTGTAGATTCTCTTATGCAGCCGAACACTGATTTTGTTGTAATAGGCGAAGCAGAATACACTATGTTAGAGTTAGTCGGAGTACTGGAGCAGAGGACCACGGAGGGTCTCAAGAAAGTAAGAGGGATCGGCTATATCAAAAATGGGGAAACGATTATCACTCCTCCAAGACCTGCAATTCAAGATCTAGATTCTCTACCCTTTCCTGCAAGACACCTACTTCCGATGGAAGAATACTTTGCCGCCGTAAAAGAAGTCCCTCCACGCGGGGAAATACGCAAACCATGGACGATGATGATTACTAGTAGAGGGTGCCCGTACAACTGCGTTTTTTGTTCTGTTCACGTTGTTATGGGAAGAAAGTGGCGTGGCAGAAGCCCTGAGAATGTGGTTGACGAGATAGAGCAAGTAGTTCACACCTATCGTATTAAACAGATTGACTTCTTAGATGACAATATGACGCTAAACAAGAAAAGGATGGAAAAT
>JGI24422J19971_10001286_pt1 | contig 15153 bp, 9 predicted proteins | sample DeeMarSWOR152_54_FD_19971 | JGI IMG/M metagenome (IMG submission 19971) | reverse complement strand
TTTCGGTCCATAGTCTCGCCTCATCCCTTTTTGGATTAGATTTCTGAGCCCAACCGTGGGGCCGCCTCAATAGAGGTGTTCTCCCCGGTTGAAGAAACGCCTGAAGCCTTCCCTGTCCCCAGATGCCCGGGAGATGCGCTTAAGCCCATCTTTCAGGGATTCTGTGTCCGTGGCGAAGGAGAGCCGCAAGAAGTGGAAGTCCTCGGACCCAACCCGGCCAAAGGATTTTCGATCCATTGTCGCCACCTGGTACTCGAACAGCAAGAACATCTGGAAGAGGGTCGAGGGGCTCGTCTTCTCGCGGAGATCGGTGGGAAGGCCCCGAAACGCGTCCATAATCCCCAGGTTTTCGCAGGCCTCGCTCACGTTTGGGAAGACATAGAATGCCCCCTTCGGCCTCTGGCAATGAATCCCCTCAATGGCATTGAGTCCGTCCACGATCAGGTCCCTTCGCTCCTGGAAAATGCCCACCATCTGGCGAACGGAATCCGCAGCGAGCGGTGACTCAAGGGCGATACGGGCTCCTTCCTGGTTGTATGGAGGAATGCAGGAGAAGTAGTTGATATTGAGATTCCTGAAGACCTCGGCTTCTTCAACCGTTGGAAAGAGGGCCCAGCCGATTCTGCCCCCGGTCCAGGAAAAGCTCTTCGATGCCCCGCTGACCAGGATGATTACGTCGTCCATCCCCGGGCACGAGATGATGCTGTGGTGCTCGTTGTCATCGAAGAGGATGTGTTCATACACCTCGTCGGAGAACACGCGAATGTCCTCGGGACATCGATTTCGGATCACATCCGCTATGTCCTGAAGTTGCTCCGGGGAGGCTACGCCTCCCGTGGGATTGGAGGGGAAGTTGAGAAAGATCATCTTCGTCTTTTCGGTGATGAGGGGCGCTATATCCAGCCCTGAGAAGGAGAAATTTCCCTCCTCGCTCAGATGCAGGGGAACGGGTTGACAGCCCAGATACGTGATAAAGGATTCATAGATGGGAAAACCAGGGCTCGGATAGATGATTTCGTCCCCAGGATTGCAATAGGTTTGCTGGCACAACCCGATGGCGGGCTTCGCGCCGGGAAACACGACGACTCGGTCGGCCGTTGCGCGGATCTCCCGTGTTTCGCTGAGGTGCTTTGCGATGGCGGCCCGTAACGAGGGAATTCCCTGGGGGTCGGAATAGTGCGTGTTGTCCCGATCGAGCTGCCTTTTGACCTCCTCCTTGATGAATTCCGGAACGGGGAAGTCGGGCTCTCCGAGATTACATTTGATGACCTCTTTCCCCTGTTCCTCGATGGCGCGGATTAAAGGCCCTATTTTGAAGGCATTCTCCGTATCGATGAGTTCAGCCCTCTCGGCAAAAAGGCCCATAGCGTACTCCTTTTTTCTTTATCTCGGGGATTACCATACAAACATTAGTAGAGAATGAAAAAATGTCAAGCAATTAATTGGGGATGGTTATGGAGTTGTGTTATGGAATGGTTTCGGCGTTGACACGTGTTGAAATGTGGCCTAAGATTTAGAACATCTTTTGATCTCATTTTTTCGTGAGGGAGAGATGGTTGTAAGGGCGAAGAAAAGGACCCAGGATGATGCGGAATGGTTTCGTGCCATCGCCGAAATGGGAAATGATGGCATCTTCATATTGGATCAATCGAACCGTATCGAATTTGCCAACACTATGGCTTCTATCATCACGGATATGCCCGTGAATACCCTTGTCGGAAGGGATTTCAAGCGATTGCTTACCCCAGAGGGAACCCGATTCCTGGAAGACCTTTTCTCGAAGAGCGAGCAAAGTGGCGGAAAGGTCTGCACCGAAATGGGACTCGTTTCGAAGGCCCATGGGGTCAAGGAGGTCGAAGTCTGCTTGGCAACAGCCAAGGCAAGGGAAGGAGGGATTAAGGCATACGCCTACGTAAGGGACATTACGGAGAGAAAGCGTTTTGAGCGTGAGCTGAGGGATTCGGAGAGCAGGTATCGGGGTCTTTTTGAGCATGTTCAACACGGCATCTTTATCAGTACCAAGGGAGGGAGGTTTTTGGACTGTAACCCGGCATTGCTGGAGATGCTCGGGTATCGGAGCAAGGAGGAATTCCTCAAGATTGATATCGCGAGAGACCTGTACGTCAATCCGGAAGATCGAAGGACCTTTCAGAGGTTGGTGGAGAGAGATGGTTTCGCCAAGGATTTCGAGGTGGAATTCAAGCGAAAAGACGGGAACAGAATCACCATTCTCCTCACGGCTCATCCCATTCGAGACGAGAAGGGAGAGATCATCGGCTACCAGGGCTTGAACATCGACATCACCGAGCGGAAGGAGATGGAGAGGAAGGTCCAGGAGGCGGTGAAGAAGTTCCAGAAGATCTCGGAAATGGGGGATGACGGGATTATCGTGATCGATGAGGGGAACCGCATTATGTTTGCCAATACCATGGCCACGGAGCTGACCGGCTACGTGAATGAAGAGCTGTTGGGGATGAAATTTACCGATCTCCTCAATGCGAGGGACAGGAAGTTCCTGGCTGAGATGCATGACCAGGTTGGGTTGGACGAGAGTAAGCGTCTCTGCACGGAGATGGATATCCTCACGGCTGATGGAAGGACCAAGGAGGCGGAGGTTTGCATCACCATTGCCAGGCCCGAAGCGGGAAGAATGAATACCTATGTCTACCTGCGAGATATCACGGAGAGAAAACGGTTTGAAAGGGATCTGAAGGCCTCGGAGGAGAAGTATCGGACTCTCTTCGAGAGGGTGAGACATGGCCTGTTTATCAGCACCAAGGAGGGGCGGTTCCTTGACTGCAATCAGGCGCTCCTGGAAATGGCGGGTTATGACGACAAGGGGGAATTCCTGGAGATCGATATCGCTCGGGACCTCTACGTGAACCCAAGGGATAGGAGGCGATTCCAGAAGCTCATCGAAAAGGAGGGATTCGTAAAGGATTTCGAGGTGGATTTCAAGAAGAAAAACGGAGAGACCATCACCATCCTGCTGACGGCCCACGTTCTCAGAGGCCCGGATGGAGAGGTGATCGGATATGAGGGGCTCAACATCGATATTACCGAAAGGAAGAAGATGGAGCGGGAGCTCCGGGAGGCCAACGAGTTCTTGTCCAACCTTATAGAGAGTTCGGTCGACGGCATTATCGTGACCGATATGAAGGGTGATATTCTCATTTTCAATAAGGGCGAGGAGAGAATTCTCGGCTACCATGCCGAGGAGGTAATAGGGAAGATGAATATACGCGAGATCTATGCGCCCGGAGTGGCCCAGGAAGTAATGCAGAAGATGCGGAGCCCCGATTACGGAGGGGTGGGAAAGCTAAATTCCCTCAGGATCGTCCACCGCAATAAATGGGGGGAGTGGGTCGATGGGGATCTTTCCGCCTCCCTGATTTACGACGACCAGGTAAATGAGATTGCCAGCATAGGGATTTTTAAGGACCTACGAGAAAGGCTGAAAATGGAGGAAAAACTCCGGGAGACACAACAACAGCTTATGCAATCGGAGAAGCTCGCCGCCATGGGGAGGCTTACCTCGCAGATCGCCCATGAATTGAACAACCCCATCTACGGCATCATGAACACCTTGGAGCTCTTGAAGACGGAGATCCCCCCCGATAGCAAGAGGAGGAAGATCCTGGAGATGTCCCTTTCCGAAACCGAGAGGCTTTCGGAGATATTGCGCAACATGTTGAGCTTCTCCAAGCCGGAGGAAGAGGTCCGTCGGCCCATAGATGTGAATGAACTTTTGGAGGGCATCGCCCTCTTCATGGATAAACAGATGAGGGAGGCAAACATCGATATCGAGACGAGATTCGAGAGGGAGATGCCGAAGGTGATGGGCTCGACCAACCAACTGAGGCAGGTCTTGCTCAATATGATCAGAAATGCCAAGGAGGCCATGCCCCAGGGGGGGATCCTCTCCTTGGAAACAATGAGGGAAGACGAAAGGGTGATCATCAACATTAAAGACACCGGCATTGGCATCTCCGAGGAGATCCAGGATAAGATCTTCGAGGCCTTCTTCACGACCAAGGCCGCCGTGAAAGGGGTAGGCCTGGGGCTCTCCGTCTGTTACGGGATTATCAAAGACCACGGGGGGGAGATCCGCGTTGAAAGCGAGGAGGGAAGGGGCTCGACCTTCTCAGTCCTCCTCCCCGGCGGATAAAATCCATCCCCTTTCCAAATACTCCGAGATTTAAATCGTTTCCTTCCACCAAGGTCTCTGCAAACCCGGAAAACGTGCTCCGAGCGCCAATTAAACTCCTGGGAATTTGTACAATATATTGAGATCATAGGTTCTTTTAGGACGATCGATTTGTGCTATCCACATGGAATGATGGAATGGTGGAACACTGGAATAGTGCGTATCAAAAGCAGAGAGACCAGATCTCCCTTTTTTTTCCTGTCAACCCATCATTCCAGTATTCCATTATTCCAATATTCCGGCTGGAGTGAAGCGAACCTTAGAATGGTCGAAAAAATATTTCTGAGCTGCGAAGAGCGAGTTTTTCAGAAATCGCCCTTATTTTTTTCTTGACAATCTGCATTTGTTATAATATCTATAAATTTGATATTTTCTATAATATTGGTAAAAACTGAAAAGGAGGACATTTCGATGGATGTACTCACCGTTTCCCAGGCGAGTAAGTACTGCAGGGTTTCCCCCAAGACCATCATCAACTGGATAGAGGCGGGACATATTAAATCCTACAAGACAGTGGGCGGACATCGACGGATCAAAAAGGAGGATTTGGATCGATTCCTGGTGGAAAGGGGAATGCCTGCCTTCGAAGCAACCGCGGAGGAGTCGAAGAAGAAGATCCTCGTGGTGGATGACGATAAGATCATCGTGGAGACCATTGTCCAGTCCCTGGAGGAGGACGAGTATGGATATGAGCTCATCTCTGCTTCGGATGGTTTTGAGGCGGGGATTCAGGTGAGCCATTTCAAGCCGGATCTGATCATCTTGGATATCATGATGCCGGATATCAATGGATATGAGGTGTGCAAGAGGATTAAGACAAACCCCGAGACGAAGGGCACGAAGATCGTGGTCCTTTCCGCATACCTCGACGAGGAGAGTCACAGGAAAATGAAGGAGTATGGGGCAGATGCCTGTTTTTCAAAACCCCTTCCCCTGCCTCAGCTTAAGGAAGAGGTGGCCAANCTCCTCGGGCTCAAGGGATGATCCGGGGGCCTCTAGCGGCCTCATGGCCATATGGGATAGGAGGGTGAAATGGGGACATTAAGGGATCGTTTGCAGAAGAAACAGTTCGTGGTCACCGCGGAAATTCAACCTCCCATAGGAACGGGTGTCGACGAAGTCCTTCGGAACATTGAGCGTGTACGGGGGCGTGTGGATGGGTTTATCGTGCCGGAGTTTCAGATAGAGGGGATGGTTTCGGATTCCCTGGGAACGTGCAAGGTTCTGAGGGAGAATCGGTACGACCCTATCCTTCAGACCGCCACGCGAGAGAAGAACAGGCTGCAAATCCAGTCCCACCTGCTTTCCGCAGCGGAGGTAGGCATCGAAAACGTCCTCGCCTTTACCGAGGACTATCGAATCACCGGGGACAGCCTCCAGGAGCTGATGTTCTTCCACGTCGATTCGGGAAAGCTCTTTTCGGTGATAGAAAACCTCCAGAGGGGCCATGACATTTCGGGCAAGGAGATCAAGGTGAAACCGGACTTTTGCATCGGCTCCGGAGTGGAATCCAGCTGGGGGAGAAGAGTCCCTGATCTGGAGCTCAAGGAGATGGAGCAGATGATCAATTTCGGAACCCATTATTTCCTGAGCACTCCCGTCTTCGATCTGGATGTGTTCCAGAAATTCTTAAAGTCCATCGAATCCTACCGGGTTCCGGTGATTGCGGAGGTAATCCTGGTAAGGTCGCCCAACATGGCACACTTCATAAACCGGTATGTGAAGCCCGGCCTTGTTCCCAATCATATCATCGAGAAACTGGCCAGGGCCCCCGACAGGGAAAAGGCCAGCCAGGAGATCTTCGCCGAACTCATAAGAGGGCTGAAGGACCTCTGCCAGGGAATCCACATCATCCCCATTGGGGCCGAGGATCGTATGCAGAAATACCTGGATGCGGCAAAGCTGAAGTAGTGTCCTCTGGCGGACGTGCGGGGGAAATACACGGATAGATGCGGTTAAGATATATCCCTTTGAAGATGAGGGGGTTTCATGGCCGATAAGAAGAACATTATAGGAGCTGCCCTCGTAGTGGGGGGAGGTATTGCCGGCGTTCAGGCCGCCCTTGACTTGGCCGATTCCGGAATAAAGGTCTATCTCCTCGAGCGCTCTCCCGCCATCGGGGGAAAGATGGCTCAGCTCGATAAGACGTTTCCGACCAATGATTGTGCCATGTGCATTATCTCCCCTAAGCTCGTTGAGGCGGGCCGCCACATTAATATCGATATCATTCCGTCGGCTGAACTGCTCTCCCTGGAGGGCACAGTGGGGAATTTCACGGCACGAATACGCCGTCATCCCCGGTATGTGGATATGGAGAAATGCACCGGCTGTGCTGATTGCGAAGAGGTTTGCCCCGTCAGCCTCCCCAATGAATTCAACCAGGGATTGGACGACCGTAAGGCGATCTTTCGATCCTATCCGCAAGCTGTTCCCAACACCTACCTGGTTACCAAGCTGGGAACGAGTCCCTGCAAGAATCGGTGTCCAGCCGAGACCAGTGCTCAAGGGTATGTCGCCCTTATCGCCCAGGGTCGCTATGCCGATGCCTTGGAAGTGGTGAAGCAGTATAACCCCTTCCCGGCAACAGTCGGCAGGGTCTGTAATCACCCCTGCGAGGATGAGTGCAATCGCGGAAAATTGGATAGCCCCGTTGCCATCTGCGCCTTGAAGCGCTTCGTGGCCGACTGGGTCCACGAACATCCCGAGGAACAAGGGGAATCGGCCCAAGAGGCAGTTACCCCAGAGAGGAAAGGGGAGAGGGTAGCCGTCGTGGGAGCAGGGCCCGCGGGATTGAGCGCAGCCCACCATTTGGCCCGAATGGGTTACGGGGTAACTATTTTTGAGGCCCTGCCCGTGGCCGGGGGAATGATGCGGGTCGGAATTCCCGCCTATCGGTTGCCGAGAGAGGTACTGGAGAGGGAGACCGACGACATACTCAAGCTAGGGGTCGAGCTCAAACTGAACACGCCTATCCGAAATGTCGACCGGCTCTTTGAGGCGGGTTATCAGGGCGTCTTTCTCGCCATCGGGGCCCATGAACCGCAGAAGTTGGGGATTCCCGGCGAGGATGTGCGAGGGGTTCACCACGGGGTTCCCTTCCTCCAGGGGGTGAGCCTAGCGGAGAAGGCGGGCGTTATGGACGGGTTTGAGGATAAGTTCATCATCGCCTTCGGCATACCCATCGCCCCCAGGGCCGGGGAGAAGACCGTCGTCATCGGAGGTGGCAACACGGCTACCGATGCCGCCCGTACGGCGCTCCGATTGGGGGCCAAGGAGGTGAAGATCCTCTATCGCCGATCCAGGGCTGAAATGCCGGCAAATCCCTGGGAGGTCGATGAGGCGGAGAAAGAGGGGGTCGAACTTCACGTTCTGACGGCCCCTGTTGAGGTGTTGGAGACCGATGGCCATGTGAGCGGGATACGGTGCGTGCGGATGGAGCTGGGGGAGCCCGATGCGTCTGGTCGAAGGAGGCCCATTCCCATCGAGGGTTCTGAGTTCGTCGTGCCCGCCGATACCATGATCGCCGCCGTCGCTCAAGCCCCTGAGGTCTCGTTCCTGGAGGAGAGCACGGGCCTTGAGATAACACCTCAAGGGACGTTTGTGGTTGAGCCTCGGACCCTGGCAACCACGAAACCGGGTGTTTTCGCTGGCGGAGATGCCGCCAAGGGGCCCGGAACCCTCATCGAGGCCATAGCCGATGGCCGTCGCGCCGCTCTCTCCATCGATCGTTATCTCAGGGGGGTCGAGCTGCTCACCCCCAGGGAGGAGTTGCCCCTCCCCGTCGTTGAGCTTTCGGAGGAGGAGATTGGGGAGCGGGTCGAAAGGGGAGAGGTTGATCTGAGGCCCAGGGTCCATATCCCTACCGTTGCGGTGGAGGAGCGGACGAGGGATTTTAGGGAGGTGGAATTGACCTTGACTGAGGAACAGGCTCGGGCTGAGGCAGCCCGCTGCCTTTCCTGCGGCCTCTGCTCGGAATGCTACCGATGTGTGGACGTCTGTAAGGCCGAAGCCGTCGACCACCAGCAGGTGGCAGTTGAGGAGGAGATCCGTGCGGGAGCGGTCATTCTGTCACCGGGGTACTCCCTCTACGACCCGAAGCATTCGCCGGAGTTCGGATACGGCAGGTATCCAAACGTCCTGACCAGCATGGAATTCGAGAGAATGCTCAGCGCTTCGGGGCCCACGCAAGGGCACATCTCCCGGCCATCGGACCATCGCGACCCGAAGCGGATCGCCTTTCTGCAATGTATCGGATCGAGGGACCAGAAGCACGACTACTGTAGCTCCGTCTGTTGCATGTACGCCACCAAGGAGGCCATGCTGGCCATGGAGCACATCGTTGGACTGGAGCCCACCATCTTCCAGATGGATATGCGGGCCTTTGGAAAGGGCTTCGATGATTACTTCGAGCGAGGGAAGAAACTGGGTATCCGATATATTCGGTGCAGGATATCGGACTTGGAAGAGGATCCGAAAACGGGGGACCTCCTCATCCGATATCGCCCCGAGGGGAGCAGGGGGAGCACCTTGGAGGAAGAGCGGTTTGACCTGGTCGTCCTCAGCGTGGGCATGGAATCCCTGGTCGATGCCCACCCACTTGCCGAGGCAGTGGGGATTGAACTGGATGGCAGGGGGTTCTGTCTGACCAGGAGATTTCACCCCGTTGAAACGACCCGTCCAGGGGTTTTCGCCTGTGGGGCTTTCACCGAGCCCAAGGATATCCCTGACAGCGTTATCCAAAGCAGCGGGGCTGCCGCGGCGGCCCTATCGTTGATTGGGGAGGCAAGGGGAACCCTAACCCGGGAAAAGGCCTATCCACCGGAAATCGACGTATCGAAGGACGAGCCCAGGATCGGGGTCTTTGTCTGCAGCTGCGGCTCCAACATCGCTGGCGTGGTGGATGTGAAAGCAGTGGTCGACTATGCAACAACCCTTCCCAGGGTAGTCCATGCTGAGAACACCATCTACACCTGTTCCGCGGACTCCCTGAAGCTCATTCAGGAACGGATAGAGGAGTTCAATCTCAACCGGGTGGTAGTGGCCTCATGTACCCCCCGCACGCACGAGCCCCTCTTCAGGGACACCATCCGTGAGGCCGGCCTCAACCCATATCTCTTTGAGATGGCGAACATCCGCGACCAGTGCTCCTGGGTACACTCCAGAAGGCCCGAGGATGCCACGCGGAAGGCAAAGGACCTGTTGCGGATGGCGGTCCGGCGTTCTCAGGTGCTGGCACCTCTCTACCAACAGACCATTGGGGTAAATCAGGCCTGTTTGGTTGTCGGAGGAGGAATAGCGGGGATGAATGCCGCATTGAGCTTGGCGGATGAGGGGAACAAGGTCTTCCTGGTGGAGAGGGATAAGGAGTTGGGGGGTCGGATGAGGCGAATTCACTTCACCGCCGATGGCCAAAGCCCCCGGGAATACCTTGGACACGTGATCGATAGGGTCATGGAAAATGACCGTATCGAGGTTTTGACGGGCCATAAGGTTGTCGAGACCGGCGGATTTAAGGGGAACTTCAAGACGACGGTGGAGGCGACGGATAGCCCCCGTCGACAGCTCATCGAGCACGGCGCGACCATCTTGGCCACAGGAGGGGTGGAATACAGGGGCACGGCATATTCGCTGGGCAGCCATCCCGGGGTCATTACCCAGGAGGAATTCGAGGACATGTTAGCCCACCGGTCGCAGGAGGTGAAGGGGCTGAGATCCCTGGTCATGATCCAATGCGTCGGGCCCTGGAATGACGACGGGAGTATCCCCTTTTACTGCAGCCGAATCTGCTGCAGCGTGGCCATGAAGAACGCCATCAGGGTGAAGGAGGCAAATCCGGCCGCATCCGTTACCGTTCTCTATAGGGATATCAGGACGTATGGTTTTCACGAAGACCTTTACACCGAGGCCAGGAAGAGGGGGGTGGTCTTCGTCCGGTATGACTGGGAAAATCCGCCCCAGGTCTCCATGGGCGAAGCGGGGCTGAGGGTTGGTGTGCAGGACCCTGTTCTCGGGAAAGACCTTTCCCTTAAACCGGATCTTCTGATCCTCTCGGAAGCGGCGGTTCCGACTCCGGGCAGCGAGGAAGTGGCCACCCTCTTTAAGGTGCCCCGAACGCTGGAGGGCTTCTTCCTTGAGGCCCACGTGAAGCTTCGTCCCGTCGATTTTCCCACCGATGGCATTTACCTGTGCGGGATGGCCCACTACCCCAAGTTCATCGATGAGGCTTTAGCTCAGGCACAAGCTGCCGTTGCGCGAGCCAGCACCATCCTCTCGAGAAAGACCATGGAGGTTGGAGGAGTGGTGGCCCGGGTCGATGGGGAGAAGTGCGCGGCATGCCTCACCTGCGTCCGGGTCTGTCCCTACGAGGTTCCGGTAATAAATGCCAAGGGAGAGGCGGAGATCGAGGTTGCGAGATGTCAGGGTTGTGGCGCTTGCGCTGCGGAATGTCCGGCAAAGGCGATAGAGTTGCAGCACTATGAGGATGCGCAGATTCTGGCAAAGTGTGAATCAACGTTGGAAGAGGCAGCATGATGAATCCGATTCAATCTCTCGGTAAGAGGCGGGGTGAAGGAGGGACTCAAATCCCCTTTGCCCGGGAGATTTCAGAGATCTGCGGCGAAAACGTCTACCTCTGCTATCAATGCCAAAAATGCGCCTCGGGCTGCCCCGTGGCTGATTATTTCGACCTCTCCCCCAATCAGATCATGCGTGCCATCCAGTTGGACGAGAGGGAGCTGGCGTTGACCTCAAAGACCATCTGGCTCTGCGCGGCATGCGAGACCTGCGCCACTCGATGCCCCCAGGACATCGACATCACCCGGGTTATGGACGTGCTCAAGATTATGGCCCAGCAGCAGGGAATCTCCCCAGGGGTTCCGTCAGTCCCCATTTTCTACAGCGCTGCCCTCCATAACCTGCGAATGTTTGGGCGGCTTTACGAGGCCGGTTTGATGGGGGAGCTTTACCTGCGGTTACTTCTCAAGGGGCAGCTGGATCTCGGGCAGCTTGTTTCCAGGGATGTGCCGGTGGGCATGAAGATGTTCAGGGATGGAAAGCTCAAGGTGTTGCCTCACTTCGCCGGGAGAAAGAAGAGCCCACCGGCGAAAAAGGTGAGGAGCACCGAGCGCCGGATCGCCTACTTTCCCGGCTGCAGCCTCTCCGGCACCTCGGTTGAATACGGTCTTTCCTTCAAGGCAGTTGCGGAGAAGGTGGGTTTGGTCGTGGACGAGCCCGCGGGCTGGACCTGCTGTGGGACAACTCCTGCTCATTCAACGGACCACTACTTATCCACGCTCCTTCCTTTGAAGAACCTGGCGTTGATGGAGGATTTGGGACATTCCTCTGTCACCGCTCCCTGTCCTTCCTGTTTTCTGCGGATGCGAATGGCAGTGCACGATATCTCGAAGGACGTAGAGCTCAGGAAAAGGGTAAAAGCCCAGATCGGTTACGAACCATCGGAGGGGCTACACGTAGAACACGTGCTCAATACCTTCACCGACCGGGTGGGGCTGGAAGCCATAGGCTCAAAAGTCACCCGCCCGCTTAGAGAACTGAAGGTGGCCTGCTACTATGGCTGCGTAATTACCCGTCCTCCTAAGGTTACGGGATTCGGGGACTACGAATATCCCACCAATATGGATAGATTGGTGAGGCAATTAGGCACGGAGCCCTTGGATTGGTCCTATAAGACGCGGTGTTGCGGTGCATCGCTTGGTTTTACCAATTTAGAGATCGTTCTGGAGCTTGGCCGAAAGATCCTGGCCAACGCCAAGGCGGTCGGTGCCGAAGCGGTCGTGGTAGCCTGCCCCCTTTGCCAAGTAAACCTCGATTCCCGGCAAGCCCAGATGGACGGTAAGTTCGAGCTCCCCATCCTCTACTTCACCCAGCTCATGGGACTGGCCTTCGGCCTGGAGCCCAAGTCGCTGGGGTTGGACAAGCATTTCATCGATCCCATGCCGATCTTGAGAGAGAAGGCGATCATTCCCTCCTCTTAGAGCCCAAAGCTGAGGGTTTTCGGGTTTAAATCGGGAAATTTTCGCACCGGGAAGGTTCCATTTATCCGGGAGGACTTACAGGATCTGGCTCAGAAAGAGCTTGGTCCTCTCGTGAACGGGATTGGTAAAGAAGTGTTCGGCCGTGCCTTCCTCCACGATCTGACCTTCATCCATGAAGATTACCCGGTCAGAGACCTCTCTGGCAAACCCCATTTCATGGGTTACCACAACCATGGTCATCCCCTCACGGGCCAGCGTTTTCATGACGTCGAGTACCTCGCCGATCATCTCCGGGTCGAGGGCTGATGTAGCCTCATCAAACATCATGATCTTGGGACGCATGGCGAGGGCCCGGGCAATCGCGACGCGTTGTTGCTGTCCGCCCGAGAGCTGAGCCGGGTAGACGTTCTCTTTCTCCAGGATTCCCACCTTGTGGAGAAGGCCACGGGCGATCTCAAAGGCCTCTTCCCTGCTTCTCTTGCGAACCACCTGCTGGGCTAACGTGATGTTCTCAAGGACTGTTTTGTGGGGGAAGAGGTTAAAAAGTTGAAAGACCATGCCGATTTCCTCACGGATTTTGTTGATGTTCACCCTCCTGTTGTAAATATCGACGCCGTCGATAATGATCTCCCCGCTATCTATTTCCTCGAGACGATTGAGGCACCGGAGAAGCGTGCTCTTCCCCGAGCCACTGGGGCCGATGATTACCACCACTTCGCCCTTACGAATAGAGGTAGAGAAGTCGACTAGGGCCTTAACTTCCCTTCTGTCCGGGGTTCTGAAGGTTTTGTATACGTTTCTGATGTCAATCACTGATTGCAAGCCTCATTTCCAGATACTGCGTGGCCATGGAAAGCGTAAAGGTCATCACCAGATAGAGCAAGGCCACGGTAAAGTATATCTCAAAGGCGTAGTAGGTCCTTGCCACAGCCTGCTGCCCCTGAAACATGAGGTCTGCAAGGGCAATGACGGAGACCAGTGAGGAGTCCTTTATTAGGGAGATGAACTGCCCTGCCAGGGGCGGTATGATCCGCTTAAACGCCTGGGGAAGGATAACGTGCCGCATAGCGTGGGCATAGGTCATGCCGAGGGATCGCGCTGCCTCCATCTGTCCCTTGTGGATCGACTGGATGCCCGCCCGAACGATTTCCCCCACGTAGGCGCCCGCAAAGATCGAAAGAGCTGCCGTGCCAGCCGCAAAGGCCGAAAGCCTCAGCATGGATCCCACGAAGAAGTAGATGATATAGATCTGGACCAGCAGTGGTGTGTTTCGGATGAGCTCTACATATGCATGTGCTAGCCTCCTGGTTACCGGCTCGTGGGAGAGCCTGGCGATGCCCACGACGGTCCCGATGATGATGCCGAAGAAGATGGAAGAAAGGGAGATTTTCAGCGTCAACACGAAGCCGATCATGAGGACGCCCATCCGGAACCGGGGTGCAGGGTCGTCTGCGGACTTGGGGCCATAATAGAAGAGCATCTCGGGAATTTTTTCCCAATGCCATATGTAGGTAATGCCCTTCTCCGTGAAGAAATAATAGGCAGTTGTCGCAATAATAGCGAATATGCCAAGGGTAATCAGGGATCTCTTATTGAAGGTCACGCCCATCCTCCTCTGGAAAAACGAAAAGGGGGATGCCCAAGCGCCTCCCCCTTTTACCTGTCTCATCATTGTTGCTTGGCCAATTCGTCGATATAGTCAACGAACCATTTCTGCTTTAACTGTTCCCAACGGCCGTCACCGCGAACCTGGCGGAGGAAATTATTGAGCCAGTTGAGGAAATCCACGTCTCCCTTTCGGATGGCCCATGCGAGAGGTTCGTAGGTGATGGGCTCGAAGATACCCATGGTCTTGTCCTTGTACTTGGCCGCAAAGACCCGGACCTGCGGTTCGTCATAGATAAAGGCATCCGCTATGCCGTTGGCTACCTGCAGCGCCCCTTCCGCCTCTGTCTTGAAGAGCCGAAGGGTGGCCTTGGGCATCATCTTTTCCGCCGCAAATGCCCCGGTAACCCCCAGCTTGCTGGTGACGATTACGCCCTTTTTGTTGAGGTCTTTGTAGCTCTTATATTTATCCTTGTCTTTCCTTTGGATCAAAAGGCACTGTCCGATATAGTAGTAGGGCTCGCAGAAGTTGACCTTGAGGTTTCGGCTCTGGAGGACCGTCATGCCCGACATGATGATGTCGAACTTGTGGGTCATGAGCGCCGGGATGATCCCCTCCCAGGCCGTATTGATGAGCTTGACCTTCTTCTCTCCCCCTTCACCGAAAATGGCTTTTCCCATTTCGTAGGCCATGTCCACGTCGAAACCTACGATATTGCCCTTCTCGTCCTGCATCTCAAAGGGCTGGTATCCGGCCTCCAGGCCGACCCACAGCTCACCTCTCTTCAGGATTTCCTCAAGGGCGGAAGCCTTGGCGACTTCCTCCGTTGAGATCGCCATGGCAGCGCCAACACAATACGAGCCAATGCATAATAAGGCAAACAACGCGCACAGTGATTTTCTCATTTTTACCCTCCTTTTTGTTGCCCCGAACGGTAAATTCTCGAGACCGGCTGAAGTTAGTGTTCGTTGAGCACTATGGGTTCCCCTTTCAATCACCCCCTCTCTTTCGTCATTTTCGCATCTGAATTTGCTTGCCGATAGTCCCTCAAATGGGGACTTTCTCCCCGAACCCAATTGCCCTCTACTTTTATAGGGAATTCCCCCATAATGTCAACAGGTTCCTTGGCAGGATTACGGACCTTGACGGGGCTCGCGATTGGCTGGTATTGTGTGCAGATCCTTGAGGGAAAAATGCCGTTGAGAAAAGATGCCTCGATTATTGCTGACTTCGTGTTGCTCGTGGTGGCCTTTGTTTGGGGGTTAACGTTCATCATGGTTAAGCAGGCCATCGCTGAAGTGGGAGTCTATCCCTTTCTCTTCTTGCGGTTTACGCTGTCGTTTCTG